>FWPV01012582.1_pt1 | contig 13009 bp, 7 predicted proteins | sample 2228371 | NCBI WGS metagenome assembly FWPV01 (sample SAMEA103939776, study PRJEB20133) | metagenome | reverse complement strand
TTTGGAGATTTAATAATCGGCACTTAGATATAGACAGTAAAGTAAATAAACTTTTAAATTTGGTGGCTAAATTTTGACATTACTCTATATTTTTTACTTTATACATAAGTTACTAATATTTGCACTTTACGTTTTAATTGTGATGAGATAATATAATAGTGTTGTAAAAAATTTTATCTCATTTTCGGAAATACGGTAAATTTACATTTATGTACAGGACTAAGATAAATTACAATAGAAAAAGAGCATATAAATCAAGGTTTACAAAGAAGCTTAAAAGCCTGAAAGCAAAAAGAAGTAATAAGAAGTGGAGTAGATATGTACTTGGGAAAGATTCGCTTAAAGTAAAATTGAAAAAAGTGATGGGAGCCATTGCTGGTCTAATGTTTATACTTGTGTTTGTCGGATTTGTCTTTGCTATGTCTATTGTGGCTAAATATTCCTCAGAACTTCCAAATCCTGATGAGCCTTTTGAGAAGGGACAGGATTTAACTAGCTATGTTTTTGATAGAAATGGAAAGGAATTGTATAGGATACATGGAGATCAAAACAGGGAAATTATAAACATAAATGATGTCCCGCTTGAAGTACAATGGGCTTTCCTTGCTGCTGAAGATGTTGATTTTTATACCCATAAAGGAATAGATCTTGGAGGAATTATAAAGTCTGCTCTTTATGAATTTTTTAAAATTGGCACACCCCGAGGAGGTTCTACTGTTACTCAGCAAATGATTAAAAATACAGTATTAACATCAGAAAGATCATACGAAAGAAAGATAAAAGAAATTATCCTAAGTCTTCGAGTTGAGCAAAAATATGAAAAAGCAGAAGTTCTTCAGCTTTATTTAAACGAAATTGGATTTGGCGGAAATACCTATGGTATTAAAACGGCTGCTAAAGTTTATTTTGGAAAAGAAGTAAAAGATCTTACCCTTGCAGAAGCTGCATTTCTAGCGGGGCTTCCTCAAGCTCCTGGTAAATACTCTCCTCTTTTTGCGGCGGATGTAGGGAAAGCTCTTGAGCTTTCAGAAGGTAGGAAAAATTATGTTCTTGATCAAATGCAAAGTAAGAAGAATCTTATTAATTCCTATGTAAGAAAATACAATAATTGGAATGGTGAGGATGAATTTATTAGCGATGAAAAGATAGCAAAAGCAAGAGAGGAAAAGCTTTCATTTAAATCAAGCACAATTAAAATTGAAGCGCCTCATTTTGTATTTTTTGTCCAAGATGAATTGCAAAAAGGAAACTACAATGGTGGAAGGCCTTTTACTTTGCCTGAAATAGAGAGAGGTGGCCTTAAGATTACCACCAGCCTAGATCTTGATATGCAACATATTGCAGAGGATACTTTAAAACAATACAGGTTTGGGAACAGGCCTTGGTATTATAGTAATCCTTTTAATACAACTCTTGATTATTACGGTGCAAACAATGCTGCGCTTGTAACTATTGATCCAAAAACAGGCCAGGTTCTTGCGATGGTTGGTTCTATAGACTATTGGGGTGATCCGCTTCCAGAAGGATGCAGAGTTGGAATTGACTGCAAGTTTGAACCAAAAGTCAATGTCGCAGTATCTCCGAGACAACCTGGTTCTTCCATTAAGCCTCTTGTGTATTATACCGGTTTTGAATCTGGTCAGCTATATCCTTCTTATCCTTTTCTTGATGCAGATATTACATTTACAAATAATTACAGACCCAAAAATAATAGCGGAACATTTTACAATAGAATGGTGACGCTTAGGAAAGCGTTGGAAGAATCCTTAAATATTCCGGCAGTTGAAGCTATTGAAATAATTGGGGTAACAAATTTCTTAAATACTCTTGAGAGATTTGGATATAAAACATTTACCAATCCGGAAAATTACGGCGATGCTATTGCTCTTGGTGCGGGCGATGTAAAACTAGTTGAACATGTAAATGCTTTTGCCGTTTTCGCAAATGGTGGAATATATCATCCAATTTCGCCTATTCTAAAAATTGAAGATAAAGATGGAAATATTATTTACGAGTATGAAAAAGACGATTCAAGAAAGGGAGTAAGAGTTGCTGATGAAAGAGCTGTTTATCTTATCAATGATGTTGCTAAAAATTACTACTACAATCCACCTCAGGGATGGGATAGCGCTGGAAAGACTGGAACAACTGATAACAATAAAAATGTCTGGTATGTTGGTTATACAACGGAGTTTGCTACAGGTGTATGGGTTGGAAATAATGATAATTCACAAATGGAAAGAGGTGCTTATGGACTTACTATTCCAAATCCAATCTGGCAAACTTACACAAATAAAATTATAGGTCGCTTCACACCAAGCAGGTTTCCAAGGCCTGGCGGAATTGTGAGTGCTTCAACATGCCTAGATAGCGGGCTTCTCGCTGACGGAAATTGCCAGGCTGTCAGTGATTTGTTTATTCAAGATAAGTTGCCACAACCTGATGATACAATAACTGAAACTTACCGTGTTTGTACTGATCAACAAGATCACTTAGCACGAGATATAGATGAACAACTTGGGAAAGCAATGGATTTAAAAGTTAGATATGTTAAAGCTCCAAAACCAGAATGGCAACCATGGTGGGATAAATATGTAAATTCTGCCGTCATACCAAAGGAGCCATGTACAATAGAGAGGAATCCGCAAGGAGGAAAAAATCCTTGGGTTGTTATATCTAATCCCGCGGATGGAACTATAGTTCAAAAAGGAGGTACAGTTGAAGTTAAGGGAGTCGCTTATTCTGAAGTGAGTTCAATATCAAAAATAGAGATTTATTTTGACAGTACATTTCTTATGAAAATCTCAAATAATCCTTTTCAGGCAAGTGTTACTATTCCTTCATCCGCATCTAATGGATATCATAATTTAATTGTAAAAGCCTATGATGCTTCAAATATGGTTGGAAGTTCTTCTGTTTCAATTGTTGTCGGAGATATTGTTCAAATAACTGATCCCAAAAATGGTGATTCTTTGACACTTTCAACGATTTATGTTTATGCAAAACATACTGGTCTGTCTACTATATCAAATGCTAAGTTGTATATTACTGGTACAGAATCGCTGCAGATTAACATGACATCTGTTGGGGAAGGTGTTTATAGTTGCAATTGGACGCCGCAGTTTACCGGGAATTATAACTTAAGAGTAGTGTTAAATATCTCTGGGGGAGGGAATATTGTTTCTCAGACGATTAGTGTTAAAATTATTAGCGGGTCAGAAACTCTTTAAACCTTTATTAATTCTTTTTTCTTATATTACCTTTTAAGTTTTCTATGATTTTTATTAATTTTTCAATTTCGTAGTTTATTTCTTCATTGCTTAGTGTTTTATTTATTTGTTCAATTGTTATTTGAATTGTAATACTTTTTTTACTGCCGAATTTTTTATCAAAATAAACATCTAACACCTGAATGTTCTTTATATATTTTGATTTTACTTTTGATAAGTCGCATATTAAATCATTTATGTATATTTTCTTGTCAATTAAGAAGCTTAAATCTCTCTTAATGTATTGAAATTTAGATATCTTTTTGTATGCTCTTTTAGGCTTGTAGTGCTCGCACAATAAGTCAAAATCTAGATTGCATAGAACAATGCTACCTTTAATGTCCCAATTACTTTTTACAATGTTGCTTACTGCTCCCAGAAATCCAGCCAATTTGTTTTTAAAATATATTTGAAGTTGAATCCGCTCATCAAGAAATTTGCTTGTATTTGATACCTTAAATTTTACATCGCTAAAGTTTAAGGTATGTAAAAATGTTTCTAATTTACCTTTAAAGTTGAAAAATAAATCCTCTACTCTACCCTCATTAAATGATACCATTACAAGATTCTTTGGTTGTTTTAAAATTCCTGATGCATCTTTTACTTTTAAGTAAATTCGGCCAATTTCATATATTTCAATTTGATCAAAGTTGAATTGATTCAACAGAACTTTATCAAGTAAATTTGGTATAAGGCTAGAACGAAGGTATGAAAGTTCCGGAGATACAGGATTTTTTATCTTTATGCAATTATTTATATCCATCAATGTTTTAGTATAGAATTCTTCTCCTGTAAATGAATATGTTGATACTTCATCAAAACCTAGAGCGGATAATGTTCTTTTTGCTAATTGATCAAAAAGTCTTTGTTTGTTGGGTTTTACAGGGTTAATTTCCTTAGTCGGTAGTATTGGTTTAAAATTGTTATAACCGTATAGTCTTGCCAATTCCTCCAGTATATCTTCTTTTATGTTTAAATCCCTTCTAAAACTTGGAACAGCAATAAATATTTTAGTTGCCAAAGCGTCTTTTGTTTCAATATTAAGTTGCAGTGATCTTAATTTTTGAAGCATTTCCTCTTTTGACATTTCAATACCAAGAAGCTTTTTAACATCTTTTGTTTCAAATTCGATTACTTTTTCTTCTTGTTTGTTTGGATATATATCAATTAGATTTGAGGCAATTTCTCCTCCGGCTATTTCTGTAATAAGATTTGCAGCTTGGCAGATAGATGTGTATGCGAGATTTGGATCAAGTCCTTTTTCATACCTTGTGCTCGCTTCTGTTCTCAAACCTAAACTCATAGAGGATCTTCTAGTTGAGTACATTTCAAAATTGGCAGATTCAATTATTATATCTTTGGTATTGTTATCTATTTCACTAGCTAATCCTCCCATGATCCCAGCTATTGCAATTGGTTTTTTTGGATCGGCAATTACAAGGTTTTCACTTGATAGTTCTCTTTCAACTCCATCAAGAGTTTGAATTTTCTCTTTATCTTTTGCATTTCTCACAATTATTCTTGGAGAGCTTAATTTGTTGTAATCAAAAGCGTGAAGAGGTTGTCCGATGTCAAGCATAATGTAGTTAGTAATGTCAACTATGTTGTTTATTGGTCTTATGCCGCAAAGTAGGAGTTTTAGTTGAAGCCAAAATGGCGAAGGAGCAATGTGAACACCTTCAAGGACGATAGCGCAATATCTTAAGCATAGATTTTTATTTTCAATTTTTGCCACAAACGGCAATGACTTGGTTGCAACAAGCGGATTATTGTTTACAATATAACTGAATTGCGTTTGTAAAATTGCAGAAATCTCTCTTGCTATTCCAACATGGCAGAAACAATCAGGCCTGTGTGTTAAGGTCTTATTTTCAATTTCAAATATTGAATCAGAAATCTCGCTAACAAGATCAGAACCGACTACTGCGTCATCTGGTAATATCCAAATTCCCTCATGGTCATTACTTATCCCAAGTTCTTTTTGACTTGCCAACATCCCTTGTGATTTCACATTTCTAATTTCGGTTTCACTTATTTCAATAGGATCTTGATTGCCAAGTTCTTGTTTCGGATTTAGTACTATCGCTCCCGGCAATGCAACTGGGACTTTTGCTCCAATGAAAATATTTGATGCTCCGCAAACAATTGTCCTTTTACTATCAAGAGTATTAACTATGGCAAGTTGAAGTTTTTCTGCTTTAGGATGCGGTTTTATGTCTATTATTTCTCCTATTACAATATTTTTCAGTTTATCGCCTATCTTTGTTATACTTTCCACTTCAGCAAGTGAGTAAGTAAGCCTTTCGGCAAGCTCTTCATTTGTTATATTTATTTTTTCAGGCAGATATTGTTCAAGCCACTTTAAACTTATTAACACTTGTTTAAAAAAGAATAAAATTTAAAATTGCTGAATAAATCTCAAATCTCCGCTATGAAAATGTCTCACATCTTCTATTTTGTGTTTTAATTGAACAAGCCTGTCAAGACCAAATCCCCATGCGAATCCTGAGTAAACATCTGGATTTATACCTCCTTCACGCAAAACGTTTGGGTGAATCATTCCACATCCGAGAATTTCAAGCCAGCCAGTTCCTTTACATAGACGACAACCCTTCTTATTGCATAAAAAGCAACTAAGACTCATTTCATTGCCTGGTTCTACAAATGGAAAATAAGCTGGCGTGACCTTTACTTCTGTTTCTTTTTCAAAATATTGTGTAAAAAATGATTTTAAGGTTCCAATCATATTACTTAAAGTGATACCTCTATCAACGTATAATCCTTCACATTGCATTAATGTGTGTTCATGTCTTGGATCTGTTCTTTCGTTTCTAAAACAATTTCCTATTATCACAGCTCTAACTGGAGGCTTTACTGCTTTAAGAATCCTGTTTTGCATTGCGGAGGTGTGAGGAATAGGTATAAATCCATCTTCAGTCCAAAATGTGTCCCACATATTCCTTGCCGGATGCCCAACTGGTATATTTAAACTCTCAAATGTATGATAATCATCATCAATATCAAAAGCTTCAAAGACTTGAAATCCCATTTTTTGGAAAATATCTTCTATATACCATCTTTCTTGAGTTATTGGGTGAATAGAGCCAATTCTTCTTTTTACGCCTGGAGCTGTAATATCTATTTCATTAGTTTGAGTTTCAGAAACTTGAATTTTTTCTCGTAATTTTTTTATTTGTTCCTCTAGAAAATTTTTTAATTCGTTTGCTTTTAGACCAACAGATTTTTTTTGATTATCAGGTAAATCTTTAATTGAACGAAGTATTTTTGTTAATATACTTTTTCTGCCAGTATATTTTATACGGAAGTTTTCAAGGTCGTTAATATTTGATATTTTTTTTAGCTCGTTTTGAGCGTCATTTCTAATTTTTTTTAAGCTTTCTAAATGCATTTCTTGGAAGCTATATTTAAAAAAAAGTTTTTGCAAATTATACAGCTCTTAACAGATTGCGTCAATTACTCTATAATGTTGTAAGTAATATTTTTTTAGGTTTACTTTTGCTTATAATGATGGAGAAAGATAGTAAGGCTAAAACAGGAAATTCATTGCGGGGTGTAGTTATTATTCTGTTGTTAGCTTCTGTTTTTATACCAGCTACAGTATTTGGAGTGATGAAGGTTATAGAGATAAGAAGTGGCGCTCAACCTACAGAAAGCCCAAAGGATATAGAGGTTACTAATATTTTTGATACATCCGCTACTATAAGTTGGAGCACTCCTGGAGGAAAAAGCATTGGTTATGTAAAGTATGGCGAGACAGCAAATCTTGATAAAATCGCATTTGACAAGAGAGACGCAAAGAAGGCAGAAGGAAAGTATACAGTTCATTACGTTGAACTTGTGGATTTAAGCCCGTCAACTCTTTATTATTATTCTATTTTTGTTGACGGCAAAGAACATAAAAAGAATGAAAGCGAATATTATACTTTTACTACCGGGGCAATTCTTGAAAACTTAAATGTCCCTCTACCGGTTAAAGGTGCTGTGGAGGATAATTCTGAAAGCGATGAGGAAATAATTGTATATCTTTACGCTCAAAAAGATACAAATATATCAAATAAGATTTCTGTTCTAACAAAAAACAAGAAATACACACTTGATTTGTCAAATCTGAGAGTTGCTGACCTTAGTGAATTCTTTAATGACTTTGATGGAGCGACTTTATACATTATGGCTCAGGGGGGAGACAGAGGCAAGGGTGATGTAAAAACTGAAGTTTTGCGATTGACAGAGTAATTTTATTTAAAAATAATATTTATATTCTTGATATGAGGGGAATTTTGATAACAATTCTTACTGCTATTATTGTAATTACGATTGGAGGCGGAATTTATTATTATTTCTTTGTATATAAGTCAGAGCAGTCTGTAAGTGAAAAAACAAGCAATACTATAGAAAAGGACCAAGATCAACAAAGTGAAATTGAGGGAGATGCTTACAGCGGGTGCCCAACTGGATTGGTTTGCATAGGTAGTAAGTATGTTCCTACGCTTCCGACAGTGAAACTTGGAGCTAGCGAAGTTTATGCGGCCGAGAAGAAAGAAAGCGATAGTGGTATATTGGAAAAGCAAGAGTATCAGGAGTCCCAAATTGGGCCGAAAACACCACAGAATATTCTTGTTACAAATAAGGATTTTTCAATTTGGAGTGTTGTCTGGGTTACAAATGAGCCGCAGACGGGATATATAAAATATGGATTGTCAAAAGATGCTATAAATAGAAAAGCTTATGATGATAGGGAAGTTAGCGTTATGAATCTTGAAAAAAGATACACTCATCATGTGACAATAGAAAATAATGCTTCCGATTTAAGTGAGGCGCAAACAGAATTTTACTTTGTAATTGTCTCGGGTGATGAGGAATTTGCATCGGGAGATGAAAGTTATGTTTATAAAAATGCTCCATTAACAAGTTCTCCATCTACTCCTACTTCCATTTCAGTCACAGCTTTACCGATTTTGAATGATAGAAAAGATGATTATATTGTAATCGCCCGCCAAAAATCTAGTGAAGAGGTTTCTACCTCAGTATCTTCTGCATTTAACTTATCAGGAGGTTGTGAACTTAACATAGGTATATCAAGAACGCAAGACTTAGCTTCTTATTTTACTACATCTTCTACAAACGCAATTGAATTAAAACTTTATGGGCCTAAAGGCTACGTTGGATATATTGATTCAATGATTTTAAGTGAGCTTGAAGAAAAGGTCCTTCAAGTAAAAGTTAGCGAAACTGGCTATGAGGGAAATATATACTCATCTTCTGGTATAGGAGGCTACGATATTTATGGAAAAGAGTCAACTTCTCAATTGTCAACAACAAGCACAATTACTACTACAACTTCAACACAAAGAGATAATAAAGAGACTGCACCAAGGACGGGTTTGGACGGTTTATGGCTATTTACATCAATATTTGGATTAGTGATATTTATGCTAGGTGTAGGATTTGGAATTATTATATTCCCATGGAGTTATAGGGCAAGTTGGGAGAAAAAGGTCTTAAGAGAGATAGATCTAGATGAGTAAGAAAAGCTCATTTGTAAAGTTTTTCACCTTTGTGTCTCAATAGTTTATGCTTATATTATACAATTATTCAAGAAAAAATTTTATAATCTTTAATGCAGTTTTTAAAGATAAGTTTGTTTGTGGTTTTTTTTATATTAAACTTTATTTTCTTTTATAAAAGTTTGAAGTATTGACAAAAAAGTGACTATATAAAATAATGTAGTGAGACTTATTTTAAAATGTTAAGATATATTTATGGGCACAATTAAAATAAATCCCAAGAAGATAGTAGAATTTTATCGTATTAATGGCGGTAAGTTGATATTATTATCGGTAGGTGTTCTTTTGGTTGTGTCATTAATATATTTTTTCTATTCATATTTAGGAGAGAAAGGAGTAAGTGTAAGGGATGTGAGAATTACGAATGTGACAGGGACGAGTGCCACTGTGACCTGGATAACAGATGAGCCGGCGAGAGGCAGTGTAATATATTCAAAAGAGGACAGATGGTTTCCGTTATTAAACTATTTAGGTAAAAAGAGAGCTTATGATGATAGAGATGTAGAAGAAGTTTCTTATGGTAATTATGCGTTTAAAGGCTGGGGTAAATATTATGTACATCATGTGACTTTGAGGGATCTTGAACCTAAGAGTAGTTATTACTTTAAAATAAGCAGTGGATATAAAACGGTTGATTCAAAGACTTATATTCCCATAATTGAGACCGCAGGTATTCAAAATGTTGTTAGCGATCCATATCCTGCATATGGTGTTGTAATGCTTGATAGTGGTGAAATAAACAATGATGTAATTGTGATTGCAAGACTTGTTGGATACTCAAATAATGGGATTGAACCAAGGTCTCAACTTTTAAGCACATATACAAATGACAGTGGTGGTTTTAGTATAGATATAAACAATGTTCAACTTGAAGATTTCAGCGGTAATTTTGATACGAATAAGAGTTTTAGTTTAGTTTTGGATGTATATTCGCGTTTTGGGTGGAGATTAGATAGTCGTTTTGATAAAGATAATTTACAGCCTATTAATGATATTGTTATTTACACCGGTGAAGAAGAAAGTGAAGACAAAACATTAAACAAGAGGGATAGATTTTTATCAAGTTTAATTGGCAGTGTTTACGCAGGTGATGAATGTGCAGGTTTGAGAGGCAGACATTGTAATCAAGATTCATGTAGTTCATGGCTATGTAGGGATGTTGGTGGAGGTAATTATGTATGGGGCGATGAGAAAGTGTGTGATTCAATGTGTAGTGGTATGGGGTGCTGGGCTAGTAGATGTAGTGGAGGAAGCGGTGGAGGTGGAGGCCAACAACAAGGGGAAAGCTGTAGTGGAGTTGTGGATGGAGATTTAAGTGGATATAGTTGTCAAGGTGGTGTGTTAAGAAATTCATCTGGAAATACAGTAACATACTGGTGTGGGACTGGATGTCCTGTGACAATTGAAAGAAATAGTAGTTGTTGCAGAAATCATAATGATGTATGTAGTTGTGGTGGTGGGGGAAGCGGTGGATCAAGTGGTGAAGGTGGTGATGGAAGTTATCATAATGATTATTGTGGTCCTGGTTATTACTGTGTTGATAATCATTTTTATAATTGTAATGCTAGTAAGGAAAATTATACAGGAAGTTTATCTACAGATTGTGTAGAAGATGCTACTTGTAGTAGTTGTCAAGTAATGGGCCACTGTAAAAACGATCTTTGTACAAGAAGGGCATCTGAATCTGGAGGCGGTAGTGGGTCTGGAGGATCTGGAAGTGTTGGAGGAGGCATGGAAGCACTGCCTCAGTGCGGTCAGGCAGATACAAGAGCCGGATGTTTATATAACTTTCCTTTAACGGGATGCGGGAAAAGAGAGGGTGAACTGTGCAGTTGGAAGAACGGCTGGAATGACTGCGCGTATGGGTATACGTGTAGTTGGATAGGTGCTTCAGATTATTATTATACATGTGTAAAAGATAGAAGTACTGGTTGTTGGGGTGGTGAAGGATTAAACCAGTGTAGTGGGGGTTGTACTATCGCTGATTTAACTGGAGTTTATGAGTGTCTGCTTATACGGGACGAAAATCAAGAGGGATATCTTACTGAAGATGCAGGATCGTACATGTGTTTTCATAGAAAACGTGTGTCAAGTTTTGATTATTCTTGCCCAAGTGATAAACCATATTGCTATTGTAAACATCGTTTTAACTGTGGTACTGAGGGCCTTGCTGGTCACCAGTGGGAAGCTGAGTGCAACCAGCTTTGCGGGAATCAACCGCAATCTGTTGCGAATACATGCACAAGAAGTTCTCTACTTAACGCGGCTGGTGCTAATGAAAGCTGGATTATGGATAATGATAAAGACATTTATGACATTTATGATAGAAGTGAAGTGGTGGTGACACTGGTAAATATAGCTACAGATAATGCTAAAAAATGTACATGTAATGAAGGATATAGTTGGGATTGCAATGATTATGTACTACAAATGTGTCCGGCGGAAGGAAATATAGATCTTGACGAAGCAGAACATGGTTGCAACGCGACTTTTAACTTAAATCAATCTTTGAGTCCGTTAGAGTATCAAACAGTAACTGTGAACTCTGGAAGCGATACCTATCAGGCTACTTTTATGTGTGACTTATATGGTAATTGGGTTCTTCAGGGTTACTGCAGGGAAGTGCCTAGTGGTGGTGGTAGCTCTTCTAGTGGTGATATCGGGATTACTGGTTCTACTGCAACACAAGTTTTAGGTATTGTTAGTAGCGAAGAGGATAGTTATATAGAAACTGAACCAGGTGAGTATTTTGTAATATCTGATAAGTACGCTATTACGACAGGGAAAGTGGAGACTTTTGATGGAAAGATAAAAGTTTTTCTTGATACAAATGGAAATGGCGTGAAAGATGAAGATGAGGAATATATAAACTGGTATGATGAAAATGCAATTACATTAAAGAAGGTCAAAAGCACAATCATTTACGATCTAAAGCAGGGCTGGCAGGCGATATCATTTCCCGCGTATAGCGAGGAAGTAAAAACTGCAAAACAGCTACTTGATAAGATAAACTTGATGGGAGGATATGCGACACATGTAGCAATGTATGCAGGTGGAAAATGGGAAATATATACACAACGAGGCAATATAAGTTTTAGTAATGATTTTAGTTTGTTGCCTGGCGTAGGGTATTTTGTAAGGGTGCATGGGCCTGTTAAATTGAAGTTCCAAGGGAGAGAGTATGAGGGTAATGTGGCCGTTATGTTAGATAAAGGCTGGAATCTGGTTGGTATAACATCAGAAAAGAGCTATACTGCAGCAAGTCTTTTAGAGGCAATGATGTCGTCAAAGATTGGAGCTGATACGGTTACACGCTGGGATAATGGGAGGTATGATAGTTATATTTATGATAATGGTGTAGCTTTTGGAAATGATTTTAAGATATGGGACACAGGAGGATACTTTGTGAGAGTAAGAGAAGGTGAAGGTGTTTTTGTGCCTTGAAATGAGATTTAAGTTTTATAAAGAACTTATAAGACTACATATAAAAATTCTTGCTTTTTAAGTAACAAGCGATATTGCTGTTATGATGTAGTGTCTGATTTTATTTGAAATGCTATTTAAATAGTAAGAAAGGTATATTTGTGTAATGCTTGCTAATACGGTTACTGATTTATGGAAGTTTTTAATAATAATGTGAGAGTTATTTACTTACTTCCCTAACTACTGCACCAAATGCTTCTGGATTATCTAAAGCAAGCTCTGAAAGCATTTTTCTATTAAGTTCTATTTTATTCTTTTTAAGAAGATACATAAATTTGCTATAACTTAAATTGTAATCGTTCAAAGCACCACTTATTCTTTGTATCCAGAGTTTTCTAAAATCTCCTATTCTTTTTTTTCTGTGAGCGTATGAATATTGACCAGCGTGAAGTACAGCTTCCTTTGCTCTTCTGTAATTTTTACTATAAGAAAGCCTGTATCCTTTTGTGGCTTTTAAAACTTTTTTATGTTTCTTTCTTTTTACTTTGCCCCTTTTAACTCTCATTTAATAACGCTTTTAAAAAACTTAAATAGTCACTACAGCTTTTTTAAAGCTCTTATGAATAAAAGCTTTTTTAATGGCTTTAATTCTACGTTTTCTCGGATTTCTTTGCTTCGTTTTCAAGTGCTTTGAACCTCTGCCTTTTGACTGATGCTTATATACAGGTTTTC
>FWPV01010049.1_pt1 | contig 13009 bp, 12 predicted proteins | sample 2228371 | NCBI WGS metagenome assembly FWPV01 (sample SAMEA103939776, study PRJEB20133) | metagenome | reverse complement strand
ACCAAATCCAAAAGCCATTTTTCCTCTCCCTCAAACACCTTCTTCTTGCTTCTCTGATCTTGATATAAAGCTTGCGCTAATTTAAAAGCCACCCCCATTCCCGAAAGATTTTTCGCGGGATATTTTGAATCTAATCTTTGGGGATTAACCAAGGCGTACGCTTTGGGCAGTTTTTCCGGCACATGGTGGTGATCAGTGACAATAACATCAATTTTTTCTTTTTTCGCCTCTTCAATTTCTTGATGATCAGATATGCCGCAATCCACGGTAACAATCAAATCCGCGGTTTTGCTCAATGCTTGGATAGCCTTGCTGTTTAATCCATAACCTTCTTTGCCGCGATGAGGAATATAATAATCTACTGTTAAGCCTAATTTTTTTAATGTTTCCACCAAAAGCACGCAACCAGTAGTGCCGTCCACATCGTAATCTCCGTAAACCACTACTTTTTCTTTGTTTTTACGGGCAGAAAAAATTCGCTCAACCGCTTTTTTCAAATCCGGCAAAAGATAAGGATCAGCAAGGTCGCGGTCGTAACTTGGATTTAAAAAATTTTTCGCTTCTTGATGATTAGTGATGCCGCGATTATATAAAAGCTGTAAAATTAAAGGAGAGAGCCCCCTCTCTCCCTGAAAATCCCCTCTTTTAGATTTAATTTTCCAGTTTTTATCCCGAGCAGGCACTAAACTAATTTAAAATTCAAATCTCAAAATAAATGTTGCTCATCAAAATTTCTTATAAAAAAATTTTGATGAGTTTCCTTAATTTTGCATTTTGACTTTTGATTTTTGAATTACTCTTTTTACTTCCCGGGCGATCATTTTTTCTTCATCAGTTTGGATATATAAAATCATGCAGTGATTCTTAATGAGGCAGTTTTTGACTATTTTTCCTGTGATATAACGATTAGGCCCAATGGCAGCAGTAAAAATTAAAGCATCCACTCTACCAAGAATTGCGTAATATGCCCCAATGTATTTACAAACCTTGTAAGTAAAAACATCTAGAGCTAATTTTGCCTGTTTATTCCCCTTCCTCTCCTCCGCTAAAACTTCCAGCATGTCATTGGAGACTCCGGATAAACCATAAACTCCGCTTTTGAAGTTTAATAAATGATCAAGGCGATCTACGGGATATTTTAATCTGCGGATAAGATACAGCAAAATTCCTGGATCAATATCGCCGGTGCGCGTCATCATCGGCACGCCTTCCATAGGAGTAAAACCCATGCTTGTATCAATGGATTTACCATTTTTAACAGCACAAATAGAAGAACCGCCGCCTAAATGGCAAATGATAAGGTTTAATTTGTTAAGCGGCTTTCTCAAAATTCTCGCCGCTTCTTCCGAAACATAAGAATAAGAAATCCCATGGAATCCATAGCGGCGAACATGATATTTTTCATAAAATCTGTAAGGAAGGGCGTAAAGATATGCCTTGGGAGGCAAGGAGGCGTGAAAAGCAGTGTCAAAAACCGCCACATCGGGAATATGAGGAATTAGCTTGTTGCTGGCTTTAATACCGAGGATATTAGGGGGATTATGTAAAGGAGCTAATTTATTAAATTTTTCTAACTCTTTTAGGACTTTTTTGGTGACTATTACGGGTTTGGTAAATTTCCATCCGCCATGGACTACGCGGTGTCCCACGGCAATAATATTTTGGGCATGATCTACAGCATATAAAACTTTTTTGAAAGCTTCTTTGTGATTTTTAGGTCCTCCAGATCCGATGTTACGAATACTAAACTCCTTAACTGCGGCTAGATTGTCAAAACGAAAGAGCTTTACCTTGATAGAAGTACTACCAGCATTGATTACCAAGATTTTTTTGCACGTAATCACATCAATAAATTAAAAACTAAAAATTAAAAACCACAATGCAAAATCCAAAAGATTTTTAATTTTAGATTTTGATTTTTCATTTTTCATTTTTAATTAATTCCCCAAACTCTTTACCTGTAACTCCGGCGGCGTTAGCTTCGTCAGTATCCAATTGCACTGCTAATTTGCTTTTCTCATCAATGCGCACAATAACATTCATAAAAATCAAACCTCTAGGCCCTGGAATCTTTACCTTTATCTTCTCATGCTGTTTTAGTCCTAATTCCTTTGCCTCCCTTGGGGTAGCATGCAAATGCCTCATCGCCACTATCGCTCCTTCAGTGAGATGAACTTTTTTGCCATTTTGAGGATTGCGCAAAGTACATTCCCCTGAGCCGACAAGATTTCCGGATAAACGCAAAGGCAGAACCAACCCCAGATTTCTTGCGTCTGTGAAAGACAATTCCACCTGTGTTTTTCCGCGCAGAGGTCCCACAATCCGCACATTAGGGATTCCTCCTTTATTGCCTAAAACTTCCAAAGTTTCTTTGCAGGCAAATTGCCCTGGCTGAGATAAATCTTTGAGGGGTGTTAGATGATAATTCTCTCCGAAAAGCTCTTTAAGATGTTGTGGGGAAAGGTGAATGTGACGAGCAGAAATCTCAATGGGAATTTTGGTAGACACAATAGGAAATTAAAAATGAAAAAATAAAAATGAAAAATGATAATGAAAAATGTAAAAAGTTTTTGGTTTACGGTTTAGAGTCTAAGTTTTAAGGTTCTTGTTGATTAGGATTCGGATATTAGACATTTATTGGAAATTAGAAATTTATAAAATTATTTCCCAATTTCCTTAATTCTAACTTTTTTCAATCTAGCCAAAATTTGTCTTTTGGTAAGCAGTCCTTTTTGAGCAGTATAATCTTCTACGACTGAAGCAGAGTTTAAAATACCAAAACGTAGTCCTCTTTCTATATCCTCATTCTCCATGTAACCTCCCAAAAAACCAGAACAAAAAGCGTCTCCTGCCCCTAGGGTGTCTTTTTCATTTTTGGAAACCGCAGGAGCAAATAAAATCTTCTCATGATCGCTGACATAAGCGCCCTTCTTGCCGGAAGTAATTATAACCACTCTCGGACCAAAAGATCTTAAAGTCTCCAATAGCACAGAAGTATCTTCTACATTCACTTTGGTTTTGGATTTCACTCCTAGAACCAATTCCAAAGCTTCGTCTTGATTAACGAAGAGAATAAAAGTTTTTTTCAAAAGAGGCATTAAGGTTTTTATTCCTTTTTTAATTTGCGCTCCTCCGGGATTCCAAGATAAGTTTGTTTTCCCCAAATTTTTTGTCAAATCCTTAATCGTTTTTTTCCACTCTCCCCCCAAAGAGGTTAGATGCACCCATCTTGATTTTTTCAACGCTTTTTTCAATTTGTTATTTACCATTAACTGATCATTTACCCCGCGGTATAAAAAAACCACATGCTCTGTTGAAGGTTCATCAATTAAAGCAAAGGAAAGCCCGGTGAGACCAGGAATAGTTTTTGCTAAAGACAAATCAACTTTTTCTTTTTTTAAAATTCCAAAAATTGCCTTGCGGCGAGCGTCGTTGCCAAAAAAAGAAAACAGTGCTGCTTTTTTCCCCAGCCGTGAGAGACCCACAGCTGTGTTCGCCGCTCCTCCGCCCACAGAAAAGAAAACATTATCGCTTTCAAACTTGGTGCCAAATTCAAAACAAACCTTTTCTTGGGCTAAAATATCATGAGGAGTTTTTAAAATTCTGCCGACATTGGTAACAAAGCAAATATCGCGGACAACTCCCCCGACAGTAACAACATCAAACATATTTTTATTTTAACTATTTTTTTAAAATTAAGCTACTCGCTGTCATTGCTTTAGGTTTTTTTATGTCCAAAAGCTCTAAAATCGTAGGAGCTATATTGCCTAAAACCCCTCCTTTGCGCAAATGCAGTTTTCTTTTGTTCACATAAATGCAGGGCACAGGGTTTTTGGAATGATAAGGAATAATTTCCCCAGTTTTGAGATTGATTTTTTCATCGGCATTGCCATGATCAGCAGTAACAATTATTTCTCCGCTGCACTTTAAAACTTCTCTGATAATTCTACCAAGATGCTGATCTACGCATTTTATTGCCTTGATCGTGGCCGGAATATTCCCAGTATGCCCCACCATGTCTGGATTGGCAAAATTCATGCAGATGAAATCATATTTCTTTCTTTTTATGCCGGAAAGCACGTAATTAGCCACTTCTTTCGCGCTCATTTCCGGCACATCATCATAATGGGCAACATTGGGCGAAGGAATATGCGCTCTTTCTTCGCCGGCCACGGGATGATCATAGCCGCCGTTGAAAAAGAAAGAAATGTGGGGGAATTTTTCAGTTTCCGCAATATAAAGTTGGCGAAAATGAGATAAAACGAAAGGCAGGGTTTGCGGCACATCATGAGAAACAAAAGCAGTATGCACAGGAAGATCAGGACCAAAATCAGTCATAGCCACAAAGAAAAGGTTTTTTAATCTTGGCCCTCGTTCAAAAAAATCAAATTTTCCCTGCACAAAAGGTTTGGTAAATTGACGCGCCCGATCTGATCGATAATTATAAAAAATTACCGCGTCGTTATTACCAATGGTAGCAAGCGGTTTTCCTTTTTCATCAACGATAATGTGCGGCACGATAAATTCATCAGTGAGACCTTTTTTATAAGCTTCATTGACCACCCCAAAGGGAGAAACAGCTTTATGCCCTTCTCCGTGGACCATGGCGTGATACGCTTTTGACAAACGATCCCATCTTTTAATGCGATCCATGGCGTAATATCTGCCGCCAAGAGAAGCAATAGTGCCAATTCCTACACGCTCGATTACTTCACCCAGCCATTGTAAATATTTCATAGCGCTGCGCTGGGGGGAATCCCGTCCGTCCGTAAATAAATGCAAGAAACACTTGTTAAGTCCCGATTGCCTTGCCAACACTAAAAGAGCAGCCAAATGATCAGGATGAGCATGGGTGGATTCTTTATCACCCAAAAGTCCCATAAGATGCAGTTTTGATTTGTGGCGCTTTACATGGCGGATGGCATCCTGAAAAGCAGGATTCCTAAAAAAACTGCCGTCAGAAATGCTCTGGGAAATATATCGCGAATCCTGCGTCACAATTCTGCCCGCTCCCAAATTTAGATGCCCCACTTCAGATCCGGAACGCTCGTTTGCTTCCAAGCCCACTGCTTTCCCCGTGGCATTTAAAAGCGTATGGGGAAAATTCTGCCAGATTTTGTTAAAATTTGGAGGGTTTGCCCTCTTGATGCAGTTCCCTTTATTTTCAGGCGCCTCTCCCCAGCCGTCCAAGATCACTAATACAAATGGCTTATAGCTGTTTTTTACCACGAAAAGAAATTAAAAACTAAAAAATAAAAATGCCTGCCCGCCATTGCCTGTCAAACTAAGCTTGGTCTAATAATGATTATACAATGAGTCTTGCTATACTCTATGATACTTGCCATGACAGGCTATGGCAGGCGGGAAAAACCAAAAATAAAAAATTCTAAATTCGAAATCATAAATCCTAAACAAATCCCAAATTCTAAATCTCAATGTTACAAACAAAAAATTTAAAAGTTTTGAATTTTGGAAGGTTGGAATTTAGAATTTGTTTAGAATTTCGTGCTTAGAATTTAGGATTTTTCCTTTGTGGTTTTAATTTTTTCATTTTTCATTTTTTATTAAATTTTGTTCAGGTACTTAAATTCAGCTTTATATCTTAGTATTTAACTCTGCTTTCTTCCCCAATTCTCTTTCAATCTGCATCAGCCGATTATACTTCTCCACTCTCTCTGAACGAGACAAAGAACCTGTTTTGATCTGACCGGCATTAGTAGCAACTGCTAAATCAGCGATAAAAGTATCAGCGGTTTCCCCTGAACGGTGAGAAATGACTACGCCATAATGATTTTTCTGCGCCAGATGAATTGCGGCTAAAGTTTCGGTCAAAGTGCCAATCTGGTTAGGTTTGATTAAAATTGCATTAGCGCATTTTTCTTTCAAGCCCCTTTTCAGACGTTCGATATTTGTAACGAAAAAATCATCACCAACAATTTGCAATTTTTTCCCTAAAATCTCAGTAATTTTTTTCCAAGCTGGCCAATCATCTTGAGACAACGGATCTTCAATAATTATAAGGGGAAATTTATCTGCCCATTCCCTAATAAGAGCGATCATTCTTTTAGAAGAGAGCGCCGCTTTTTCCAATTTTAAAAAATACTCTTTTTTTTCTTCGTCATAAAATTCAGAAGCGGCAAAATCAAGAGCCAAGGCAATGTCCCTTCCCGCTTCGTATCCCGCTTTGTCAATTGCCGCCATTGCTTCTTCCAAAGGCTGGCGATTAGTTTCTAGCTGAGGTGCAAAACCCCCCTCGTCTCCTACGGTCGTACTGTATCCTTTGCTTTTTAAAATTTCTTTTAAGGCAAAAAATGTTTCAGAGCCAAAACGCACCGCCTCTGCCATATTTTTTGCCCCCCAAGGCACAATCATATATTCCTGCACATCTATGCCAGAATCCGCGTGCTTGCCGCCGTTTAAGATATTCATCATGGGAAGCGGCATTAGATATTTCTTGGATTTTAGGCCGAATAAACTGCGCAAATATTGATACAAAGGTATTTTTTTGGCATAAGCAGAAGCACAAGCTAAAGCGAGTGAAACCCCCAAAATAGCATTGGCGCCGATATTGCTTTTATTCTTTGTGCCATCCAAAGCAATCATTTGCTCGTCCAGTTTTTCTTGCTGACTGGCATCTTTATTCTTTAAAGCAGGAAAAATTACTTCCTCCACATTTCTCACCGCTTTTAACACTCCCTTGCCTCCATACCTTTTTTCATCATTGTCCCGTAATTCTAAAACTTCATGCGCCCCAGTGGAGGCGCCTGAAGGAACTTTTGCCACGCCTCGCGAGCCATTGGATAATATCACCGTCACAGCAAGTGTGGGATTGCCGCGGGAATCTAAAACCTCTTGAGCTTGAATTTTTTTAATTTTCATTTTAAGTATTAATAATGTTTAATATCAAGGTTACTAATCAATTCTCTTGGCTGATGGCTGTCAATTTTGCCTCTGGCACAAATTTACTATTCCGGGCAACTTGCCATCTTTTTCTAAAAATTCCAGCATCGCGCCTCCGCCTGTAGAAACAAAGCTGAACTTCTTTGTCAAACCTAACTTTTCCAAAGCAATCAAAGTATCGCCGCCGCCTACGGAAAAAACTTTCATTTTGGCAATATTTTCTGCCAGAGTTTTGGTTCCTTGACGAAAACGCGGCATTTCAAAAACACCTACAGGACCGTTCCAAATAATGGTTTTGCCTTTTTTCAAAATGGCGACATAATTTTTTATAGTAAGAGGGCCCAAATCTAAAACTACGCATGGCTCGGGAACCGCGGAGATTTTTACCACTTGGGAATGACAAGCGGGAGCTTTATGATCTCCCACCACCAAATCATAAGGGAGCCGCAGTTTTGCGGGATACTCTTTTAAAAGTTTTCTCGCGTAAGGAACCCATCTTTCTTCAATTAAAGATTTTCCCATGCTATAACCCTTGGCTTCCAAAAAAACATTGGCAATGCTTCCTCCTAAAAATAAAGCGTCTACTTTTTTCAAAAGATTTTCTATCAAACCGATTTTAGTGGAAACCTTAGCGCCGGAAAGAACAGCAAAATATGGTTTTCGAGGTCGGACGATCAAGCGGCTTAAATTTTTCACTTCTTTTTCTAAAAGCAATCCCGCGTAAGAAGGCAGAAATTTCTGGATTTTGCTTACCGATTGGTGATCTCTGTGAGATGCGGCAAAAGCATCATTAATAAAAATATCCGCGAAGCCTGCTAATTCTCTTGCTAGATTTTCTTTCTTTTTATCTTCCTCATCTTTATCAAAACGAATATTTTCTAAAAGCAGAATTTCTTTAGGCTTCAAGCCTGCTACCGCTTTTTTCACTTTTGGCCCTTTCCATTCTGGCAAAAATTGGATTTTCTGTTTTAAAATTTTTTCCAAGACCTGTGCTACCGGTTTCAAGCTTAACTTAGGATTACTTTTCCCTTCCGGCCTACCTAGGTGTGATACTAAAATAATTTTTGCGTTCTTATCCTGTAAGTATTTGATCGTGGGAAGAGTAGCTTTCAATTTAACTTGCTCATCTTTGCCAATTTTCCCTTGAACATCAAAAGAAACATTAAAATCGACACGTACTAACACGCGTTTTCCTGCGATGGGGGCTTGTCTTAAAGTCCGCAGTTTCACTACTTAAAATTATTAATCAAAGAAAATTAAATCAATTTTCCCACCTCAATAGCCTGGCGTACAAGCTGATGGGCATAACCATATTCATTGTCGTACCAAGCCACTACTTTAATTAAATCGCCATCAATGACTTTAGTTAAAGTTAAATCCACAATGGAAGAATAAGGATTGCCGATAAAATCTGAGGAAACCAGTTCTTCTTCGGTTACCGCTAAAACATCCTTATAGGCAGGATTTTTGGCTGCTTTTACAAAAACCTCATTTACATCTTCCACTGTGGTTTTTCTTTTAATGAGCATAGTGAAATCTGCGATGGAAACGCAAGCTACGGGCACTCTGATGGACATGCCGTCAAAAATTCCTTTTAATTTTGGCAGAGTTTTGATCACTGCCTCCGCAGCCCCCGTTGTTGTAGGCACAATATTTTCTGCCGCTGCCCGACCCCTGCGCAGGTCTTTTTTGCTTGGACCGTCAACTAAGTTCTGCATTGCCGTATAAGCATGGGTTGTAGACATCATCCCTTTGATTAAACCAAATTCTTCATCAATAATTTTCGCTACTGGCGCAACAGCATTAGTGGTGCAGGAAGCGTTGGCAATGATATCATCTTTTTCAGTCATTTGGTCTTGATTCACCCCCAAAACATAAGTACCGATGTCTTCTGATTTGGTAGGAGCGGAAATAATCACTTTTTTTGCTCCTGCTTGCAGGTGTTTTTCTGCTCCTTCTTTTTCCGTAAAAAATCCTGTGCATTCCAAAACAATATCCACATCTAATTTCTTCCAAGGAAGCATTGCAGGGTCTTTCTCTGCATAAATAGGAAATTCTTTTCCGTCTACAGCAATACTTTTATCAGTATAACTTATCTTTTTATCATAGTTCCCATAAACAGAATCGTGAGCCAATAAATAGGCTAGCACTTTGGGCGTTGTTAAATCATTAATAGCCACTACTTCAATTTCTTCCGGATAATCCAAAGCTACTTTAAAGCTGGCCCTGCCAATTCTGCCAAAGCCATTAATGGCTAAACGAATAACTCTATTAGGATTACTCCTTCTTTTTTTAGACATAGGTTTGAAATTAATGATTAATCAAATTATTTATGTTATTTGTAGATGGCTCTGGATAATAATTTCTAAATCATAATTTCTAATAAAATTTTCAATTTCAAATGACTAAATGTTTTTTACGCGACTTAATGATGATCGAAGAAAATATCAGGTTTAACTCATTGGCTTCTTGCCAGTATCTTCTTGCTTTATTTTCTAATTTTGGCACTGCCTTTGCAATCATCCGTAATAGATGTCTTGACTCTTTTGATTCTTTTTTACAAATTCCTATTTTATGTTCAAAGTTCTTTTTAGTTTCTGCACAATCTGCTTCACAATAATTAGCGCCTACGCTTACACCTGCTTTCACCAATTGAGTAATGAGAGGAATGGTTATGGGGTTTTGGGGAATCTCTTTGGCAAGCTCAATGACGTTCTCTCCAAATCTTGCTGTTCGTTCTTCCAAATCGTATTTAGATTTTTTGTCATTTGTCATTTAGGGTTTCTATTAGAAATTAGGAATTCGGATTTAGGATTTTAAAAGATTTTATGCCTTATTTCTGCTTCCTAAAATTGCTATTTTTTCTTCCACGGTTTTCTGAATTTTCTCTTTAACATTTTGCATAATTTCCCGCGGATCCAAAAATTTTTTTTGCTTGCGCAAAACTTCCCTTGCCGCTTTTATAAAACTAATACGCAAATCCGTATCAATATTTACTTTGACAATACCTAATTTGATCGCTTTTCTAATGGCTTCCCCCCTTAAGCCTGACCCCCCGTGCAAAACTAAGGGGATTTTCACTCTCTTGCGAATTTCTTTCAATCTTTGGTAATCAATTTTCTCTCTCCCCTTAAAACTGCCATGTAAAGTGCCTAAAGACACAGCTAGAGCATCAATTTTAGTAGATTGTACAAAAACCTGAGCATCTAGGGGATCAGTAAGAAAATCTTTTCTTCGCAATTTGCCTTTCATTCTCACCAATCCTTCCTTACCCAACATACTACCAAGTTCTCCCTCTATCCAAACACCCTGCTTCTTTACTAAATCTTTTGCTTTCAATGTTTCAGCGATGTTTGCTCGCAAGGGAAGTTCTGAAGCGTCAATCATTACCGCAGGAAATTTTAATGCTAAAGCTTTTTTGATAATAACTAGGTCCTTGCCGTGATCTAGATTAAAACTTAAAGGAACTTTTGCTTCTTCAATAAGATTGTGAATTAAAGAAATTAAAGCGCTCCCCGTCAGGGATAAAGTCTTGGGAGAAACTTGTAAAATACCAGGGGATTTTGCGGCTTCCAAACCTCTGATTATGGCTTGGGTAGTTTCCAAATTAAAAGTATTAAAAGCGCCAATAGCGTAACGCCTTCTCTGCGCTTTAAGTAAAATTTCCTTGGCTGAAACTAACATTTGCTTACTTCTCGAATAATTTTTAAAAATTCTCCTCCCCTGATTGAAGCTCCGCCTACCAACACGCCGTCAACGCCCGGCTGGCTGGTAAAGCTTGCCACATTGTCGCCATCTACGCTGCCGCCGTAAAGAATTCTTATTTTTTCTGCTACTTTTGAGGTAAATTTTCCCGCTAATATTTTGCGAATTAAGATAATCATCTGGTCAGCATCTTCCGGAGTAGCGATCATTCCCGTACCCGAGGTTGATATTGCCCACACTGGTTCATAAGCAAAAATTAATTTTTGGGCAGAAAGCGAGGTAACATCTTTAATTGTTTCTTGGACTTGATTAATCACTGCTTTAGCCCCCTGTTCACTCTCGCGTTGAAATAAGGTTTCGCCGACGCAAATTACTGGAAAAATGCCGTGTTTCAAGGAAAGTCGCGCTTTTTTTGCTACCTCTTCATCAGTTTCTCCAAAATTCTGTCTTCTCTCCGAATGTCCTAAAATCACATAACGGCAAAGGCCTTTGAGCATCAATACAGAAACTTCGCCTGTAAATGCTCCTTTTTCCTGATAAAAAATGTTTTGTGCTCCTAATCCTATTTTAGATTTACTTAGGGCTTCTTTCAAAGGATAAATACTGATAAAAGGCGGACATAAAACTATATCTAAATTTAAATTTTTTATGCTCTTTAATCCTTTTTTAATGGCATCAGCCAAATTCACTGCTTCGGTTACAGTGGTATGCATTTTCCAATTAGCGATGACGATTTTTTTACGAGGATTGTTCATGTATCACTTTCTTTTATTTGTATCTATTTTATCAAAGAAGCTAAAAAAGAAGGAAGCTGGATGATGCCTTTAGTTATTAATGTGACAATCACTCCTGCGATAATTACCCCCAAAGAAATTAAAATGAGAGCTCGTTTGGTGGGAATGCCGAAAACAAAAGCCGCTACTGCTCCTGTCCAAGCCCCAGTCAAAGGCAAAGGGATAGCCACAAAGGTAATTAAAGCTAAAGAGCCCCATTTTTCAAACCGCCCATTGTGATTTCTTCTCGTGCGTTCAAAAAGCCAAGTGAAAAATTTTTTAAAAAAAGAAAACCTTTGAGATAAAAAAGAAGAAACCACATCCAAAAAATACAATATAAAAATAATGGGAAAAATATTACCCAAAACAGACCAAAGAAAGGCGCTTCCTGGGGGCAAATGATAAACTTCCAAAGCAATAGGCAAAGCACCGCGCAGTTCAAAAATAGGAAGCATGGCGAGGACAAAAGTCGCAAGCTCGGAAGGAATGTTGGTTAGCCAAGAAAACATGGTTTTAAAATCCTAAATCCGAAATTCTAATTTCTAAACAAATTCTAAATTTTAATTTCTTAAATGTTTTATTTTAATTTCTCTAAAATAGAACCAAAAATTTTCATTAGTTCCGTAGCTTCACTGACTAGAGCTTCTTTCTCTTTTTGATTTTCTGTTAATGGTTTTGTAAGATAGAGCCAATATCTGCTTTCTTTAGCTTCTTTTTTGCAAATCCTTATCCTTAATTTAAAATCTTTTCTTCCTAATGATTCGTTGGCTTCGATATAATTGGCACCCACTGATCCCCCTGCTTTAACTAATTGTTTGCCATTTTCAATATTATAGTAATTGTTCTTGGCAACTTTCTTGCATACTCGTTCACTCTTTTGGCGAACTGCAAGGTTCTTTCTTCTAGGTCGTAACCGCGCTCCTGGGTATTTGGGATTTGGGACATTTGGATTTGTTTAGGATTTCGGATTTAGGATTTATTTAGCGTTCCTTTCCAACAACTGAAAAACCTTCTGATTCAACAACACTCCTTCCACATAATGTTTCAGCGCGTGCAAGTCTATTTTTTTTCTCACCTCGTCCTCATCCTTATAAACTTTCAAAGTATCATTCATTTTTTCCTCCACTTCTTTTTCCTCTGTTTTTAAATTTTCTTTCTCCGCAATTTTGCGCAAAACCAAGGCGGATTTAATGCGCCGCAAGGCCTGGCCTTCCAGGTCTTTCCTGAAATCCTCCATTTTCTTTTTGGCGTTAGCCAAATATTTCTCTAAACTCAAACCCTGATTCGCTAAAGCGTCATTCATTTCCTGCACCATTTTATCCAATTCTCCTTCTATTAAAACTTGGGGAATCTCGCCAAATTTTGTTTTTTTCACTACTTGCTCCAAAAGAGCGACTTGTCTTCTTTCTTTTTCCCTAATTTCCTTTTCCCTCAAAAGGTTTTCTTTTAATTTATTTTTCAAATCCGCTAAATTTTCAAATTTTCCCAAATTTTTCGCAAACTGGTCATCGACTCTGGGTAAAATCATTTCTTCCACTTTTTTCACTTCTATCATGAACCGTACATCACGGTTAGCCAAATTCTTCTTATAATAATTTTTCGGAAACCGCAAAGTAAATTCTTTTTTCTCT
>FWPV01012579.1_pt1 | contig 13011 bp, 16 predicted proteins | sample 2228371 | NCBI WGS metagenome assembly FWPV01 (sample SAMEA103939776, study PRJEB20133) | metagenome | reverse complement strand
GGACGGGGGTTGCGCTCGTTGTCCCACTTAAGGGCACTCCTCACGGAACGAGCTGACGACCATATTTGTCCTCAATTACTTGAGGTATGGACTATACCATCTTCCTCTAAAAATTTTAGGAAGCCAACCGTATTATCATCTATAAAAAAGACGATCTCTCTGCCATTGGCAAATCAGTCTCTACGGGGCAAGTTTAACAGAGAATTTTTTAGTTTCTTCTTTAATTTTTTCTCTGTAATGTTTCTTTAAATACAAAACAAAAGTTCTAGATGCTTTATAATGGTAAAAGCTTATATATTTGTTACCACCTAACAAATACAGATCCCGTAAGGCATCTTGCTTACTTGAGTAAGCAATCCTTATTCCTGATCTATGTTTAGTATCAATGTATCCGTCTCCATCTATTCTACCAGCTAAATATGCTGATAAAAATTTGTTCGGAACATCGATTTTGTCAGCAGTTTTATATGAAATAAAAAGCCTTGTTAACGCTCTGCTATTTACATAAATTTGAATAGCAATTTGTTTTCTTTTGCTCTTGTTGTCCAAACCATATACTCTTTTTTTAATACAATGCTTGGGCGCTGCCCTCTTTAAAAAAGCAGCGAATCTTTTGATTAACTGTAAATTAACTGAAGTTAATCCAATTGAGCTAGAACGCCAATAACCATCTGCAAGCCAAAGACCTAGAATATAGAAGTCTTGGGCTGTTTTAAAGAAACCCTTGCTTCCCACGGTATTGCCCTCTTTCACTGGTTTTAATTGTAACAAAACCAGTAGTAGGATTCCACCGTTTTGGGTTGGTTTTTCCTCGTTAGTTACCTAACGAGGGGCCATTTTATTATAGCCATGCAGCAGCTGTTCCGACGTTTCTTGCGAAAAGTCCCAACTTTCATTGGGAGGTCATCGGAATGTCAAGCCTTGGTGAGGTTCTTCGGTTCGTCTCGAATTGAGCCACATGTTCCACTAGTTGTGTGGGTCCCCGCCTATTCATTTGAGTTTTAGCCTTGCGGCCGTACTCCCCAGGCGGCCTGCTTAATGCGTTAGCTTGCGCCCCGTCCGTCCCGATAAATCGGGACAAACAGAACTAGCAGGCATGCGTTTAGGGCTAGGACTACAGGGGTCTCTAATCCCTTTCGCTCCCCTAGCTTTCGAGCCTCAGCGTCAACAAACTTCCAGCAAACTGCCTTCGCCGTTGGTGTTCCGTTCTTTATCAACGCATTTTACCGCTACAAAGAACGTTCCGTTTGCCTGAAGTAAGTTCTAGTTCTAAAGTATCGCGCCCAACCACCCCGTTGAGCGGAGGGCTTTCAAGCACGACTTTTAAAACCGCCTACGCGTCCCTTTACGCCCAGTAAAATCGGATAACGCTAGTAGCCTACGTTTGACCGAGGCTTCTGGCACGTAGTTAGCAACTACTTTCTAGTAAGGTACCGTCAATCCTGCCTTACAGCAAGACTTCTTCCCTTACCACAGCGGTTTACGACCCGAGGGCCTTCTTCCCGCACGCGGTGTCGCTGCGTCAGGCTTTCGCCCATTGCGCAATATTCCTGGTTGCTGCCTCCCGTAGGAGTGGGGTCCGTGTCTCAGTACCCCTCTGGCTGTCCGTCCTCCCAGACCAGCTACCCGTCATAGGCTTGGTAGGCCATTACCCTACCAACTACCTGATAGGCCGCAGGCCCCTCCCTTAGCGAGCAGTTACGCCCTTTAACCTCGCCTGCAAGGCAAGGGAATCCTAAATTAAGTGCTAAATCCCAAACAAGCTCAAATATCTTTCTTGCAAATTTCCAAAACCTTTTGAGTTTTGGATTTTAAACTTTGAAAGTTATTTGGAGTTTAGGATTTAGTGTTTAGAACTTCCTTGTCCTGCAGACAAGGTACTATGGGGTATTACCCCGCCTTTCGGCGAGCTATTCCCCACTATGGGGTAGGTTCCTACGTGTTACTCAGCCGTCCGCCGCTCTCACTCGTCTTGCGACGAGATCCCGCTCGACTTGCATACCTAAGGCACACCGCCAGCGTTCATCCTGAGCCATGATCAAACTCTTAAAAAAATGTGTAAACGTAAAAAACGTCTACAATTATTTAAGAGAAATAACTCAAATGATTACTATACAATGCGTTTTGCGCTCTGCAAAACTACTTAAATTCCCTGTTAAAGAGCCGCTTAAACTTTCTCTTGCGAATAATGAGTAAGCGTTTACTATTTTATACTCTGAAAACAAAAATTGCAATACTTATCTGCGCCTATCTTTAAGCTTTCACATTTTAGAAAATTTAATCGCCACCTTGTCTAAAACACTTTCATGCTCAATCAACCACCCTAAACCTTTAACTACTCCTCCACCCGGTTCTGCAACCAGTTTCGCTGAAAGCTTCAACTCTTGCTCAAAGTACTTATCAAGATTGTTAAAACCTCCTCCCGCCCCTACAATAGTGATGCCGGTTTTGTGTATATCTTTAATAAGCTCTGGCGGAGTTTCTTCTATTGCCTCACGGATAGCCTCAATAATTTGCCCAAAATAAGGATAAAGTGGTTCATATAAAATGCTGTTTTTAATCTTAATCGTCTTGGGCATGCCGGTCTCCAGACTTCTGCCGCTTATTTCAATAACCCGTTCTTTATTCTCTGCAAACACCGATCCCAACATCAGCTTTGTTTCTTCAGCTGTCTTCTCACCAATCAACAATCCATAACGCAGGCGTAAATAATTAGTTAAAGCCGCGTTAAAATCATGGCCGCCGATTTTCAAAATCTTATACAAAACCACTCCACCCAGAGAAATTACTGAAATCTCGGTTGTCCCGCCGCCAATGTCAACAATTAAACTGCCGCTGTTTTCCATAACCGGAGCGCCTGTTCCGAAGCCGGCGGCTAGCGGAGTTTCCACCAAGAAAACCCGACGGGCACCAACTTTTTTACCCACCTCCACTATTGCCATCTCTTCAACTTCGGTCAACCCTAAAGGAACCGCAAACAGAGCGTCAAAACGCTTCAATAAACCACCTTTTTGATAGGGAGCCAGACCTCGGTCAACCGCCTTTTGCAACAGATAGACTACTGCCTCAAAATTGCTTACCCGGCCCTTTTCTATCGGTGAAAAAACTCTTAAGTTGGGCGGAGTTTTACCCAACATATCATAAGCCTCATCTCCAAAAACAATAAATTCCTTATTTTTTATGTTCTCAACAACATAGGTTTTTTCCTTCAGAATAACTCCCCGCTCTTTCAGATAAATTCTGACTTCAAAACTACCAATATCAATTCCCAAAAAAAACGGCGAGGCAAAAAAGTCTTTAGTAAAATATTTAAGATAAGTAAATATAGAGTTTTCTAGCCGTCTGCGTCTGCGCATAAATTATAGTATATAATACTTAAGCTTTAAAAGTACTGGTTTATACGCCTCTTTTAATCTGTTTTATCCGCCTAAAGTCAGAAGAATTGAGTAAAACTGACATAAAGTATTTTGTTATACTTTTGTCATGCGCAGGTTTGTTTTTTATATTTTTGCCGGCTTGTTTATTCTCACTCCGCTGGTTTTTTCCCATGTCTCCAGCGAGCTATTTGAGTTTCCCAAGATGCTTGTTTTATATCTTGGAGCAGGAGTGCTTTTACCGCTGGTTGCTCTGGGTATTTTGCAAAGACGACCTAAACAACAAAATAAAAATTTGTTGCCCGGGTTTGTATTTATGGCTATTTTGCTTTTTATCGGCTCGCAACTCTTATCCACCTTTTTTTCCATTGATAAGCATGTGTCTATATTCGGCTACTACTCACGTTTTAATGGCGGGCTGTTGTCTGTCCTGACCTATTTTGTTTTTTTTGCCGCTATTGTTTTATACTTAAGGCGGGAAGATATTAACAAATTATTAAAAATAATCCTTTTGGGCGGCGTTTTAGTCGCACTTTGGGGTTTGCCGTCTCGCTTTGGTTATGACTTTATTTGTTTTATCTCCCGCAAAAGCCTTGACACCGCCTGCTGGACCGATGATTTTGACCCAACTCAAAGACTGTTTTCAACTCTTGGTCAACCAAATTGGCTGGCTGCCTACCTAGTGGTACAAATTTTTATTGTTTTATACTTTGTCTCGGCAAAATACAAAATCTTTAATAACTTAAGCTTCTCTTTTAATAATTTGCTTCTCTTGTTGCTGTTTATACTTTTCAGCACAGAGCTTCTGTGGACCAACTCTAGGTCGGGAATCCTTGCTTATATTATTTTTGTTCTTTTCTACCTTTTGGCTTGGCTTATTACAAGCAGAAAAAAACAGAGTTTTATCAAGTCTTTAAGCAGCTTGTTGCTAACGGGTTTAATTTATTTGGTTTTTTTGATTGTTTATTTATTGCCAATACTTTTGCCTAAAATTAACTCTTTCTTGTCAGCAAAGCAAAACTCTCCGCAGAAAATAAGCCAAATGCTTGCCTCTGAAATCTATGCCAAGCCAGTAACATCGGCAAGCACAACAAGCCCCGAGTCATCAATTACCCCCTCTTCCAAAATCCGACTTATAGTCTGGCGCGGAGCGCTGGAACTTGCTAAAAAATATCCATTGTTTGGCAGCGGAGTTGAAACCTTTGCCTATTCTTATTACTTCACTCGCCCAGCAGAACACAATTTAACCTCGGAGTGGAACTTTGTTTATAACAAGGCCCACAATGAGCTTTTAAATTATTTGGCAACCACCGGTTATGTCGGTTTATTGTCCTACCTTTTGCTGTTTTCTGCTTTTCTTTTGCCGGCAGTAGCGGAGTTTATATTCAGACGTTCCTATTTTGCGCTTGCTTATTTTTCCATACTTGGCTCATTGTTTATCACCAACTTTTTCGGCTTTTCAACAACGGTTACCAACTTATTTTTCTATACTTTGCCAGCCTTGTTGTTATTAAAAATAGGCTCTCAAGAAAAATCCGAATATAAAGATTATCCCTTTCAGCCCTGGCATTTGCTGGGGGCTAGTTTTTATCTTCTGTTTCTAATCATTTACCTAGTAAATTACTTTTTTGCCGACTATAACTTTGCCCGCGCCAAAGAGTACAAACAATTATCTAACCTACAGCAAAGCTACAGTTTCAATCAAAAGGCGCTTGACCTGCGTAAAGAACCAACCTTTCTTGACCAACATGCCTTTCTAAGCGCCAATATCGCCGCGGCCCTCAAGCTGCAAAAACATCCTCAAGAGGCAGAAAAATTTGCCAAACAAGCAATAGAATTAAATAACCAAACCCTTAAATCCTCTCCGCAAAATATTTTTTATTGGAAAACCCGGGCGCAAATCTATTATCTTCTGACAATCGCTTTTCTTGAAAACGAAAATTTGTCTCGTGAATATTTCAACAGAGCTGTTGAGGCTCTGGAAAAATCTACAGTTCTTGCACCAACCGACCCGAAAATACTCTATGTCTATGCGGCGATTCTCACCGAAAAAGACCCTATGCGCGCTGTAGAGCTTTTGCAAAAAGCCCTTAAACTCAAACCAAACTATCAAGAGGCACAGCAGTTGTTAAAAAATATAACCAGCAAATAAAATGATTATAATATTTTTTAGATATGACGCAGAATAGTCTCATTCCGGCCTTATTTTTATTATTCATAACCATCATTTTTATTTTGCTTTTAGTTTTGAATAAAATTAAACCTCCCGCCTCAAAACCCATAACTGCTGTTAACCAAAAATTAGCAAATAATCAGTTAAAACAAGTTGTTTACCTCAATACCAACATTGAATAAAAAATTAGTATTATTTTTATTACTTTTTCTTTCTCTATTATTTTCTCTATTATTATTTAGCTCGGCCAACGCCCAAACTCCGGGCGTTTCAGCCACTGCCGACCCAATATCAACCCCGATCTGCGCTCAACTTGAGTTAGGAGACGCTGACTGCTCCGGCGAGATTACACTTCTTGATTTTGAGGTTTGGCGGACAGAATATAATCATGAGCGGCTCACTTTTGAAGCAGATTTTGACGGCGACAGAATAGTCGGCAACACAGATTATAATATCTGGGCAGTAAATTTCACTAGCGCAATAAACAATGATTAACAAAAACCACAAATTTGTGAAACTAATTATAGTTCTGTTAACCACTTTGGCAACTCTTATAATTATGCTTTTAATAACCAATAAATATTTATATCGCAGCAAAGCAAGTCAAATTCCGGTTGATGTTTATTTAAACCCTTTACAAAAAAGTGTTGGTTTGAATGAGACGTTTAAAGTTTCAGTTTTTCTAGCACTCCCCGATACAGAGAACTTTGAATCAGCAATATCTGCCGCTTATTTAACTATAAAATACGATCCGCAGATACTGCGTTTTAGTTATCTAGAAAAATCTGCAGACTGTAATTTATTGGAAAAGCAAGTATTTCTACGACAAAACCAGTCGCGCGGTGAAGTTTCTCTTGCCAAAGTCAGCCTTAAACGCAAAGAGGAGCTTCCGCGCGCTGTCTTTTGTTTTGCTCAATTATCTTTTACTGCTGTAAAAAGCGGCACCGCTCAAATCAATATTGTCCCGCAAAACCAAAAGGAGATAAATATCGTTGGCCCCGGACCTACAACTTATTCCCTGAACCTAAGCGCCAAATCGGTTGTTAATATCAAAGTTGATGAAAATAATTTAACCCTTACAGACGCCTCCGGCAATAATCTAATCATCAAATTCAAACTGCAAGGCATCAGCAGTACCACTAGAACTAATAAAACTAAAATAAGCGTAACCATCTATAATTCCGCCAACGAACCAACAGAGTTTAAAAACGTTATTGCAACTTTTAATCCGCTTGGATTCTTTGTGGCTAAAGTACCGCTGGGGCAACTCTCTGGCACAGGTTACTCCATAGCTTTAAAAGGCCCATATCACTTACAGAAAAAATTTTGTGAACTTGAAACAAAAGTTTCTTTATCAGGAAGTTACAGCTGCAACAAAGGAGATATTACCTTGCAGCCGGGAAATAACAACGCTTATTTTGATAAACTAGCTCTGCCAGTTGGGGACCTCACTCCTCAAGACGGCTTATTAACAACAAAAGATGTTGTCATCCTTGAAGATTGTTTGGAAAACAACGATAGTTCATGCATAACCACCACAGATGTAAATTATGACGGCAAAGTAGATATTAAAGACAAAGAATTACTTATTAACAATATGCGCAATGAATATGAAGATGTTAGATAACAATAAACTACAAAAAATAGGTTTGCTAACTGTTGGTTTTGGATTACTCATTATTATTGTTCTGCTCGTAGTTTTTTTGCAGCCGAAAAGAACCAAACCAACTCTCACCGCCAAACCAACCCCAACCATCAAAAAAAAACCCTCTCCAACTGCCACCCCGAGCGCTGTAGTCAGTAAGGTTTATCTTTATCTGCGGCCAAAAACTTTGAGCGTGAAACTTGAACAAAGTTTTAGTTTATATCTGGCTCTTAATGACTTAAAAAGCAAATTAAGGACTGCCGATGTTGTTCTTATTTATGACTCTCCTTTTATCGAATTTATTAAAGTTGAAAGTACCCACCCAAATTATAAAAATGTTCGCGCCTTGACTAAAAATAATCAGCTTATTCTTTCTTTTATCAAAAACGAAACAACGACAAACAAAATTGAAGAAAATATAACATTAGCAAACTTACAGTTTAAAGCAATCAAAAAAGGTTCAGCAAAAATTTATCCTTTGCATAACAATACTGCTAAAAGCTCTGCGGTCTTTCTAACAGAATCTTTAAACAACAAAATAGACAGAGTTGACGGGACTGAAATTGCAATAAAATAATTTTCTATTATAATGATTTTTATGAACGCCAAAATGAGGATGTGGCAATTTTACCTGTTGGTTTTCTTCGGGGTATTTTTGTTGTTAGCAGTTCCCAAAGCTCAAGCGGCAGTTATTGAATTTTCACCAACCAGCGGCAGTTTTGCTGTTAACTCCAAGTTTGATGTGCAAATAAATGTTAACACCGAGGAAGTAGATACTACAAGTACCGACGCTGTTATTAACTTTGATAGCAGCCTTCTTTCTGTTGATAGTGTTAGTTACGGCTCATTTTACGAAACAGTTTTACATAGTCAAGAATCGGGAAAACTTTTCATTTCCGGCATGGTCAGCAACCCCGGGCAAATAGTCAACGGCACGGGTACGCTTGCGACCGTGTCTTTTAAGGCTCTAACTTCAGGAACAGCAACGCTTAGCTTTGCCTGTACCGCTGGCAAGACCGATGATTCAAACGTTACTAAAAACGATCTTGACTCTACAGATGTTATAGATTGTAGTAAATTGCAATCTGCCAGCTTCATCTTATCAGGCTCTTCATCAGGCGACTCAACAACCACACCCTCCGCAACCCTCTCTCCGTCTCCTACCAATTCCCTATCTTTTTCAAGCTCTGATACCGACGGAGCTGTTGGGACGATAAACGAAATTCCACGCGCCGGTGTTTTTGATTTTCTCTCTCTTGCTCCTAAGATTCTCATGGGAGTATTGTTTGTCATCATAGGCCTAATCCCACTGTTTATCTAAAATGATACGCCCTTTGGTATTTGCTCCAGACCCTGTTCTTACCAGTAAAGCCAAACCAGTAAATAAAATCGATAAAAAAATTCTTGGCATAATAAAAGATCTCAAAGACACACTTCTTGGTTGTTCTGACCCCATTGGCGTTGGCTTGGCTGCTCCACAGATTAATATTCCTTTGCAAATATTTATCATCAAACCAACCGCCCATGACGACATAGAGGTGTTCATAAACCCCAAAGTAATCAAGGTATCAAAACATAAACAGACCGAGGGTAATGACATTCTTGAAGGTTGTTTGTCTATTCACAACACTTGGGCTAAAATTAAGCGGGGAAAAAGTATTGAAATTGAATATTTAACCCCAGAGGGTAAACTACAGCGTCAACTCTTTACCAATAATAAAGCCCACATCATCCAACATGAGCTGGACCATCTGCAAGGAATTCTTTTTACCCAACGTGCGCTTGCGCAAAAACAAAAACTGTACAAAATAGTCAAAGCAAGAGGTAAAGAAAAATTAGTGCCTTTGGCAATTTAACTTTTAAAGTTCTGCTTTAACCCCTAAAAATTGCAAAACTTCACTTTTTTTATAACGTCTGTCCCCTCGCGAATTAATGCGAATTGCCGGAAGCTTGCCTTTCTTACCCCAGCGCTTTAGAGTAATTTTCGAGACTCTTAACAACTTGGCGACCTCTTCGATAGTTAAAAGCTCTGGTAAGTCATCGAAAGACAAATTTTGTTTCTTATTTAGAGCTTTTGACATAGTCTGTATTATATATTAGTCAAAATTCGTTTGCAAAAGTTATTTTAGCTCTACTTTTGCCCCGGCTGCTTCTAATTTTTTCTTTGCTTCCTCTGCCGTTTCTTTCTTTGCGCCTTTCAAAATCTCCTTTGGTGCAGACTCTACCAGTTTTTTAGCTTCAATCAGACCTAAGCTTTGGTCTATCTCACGAACCACCTTGATAACCTGCAGTTTGTTGGCACCAGCGTCAGCAAGAACAACTGTAAAAGTAGACTTTTCCTCGGTTGCTGAAGGAGCGCCTTCTACCGGAGCTGCAGAAGCTGCAGCTGCCACAACTGGAGCTGCACTTACTCCAAATTTGTCTTCAAGCGCCTTAACCAGCTCGTTAAGTTCAAGAACTTTAAGCTCCTCTATCTCTTTTAATAATTTCTCTACCTTGCTGCTTACGGTTTTTTCATCTGCCATAAATCCTATTCATCTCCTTTCTGCTAGTTGCTGTATTAAATTTGCCAGCCCTCTAGGAAGAGCGTCTAAAACCCTGTGTAAACTATACAGCGGTGCTTGCAACATCCCAACCAGCTTAGCTTGCAATTCCTCTTCTGTGGGAATTTTGGCAAATTCAAGTACATCAGAACCCTTATATATGGTTTTATCTAAAAAGGCTATTTTTACTCTTACCGTCTCCAAACCCCCCAAGACCTCTGCAAAAGCCTTAACAGCAGAAACAAAGTCATCGGTCAAAATATAAATAACTGCGGTTGGGCCATAAATAATCTCGCTACTGTAAAGCTCTGTCGGCAAACCCAGCTCGCGTGCCGCAACGGCGAACAGTGTGTTTTTTACAAATCTCAACACCGCTTTCTTTTCTCTAAGTTTGCGTCTCAACTCTTCAAATTGCTGGTGAGTAACTTTCGTGCTTTCAAAAAGCACTAAAGATTTTGCCTGCTTTAACTCTTGAGTTAATTCTTTAACATTAAGCTGGCGCAGTTGCCGCGGGGTATGTTGAAGTCTAAATTTAAATTTCATTTTGTTCTCCTCCGAAAGATTTTTAATCCCGATTTATATCGGGAAACTTTCTTCTCAGGAAGAAGCTAATTATACAAATCCCTTTTAATAAAAGCAATGGTATTTTCTGCAAAACACTTTTCCCTGAACAACTTATTTAAGTGCCTCTTCTAAAGTTTTTTGGTCCTGCACGCCAACAAATTGCTTCACCGCCTTGCCTTGCTTAAAAACATAAAGAGTTGGGATACTCATCACATTGTATTCCATAGCCAAGTCTTGCGTTTGATCAACATTGATTTTAACCACTTTAACATTATTGTTGTCTTTTTCAAGCTGCTCTACAATCGGCGCCATCACTCGACAAGGTCCACACCAATCGGCATAAAAATCAACCAAAACCGATTTGTCTGTCTCGGCTAATACCTCTCTTTCAAAACCGGCTTTGTCTGTAACCTGAATCATGACTATTTTTTTACAAACAATAACTTTTCTACTTTATAAAAAAACTCCTCTTATGTCAAATGCAAAAATTAAATTTGCTAGAATGAGTCTTGCATATGCACAACTATATTATCATCTCTAAACAAAGGGACAACTTCAAAGCCAGATTAAAAACCCTCTTGAGTGCAATAAACATCAGCAAGCAAAATGTGTTTGAATTTATCCCTCAAGAAAATGGTTTAACCGCTGATCAAATTCGCAGAATCATCTCAATTTCGGCACATAATTTTGCGCTAAAAACTGCCTTTATTGTCTGGGGTTTTGACAGCGCCAAAGAAGAGTTGCAAAATATGCTTCTAAAAACCCTAGAAGAACACCAGACGAATCTCTATTTTTTTTTGCTGGCCGGGTCGCTAGCAAATATTCTCCCCACAATAATTTCAAGATGCCAAGTTATAAACGCCCACTCTCTGCCGGCCAAACCCTCACCGTCAGAAAAACAAACCCTAGACAAACTTATCAACAAGGCGCAGAAAAGCTCATTTTTCCTAAGCGAGGAATTAAAAAACGACTTTGGCTTAAAAAAAGATAAATTAACGGGATTTTTATCAAACTTTATCACTTACGGCTACTATGAGCTTGTTGAAAACGCGTTCATAAATAAGCTTTGTTTAGCTAAAAAACTCAAGCTCGCGTTGAAACTTCATCGTTTAATTGAAAAAAACCATCTTGATCCGGAGCTATCAATTGACCAATTATTTATAAATTGACTGCGTTCTAGCTTTTTATTAAACTGGTAAATATGGCGATCAAAATTAAAGAGAAACAAGTTCGAGTCATTACCATTGTCTTGGGGATTGTCACTACCTTACTTATCGGTGTTTTAGGTTTTAAGCTTTTGGAAGGCTCATTAACTCGCGCTGAAGATATTACCCCGAAAAATGTAGCTATTACCGAAATTCAACAAAACTCCGTGCGAGTCAAATGGAACACCGACCGTGAAACCCAAAGTGTTATCGAATACGGCAACACTCCGACCTCACTAACTTTTTTTGCTCCAGAATCAGTAAAAACCAAAGAACACAGTGTTGAATTAAATCTTTTAACAGCCGGAACTACTTACTATTTTCAAATCAGAACCGGAGACAAAAAGTTCGACAACGGTGGCGTGCCTTGGACTTTTACTACTTTAGCCAAAGACCAAACTACCTTCTCCTCACAAACCTCCCCCTCCCCAACTTCTAGTACCGCTTCACCATCCCAAACCGCAACCCCAACTCTATCTTCACAACAAAAAGACAGTAGTTGTTCACTTTCCGCTTACAAAAATTATTTTGGGCAAAAAAATCCTGTCTATGATCAAGATGAAAACGGAATTATCAACTTTAGAGATTGGTCTGTATGTTATGCCACAAATGGAAAGCTTGCCCCCTCTTCAACCCCCTCACCCTCTTCCAGTCCTTCAGCTACTCCAACTCCAACAAATTAAACTATTCCTCCCGGTAATAAAAGCTCAACTATTTTATCAATAATCGGCCGAATAAGCACAAATAACGGACTTTGCCCGTTGGCTATAGGCAATAAAAACAAAAGTAAGATTAAAATACCATATTGGCTAAGCCTATTCCAATCAGTACGATGTTCTTTTGGCAAAATTCCCGCAACAACCGCAAATCCGTCCAAGGGATAAATCGGCACTAGGTTAAAAACTGCAAGCGTCGTATTCAACAAGACCACATACCCTAACAAATTCTCTAAAAATAGCCAAGGAACAATCCGTAACAATAAACTCGTCAAAACCGCAAATAACAAGCTGCTCAACGGGCCAGCCAAAGCAATAAGCGCTGCATCTCGACTTGGAGCTTTCAAGTTAAACGGATCATAAGGAACCGGCTTGCCCCAACCAAATCCCCAAAAAATAATAAACAACAGGCCGGTTAAATCTACATGTGCAAGCGGATTAAGTGTTAAGCGCCCCTGCGCTCTAGCTGTTGGATCTCCTAAAAAATCTGCAGTATACGCATGCGCTGCTTCATGAACAGCCACTGAAATCAATAAAATTAGCAAAAGAATTAAAAACACTACTGGATTAGTAAATAATAAGTTCAGCATGGGAGCCCGGGGCGGGAATCGAACCCGCGACCTTTCCCTTACCAAGGGAATGCTCTGCCACTGAGCCACCCGGGCAATTTCACAAAATCTAAGTATATAATAATCCTGTTGCTCTCACAATAATTTGGAGATACTATATAAATATTAAAAATATAATAATATAATAAATAACGTGTATTTACAGTACTATCATTAATAGTA
>FWPV01012576.1_pt1 | contig 13012 bp, 12 predicted proteins | sample 2228371 | NCBI WGS metagenome assembly FWPV01 (sample SAMEA103939776, study PRJEB20133) | metagenome | reverse complement strand
TGAATGAATCGGTCGTGGTGTTCGACCGCGTGCGCGAAGTGTTCCGCAATGCGCGCAAGCGCACGCTGACGGTCGCCGAGGTCATGGACAACGCCATCACGAGCACGATCTCGCGCACCATCATCACGCACGGTTCAACCCAGATGATGGTGCTGTCGATGCTGCTGTTCGGCGGCGAGGCGCTGCACTACTTCGCGGTGGCGCTGACCATCGGCATCTGCTTCGGCATCTATTCGTCGGTGCTGGTCGCCTGCCCGCTGGCGATGTGGCTGGGTGTCAAGCGCGAACAGCTCATCAAGCCGCCGAAGCGCAAGGAAGAAGCGGTCGTCTGACCTTGCAGCACCCTCTCCGGACGAGACAACAAAAAACCGGCCAGAGCCGGTTTTTTTGTTGTCCGCAGCTTCGCACGAGGAATCACGGCTGAGCGAACACCTGCTTCACGCGCAAGGTCTGGCCGCTGTCGACCAGCGCGATCAGCCGGTCGATGTTCGGGTGCTTGCCCGGGTTGGCGCGCGCATCGAGGGTGTGCTCGCCATACAGATCCAGGCCCTGCTTCGATGCATCCGGCGTGATGGCCCCATGCAACTGGGCGAGGTGGTTGTACACCGCCAGCGAGCCAGCCTGGCCAGGCTTGTTCTCGATGGTCGCGATCACTTCTCCGGCGGCCTCGATCAGTTGCAGCGCCGCCAGATGCGACACGCCGGGCAAGGTTTTGAGCGTTTCGGCGAAACTCATGATGCGTCCTCAGATGGCGGCAGCCAGACGGGCCGCGTCGCCGATGTAGCGGGCGGGCGTCATCGCCAGCAAGCGTTCACGCTCCGCCGCCGGAATGTCGAGACCACTGATGAATGCCTGCAGCGCCTCGCGCGTGATGCCGCGGCCGCGCGTCAGTTCCTTCAGCTGTTCATACGGATTGGGCACACCGTAGCGGCGCATGACGGTCTGTACCGGCTCCGCCAGCACTTCCCAGCAGGCGTCGAGATCGGCGGCCAGCGTATCCGGCTCGGCCACCAGCTTGCCCAGCCCGCGCGAAAGCGAATCGAGCGCCAGCACGGTGTAGCCGAAGGCCACGCCCATATTGCGCAGCACGGTCGAATCGGTCAGATCACGCTGCATGCGCGACACCGGCAGCTTGTCCGACAGGTGGCGCAACAGTGCGTTGGCCAGCCCCAGATTGCCTTCGGCGTTCTCGAAGTCGATCGGATTCACCTTGTGCGGCATGGTCGAACTGCCGATCTCGCCGGCCTTCAGCTTCTGGCGGAAGTAGCCGAGCGAGATGTACATCCAGAAGTCGCGCGCCGCATCGAGCAGGATGGTATTGCCGCGCGACATGGCGTCGAACAGCTCGGCCATCGCGTCGTGCGGTTCGATCTGGATCGTATAGGGGTTGAATTCCAGCCCGAAGGACTCGATGAACACGCGGTTGAACTGCGACCAGTCGACGTCCGGATAGGCTGACAGGTGGGCGTTGTAATTGCCGACCGCGCCATTGAACTTGGCCGTCAGGCTGACCGCGGCGACGCGCGCGCGCGCGCGCATCAGGCGCGCGGCGATGTTCGCCATCTCCTTGCCCAGCGTGGTCGGGCTGGCCGGCTGGCCGTGCGTGCGCGACAGCATCGGCAACGCGGCGAATTCGTGTGCCATGGCGCGCAATGAGGCGATCACGCCATCGAGCGCCGGCAGCAGCGTGTCGGCGCGCGCCTCGTTGAGCATCAGCGCGTGCGACACGTTGTTGATATCTTCCGACGTGCAGGCGAAGTGGATGAATTCCGACACCCCGGTCACTTCGGCGTTGTTCGCCAGCCGGTCCTTCAGCCAGTACTCCATCGCCTTCACGTCGTGATTGGTGCGCGCTTCGATCGCCTTGATCGCGGCGGCATCGTTCACGCTGAAATCGCGTACGACGGCGTCAAGCTCGTCCAGTGTTGCCCGCGAAAAGGCAGGTACTTCGCCGATCTGCGCATCGGCAGCCAGCGCTCGCAACCACGCGATTTCGACGCGCACACGGTTGCGGATCAGTCCGAACTCACTGAAATGACCTCGCAAGGGATCAAGTTTTGCGGCGTAACGACCGTCCAGCGGCGACAGCGCGGTGAGGGTGTGGGCACTCATGAAGAACCTGCGGGAAGGAAGGGATGGAAGGCCACGAAGCGGTTCAGCCCCGGGCAGCGCGGCGCGAATTTTATCATGCACCGCATGATGACCCCGCCTTGCTGGAACGGCCCGGACGCTATACTCGGGTGCTCTTCCATCGGTGCTGTCCATGAAACTCGTCGGTTCCTACACCAGTCCTTACGTGCGCAAGGCGCGCGTGGTGCTTGCAGAAAAGAAGATCGACTGCGAATTCGTGATCGATTCGCCATGGCTCGAAGGCACAGGCGTACCGGATGTGAACCCGCTGGGCAAGATTCCGGTGCTGGTGCTCGATGACGACACCTGCCTGTTCGATTCGCGCGTGATCGTCGAATACCTCGACGGTGTGGCGCCGAACAACAAGCTTCTGCCGTCCACGGCCCGCGAACGCGCGCTGGTCAAGCGCTGGGAGGCGCTGGCCGACGGCATGACCGACGCTGCGGTGGCCATCGTGCTGGAGGTGCGCCGTATGGTCAGCGAACAGAACGCGAGCTGGATTTCGCGCCAGCGCACCAAGATCGATCGTGCGCTGAACACGCTGGCGGCCGATCTGGGCGATGGCGCGTGGTGCCACGGCAACAGCATTTCGCTGGCCGACATTGCGGTGGGTTCGGCGCTCGGCTACCTCGACTTCCGCTTTCCGGAGCTGGACTGGCGCGAGCGGCATGCCAACCTCGCCAAGCTGCAGGAAAAGCTGATGCAGCGCCCGTCACTCGCCGAAACCGTTCCGGTCGAGTAAGGCAGAGGCAAAGGCAAGCGCCAACCAGGCCAGTACGAACCGCTCAGGCCGCTTTGCCTGCAGCGGTGATGACGCCGCCGCCCAGACACACCCGGCTTTCGTAAACCACCACGCTCTGGCCGGGCGTCACCGCCCACTGGGCTTCGGCAAAAGCGATTTCGCAGCGCGAATCATCGACCGCATCGATGCTGCACGGCGCATCTGCCTGCCGATAACGGGTCTTTGCCGCATACACCCAATGCGTGTGCGGCAGCTCGCCCGACACCCATGACAGGTCACCCGCCACCAGCCGTTCCGACAGCAGTGCCGGGTGGTCATGGCCGCGCACCACGTACAGCACGTTGCTGGTCATGTCCTTGCGTACCGCGTACCACGCGTCGTGTTCGCCGGCGTCGTCCGCCATGCCCTTGAGGCCGCCGATCCCCAGCCCCTTGCGCTGACCGATCGTGTGATACATCAGGCCTTCATGGCGGCCGAGCACGCGGTCGGTATCAAGATCGCGGATGTCGCCCGGCGTGACCGGCAGGTAACGCTGCAGGAATTCGCGGAACGGTCGCTCGCCGACAAAACAGATGCCGGTCGAATCCTTCTTGCCGGCATTGGCCAGCCCGGCGTCGGCCGCGATGCGGCGCACCTCGCGCTTGGGCAGGTGACCGACCGGGAACAGCGTATGCGACAGCTGCGCCTGGTTCAGCCGGTGCAGGAAGTAGCTCTGGTCCTTGTTGCCGTCCTCGCCCTTGAGCAGCTGGAAGCGGCCCTGGAACTCGCGCACCTGCGCATAGTGGCCGGTGGCGATGCGCTTTGCCCCGAGCTGCATCGCGTGATCAAGAAAGGCGCTGAACTTGATCTCGGCGTTGCACAGCACGTCGGGGTTGGGTGTGCGGCCGGCCTGGTATTCGCGCAGGAAGCTCGAAAACACGCGGTCCTTGTATTCGGCCGAAAAATTGACCACTTCGAGGTCCATGCCGATCACGTCGGCCGCCGACACGGCGTCGATCAGATCCTGCCGGGTCGAGCAGTATTCGTCGGTGTCGTCGTCCTCCCAGTTCTTCATGAACAGGCCAACCACGTGATAGCCGGCGCGCTTGAGCAGCAGCGCCGACACCGACGAATCGACGCCGCCCGACATGCCGACGACCACGGTTTCACCCGGTTCGGCGGCTGTTTCAGCGCCGTGCATTCCAGTCATCCGGATATCCCCCATTCTTCCAGTGTTCCATGTCCATCACGACCGGCGGTTCGCCGTGGTCGCGAAACCAGGTATCGACCGCGTAACGGCGGCCGCTTTCGGTGTCTTCGATCACCGCGGTGAAGTGCTGCATGATGACCCAGCTGGTGCGCCGCGCGATGTCCAGCACCCGATGGTGACGCAGGGCGCCCGCTTCCTGCAGCTGTTCGAGCATCACGGTGGTGGTGTGCGCGTGGTCGATGCAGTCCATGCGCCCTTCGGCCCCGAGATCGAGGTAGTCGCCGGCGCGGTCGGCGCCGATCGGAGACTGCTCGCCGGCCCAGCGGTACAGGCGCGCAATCACCCACTCCAGCTGTTCGCGCTCGCCGGCAGCATCGGTCGCCTTGAGCATTTCACCGACCAGCACGGCGCGCTGCTCGGGCGAAAGGCTGACCGTCTGCACGACGAGGCACCCGTAGTTGAAGCAGATGTCGAGTTCGAGGTGCTGCGCCATGCCCGGCGCCGCCTGAACCTGCAGCGCACAGCACAGCAGCAGACCCGCCAGCATTCTCCGCATCAGGAAAAGTGCCGCACGACCGCCAGCGGCAGGCGCACGTCGGCCAGCCAGTCCTGGACGCACGCCCACACCAGCGGGCTGCGATGGCGCTCGCGACTGGCTTCGATCTCTTCGGGCGTCATCCAGAAGGCGCGCACGATGCCGTCGTCCAGCGCGCGCCCGGCAATCTGTTCGCCGCTTTCGCCGGAAAAGGCGAAGCGCAGGTAGGTGACTTCGCCATCGGGCCGGCGCCACTGATAGACGCCGACCAGCGCCTGCGGCACGAAAGGATGGGCGGTTTCCTCCATCGCCTCGCGGGCACACGCCTCGACCAGCGACTCGCCCTCTTCCAGATGGCCGGCCGGCTGGTTCAGCATCAGCCCCTTCGACGTTTCCTCTTCCACCATCAGGAAGCGGCCCCGGTACTCCATCAGGGCGGCCACGGTGACGTTGGGCTTCCATATGCGTTCGCTCATGCGTTGATTTTAACGCGAGCCGCTGCGATGACCGTCGCCGTACTGCGCGCATCAGCTAAAATTGCGCGCTTATCGCAATCCACTGGAGTGTTTCTCATGTCGATGGCCGACCGCGACGGTTTTATCTGGTACGACGGCAAGATGGTGCCCTGGCGCGAGGCCACCACGCACGTACTGACCCACTCGCTGCACTACGGTCTGGCCGTCTTCGAGGGTGTGCGCGCCTACCACACCGAAATCGGTACCGCGATCTACCGCCTGAAGGAACACACCGACCGGCTGTTCAACTCGGCGCACATCTACATGATGAAGATGCCGTACAGCCGCGAGGAAATCATGGAAGCGCAGCTTGAAGTGGTGCGCGCCAACAAGCTCGAATCCTGCTACATCCGGCCGATCGCCTTCTTCGGCTCGGAAAAGATGGGGATTTCGACGCGTGGCGCTTCGGTGCATGTGTCGATCGCCGCCTGGCCCTGGGGCGCCTACCTGGGCGAGGACGGGCTTAAGAAGGGCATCCGGGTCAAGACCTCGTCCTTCTCGCGCCACCACGTCAATGTGTCGATGTGCCGCGCCAAGTACTCGGGCACCTACGCCAACTCCATCCTCGCCAACATGGAAGCGACCGACCTCGGCTACGACGAGGCGCTGCTGCTAGACGTGGATGGCTTCGTCGCCGAAGGGGCGGGAGAAAACCTGTTCGTGGTGAAGGACAACAAGATCTACGAACCGGAAATCGCCTCGGCGCTGGTCGGCATCACGCGCGCATCGGTGATCGAGATCGCCGCCGAATTCGGCTACCAGGTGGTGTCGAAGCGGCTGACGCGTGACGATGTCTATACCGCAGACGAAGCTTTCTTCACCGGCACCGCCGCCGAAGTGACACCGATCCGCGAACTCGACAACCGCGTCATCGGCAGCGGCACGCGCGGCCCGGTCACCGAAAAGCTGCAGGCGCGCTTCTTCGACATCGTCAATGGCCGCGCGCCCGAGTACCACCGCTGGCTGACCAAGATCTGAACCCGGAGCCCATCTGCCATGAACCAAGCCGTGAGTGATTCCAGCCGCGACCGCGCACGCGACGTCGAAGTGGGTGCGAGCGATCTGCCGCTGCACTGCCCGCTGCCCGGCGCACCGCTGTGGGCGCGTCATCCGCGTGTGTTTCTCGACGTGACCAAGACCGGCGAGGCCGCCTGCCCGTACTGCGGTACGCGCTACCGCTACAACGGCCCGGCGCCCGCCGGCCACTGAGCTCAGCCCATGGAAATGCCCCGCAAGGCCTTTTTCGCGACGCCTCAGGAAGCCGAAGCGGCCTTTTACGAAGCACGTGCGCGGGGCGACATCGAAGCCATGATGGCGGTGTGGGGCGACGAGGACGACATCATCTGCGCACTGGCCGGCTGCCCGCGTGCCAGCGGCTACGAAGAAGTCCGCGATGCCTGGCGGCGCGTGTTCGCCGGTACTCGGGTCGATGTGCGGGTGATCAACGCGCAGATCATGCAGGGCGTGCTGCAGTCCATCCACAGCCTGAACGAACAGTGCAGTGCCGCCGGTGACCGCGCGTCGCGTCCGCTGCTCATCGTGACCAACGTCTATCTGCGCGGTCCGCTGGGCTGGCACATGGTGCTGCATCACGCGTCCGCCGCCCCGGCTGCACAGGAGACGGCGGGCCCGCCGAAAATACTTCACTGAGTACGTCGCTGAGCATTTCACCGGATCCCGCTCCGAGTTCCTCATCGGGCATGTCGCCGCCCCGCTTTCACCCTGCTCGCTGGCTGCCCGGCGGCCACGCGCAGACGATCTGGCCGCGCTTCATCCTGCCGCCGCTGCCTGCACTGGCACGCGAGCGCGTCGATACGCCCGACGGCGACTTCATCGATCTGGACTGGTTGCCGCCGCGCGCGCAGCAGCCACTGGTGATGCTGCTGCACGGGCTGGAAGGCAGTTCGGAAAGCCACTACGCACGGGCGCTGATGCGCGCCGTCGATGCGCGCGGCTGGAACGGCGTGGTGGTCCATGCGCGCGGCTGTTCCGGCGAACCGAACCGGCTGGTGCGCGCCTATCACTCGGGTGACAGCGCGGAGCTGGACTGGCTGCTGCCGCGTGTCGTGCCGCGCATGAACGGTCAGCCGGTGCATGCGGTCGGCGTGTCGCTCGGCGGCAATGTGCTGTGCAAGTGGCTGGGCGAGCAGGGCCACGCCGCATCGCGCTGGCTGCGCAGCGCGGCGTCGGTCTGCGCACCGGTCGATCTGGGGGCCGCCGGACGTGCGCTCGACCGGGGTTTCAACCGCATCTACACGCAGTATTTCCTGCGTACGATGAAGCCGCGTGCCCTGCACAAGGCCGCGCTGTTTCCGGGCGTGCTGGATGCCGCAGCGATCGCCGCCAGCGCGTCGATCAAGGCGTTCGACGACGCCGTCACCTCTCAGCTGCACGGCTTCAGGGATGCCGACGACTACTGGACGCGCTGCTCGGCGCGCCCGCTGCTGCGCGAGGTGCGCGTGCCGCTTCTGCTGCTGCAGGCGCTGAACGACCCCATGGTGCCCGACTGGTCGCTGGCCACGCCGCAGATGCTGTCGTCGGACGTACTGCCCGAATACACCGCGCAGGGCGGCCACGTCGGCTATGTGAGCGGCGCGCCGACAGGTCATCTCGACTGGCTGCCGCAACGGCTGCTGCACTTCTTCGAGCACGGGCGCTGACCGGATCCTTTGCAGCGCCCGCCGTGGAAGACGGCTACGAAAGCTCGACCGATCCGTGCCTTTCCCCGCTGACGCGCGACCCGCCGGCCATGCTCAGCGCCACGGCCTCCGCCACCTCGATGCCGTCGATCGCTGCCGACAGGATGCCGCCGGCGTAGCTTGCGCCTTCGCCGGCCGGATACAGCCCGACGGTGTTCAGACTCTGGTAGCTCACTGGATCACGCTTGATGCGGATCGGCGAAGACGTGCGGGTTTCCACGCCGGTCAGCACCGCGTCATGCATCGCGAAACCCTTGATCTGCCGGTCGAACGCCGGCAGCGCCTCGCGGATGGCCGTGATGGCGTATTCGGGCAGAGCGCCATCCAGCGCGCCCAGCCGGACACCCGGCGTGTAGGACGGCGTCACCACACCGAGCTGCGTCGACGGCCGCGCAGCGATGAAATCGCCGACCAGCTGACCCGGCGCGCTGTAGTCGCCACCCCCCAGGTCGAAGGCACGCGATTCCCACTGGCGCTGGAACGCGATGCCCGCCAGCGGGTGCCCCGGATAGTCCTCCGGCGAAATGCCGACCACGATGCCGGCATTGGCATTGCGCTCGTTGCGCGAATACTGGCTCATGCCATTGGTCACGACACGGCCCGGCTCCGAGGTGGCCGCGACCACGGTGCCGCCCGGACACATGCAGAAGCTGTAGACCGAACGGCCGTTGGACGCGTGATGCACCAGCTTGTAGTCGGCCGCGCCCAGCAGTGCGTGGCCGGCGTAGTCGCCGAAGCGGCAGCGGTCGATCAGCGCCTGCGGATGTTCGATGCGGAAACCGACCGAGAACGGCTTCGCTTCGATATATACACCCCGCTCATGGAGCATTTCGAAGGTGTCGCGAGCGCTGTGGCCCACCGCCAGCACGACATGATCGGCGGCAATGACTTCACCGCCTGCCAGCATCACGCCGCGTACCTTGCGGTCTTCGATGATCAGGTCTTCGACGCGCGACCTGAAGCGGATCTCGCCCCCCAGCGCCTCGATTTCCGCACGCATCTTCTCGACCATGCCGACCAGCCGGAAGGTACCGATGTGCGGCTTGCTGACATACAGGATTTCTTCCGGTGCACCGGCCTTGACGAATTCCTTCAGTACCTTGCGTCCGTAGTGCTTCGGATCCTTGATCTGGCTGTACAGCTTGCCGTCGGAAAACGTACCGGCGCCGCCTTCGCCGAACTGCACGTTCGATTCAGGATCCAGCACATGCTTGCGCCACAGGCCCCAGGTGTCCTTCGTGCGCTCGCGCACCGCCTTGCCGCGCTCCAGCACGATGGGGCGAAATCCCATCTGCGCAAGCACCAGCGCCGCCAGGATGCCGCACGGCCCCATGCCGATGATGACCGGGCGCTGCGCCAGGCCGGCAGGTGCGCGGGCAACGAAGCGGTAGTCCATGTCGGGTGTGGGGTGTATGTGAGGAACGCCCTTCAGGCGCGCCAGCACGGCGGCTTCATCCGCCAGCTCGACGTCGAGCGAATAGATCAGGAAGATGTTCGAGCGCTTGCGTGCGTCGTAGCTGCGCTTGAATACCGTACAGGACAGCAGTTCGCCGGGCGCGATGCGCAGCCGCTCGAGCACGGCGGCACGCAGCGCCTCGTCCGGGTGATCGAGGGGCAGCTTGACTTCGGTTAATCGCAACATGCAGGACTGGGGCGTTGCCGCCGGGCTGTGTATCGTTCAACCGTCGAGTCTACCTTCAGGGCGACGGCAATACGCAGCATCGATGGTCAGCCGGCGACGCCGGCGCGTCCGCCGGGATGCGCCGCACCGTGCCACCGCTGCGTTCAGCCGGTGATCTGCTTCAGCAACGCGGCCTTGGCGGCGGTGTAATCGGCTTCGGTGATCAAACCGCCATCGAGCAGCGATTTCAGCTTGCCCAGCTTCGCTTCCGGCGTATCGGCCGCGGCCGGTGCCGAGGCCGCCGGGGTTGCCGCGGCCGGCAATACCGAACCCCGCATCGCCTCGGTCATTACCTGACCCATGCTCAGCCCGGCGCCCAGGCTGGCGCCGATGCCGGCCAGTCCGCCTTCGTTCTGCGCCGCCATCGGAATGGCCGTGGCGGTCTGATACTGGGTGAAGGCGGCCAGATTGCCCGCCATGCCCATAGATACCCGGGTATCGAAGGCCTTCTGCAGTTCTTCCGGCAGCGACACGCTTTCAACCGCGAAATTGTCCAGCGCAACGCCGTAGCGTTCGAACACCGGCGCCATCGCACCCTTCATGCGCTCGCCCAGCAGGCCGAAATTGGTCGCCATGTCGAGGAATGGCAGTTCCGATGCGCCGAGCGTGTTGCTCATCGCCGACACGATCAGGTTGCGCAGCTGCATCTCGAGGTCATCGACCGTGTAGATGTCGCGCGTGCCGCTGATTTCCGCAAAGAACTGCTTCGGGTCGGCCAGCCGGTACGAATACACGCCGAACGCGCGCAGCCTGACCATGCCGAAGTCCTTGTCGCGCACGGTCACCGGTTGAGCCGTGCCCCACTTGCGGCCCAGCTGCAGCCGGGTGCTGAAGAAATAGACGTCGCTCTTGAAGGGCGATTCGAACAGCTTGTCCCAGTTCTGGAGATAGGTCAGCACCGGCAGCGTACTGGTCTTGAGCACATGGCGACCGGGACCGAGTACATCGGCGATGCGCCCTTCATTGACGAACAGTGCCGCCTGCGACTCGCGTACCGTCAGCTGGGCACCGTACTGGATTTCGGCATCCTGCATCGGATGCCGCCAGGCCAGCGTGCCATCGCCGTCTTCCTGCCACTGCAGGACGTCGATGAACTGTTTCTTGATGAAATCGCCGATACCCATTTCACATCCTCTCCGGAAAGACCTGCTGTGAAACCACTGCGCACTCTAGCGCCTACCCCCGGGCACCGCAACGCGCCCCGGATGTCCGCTCAAGTCGTTGTTTCCACTTCTATTTGAGTTGATTCTGTCGAATGCCCATCCAGCTCGCGCGCCGCCAGCCACAGTTCGATGCAGGCGCCGCAGTCGTCCCGGTTCGCCGCCCGTATCCAGCCGCCGTGCAGATTGACGACCTCGCGACAGATGGCGAGTCCGAGCCCGGTACCGCCTTCGGCGCCGCGAAGGCGTGCCGCCTGCTCGAACTGGTCGAAGATGCGTTCGCGATCTTCTTCGGCGATGCCCGGTCCATGATCTGACACGCGCAGCAACACACCCGCCACACCTTCATGTTCATGCCGCTCGAGCGACAAAAGCACTTCGGCAGACGGTGGCGAAAAGCGGATCGCGTTGTCGAGCAGCGTGCGCAGCACCTGTGCCATCCGCTGCGCGTCGGCCTGCAGCGGCATCTGCGGGAACAAGCCGGTCATCCGCATGTGTACACCACGTTCGACTGCAACAGCCTGCATCTGCGCGATCGCCTCGGCCACCAGCGATTCCAGGTCGCAACTTGATGCGTTCAGCTTGATCGCGCCGCCTTCGAGGCGCGACAGGTCAAGCAGATCATCGACCAGCGCAAGCAGACGGTCACCGTGTTCGCGGATCACCTCGAAGCGCGGGCGCGTGACGTCGGCCAGTGGCGGCCTGTCGCGCAGCGCCAGCCGTGAAAACGCGAGGATGGCGTGAATGGGCGTGCGCAGTTCATGCGACATGCTGGCCATGAAGCGGCTCTTGGCGCGGTTGGCGTGCTCGGCCATGCGCCGCGCCGACATGCTGTCGGACAGCTGCTCCTCGATCAGTTCGCTCAGGCGATCACGGTGCCGTTTCAGTTCGGTCTCGGCGCGTTGCCGCCCGCGGTCGCGAATGCCCGCCTGAAGAATCAGGCCAAACGTGCTGATCGCCGCCTGTACGCCCGTGCAGCACGCGTCGGGCAAGGCCCGGGGGAGATCAAGTCCAACCAGACCGACCAGACGCCGGTCACTCATCACCGCGAAACACACCCGTTCCCCGGGCTCGCCGTCGAGCGCAGCCGACGCCACGGCGGCGCCGGAGTCCTGCGCGCTGCGATCGGCTTTCAGGGCCTCATCGATCAGTTCCGGATGCACGCCAAGCCAGTCGGTGTCGCGGCAGGCCAGCAGATTCACCTGCGGCTCGTGGCGCGGGTCGTGCATGACTTCGGCGATGAAGCCGTCGCTCGCACCGGCCAGGTCAAGCAGGATGTCGAGCATGGCGGCGAACAGCGCTTCGCCGGACTCACCGCGGATGAAGCGCGCCTGCAGGCGACCCAGCATGGCCAGCTGCTCGCGGCTGCGCTCGAGCGCCTGTTCGCTGCGCTTGCGCTCACTGATGTCGCGCGCAAAGCCGACCGTGCCGAGCAGTTCTCCGTTCTCGTCCAGCACCGGTGCCTTCCACACTTCGAGGCAGATCGATCCGGTACCGGATGCGACGAAGGACTCGGAACAGCGCGGTAGGCGGCTGTTCAGCACTTCGATGTCGTCGGCCCGGTAGGCGTCGGCGCAGTCGGTCGGCCACAGGTCGTGATCCTGCAGGCCACAGGCTTCGTCCGGATCGTTCAGCCCGCCGGCGAGCGCGAGCGGCCTGTTCACCGCAAGAAAGCGCAGGTCGCGATCCTTCAGCCAGACCATGAACGGAAAATTGTCGAGCAGCGCGCGCTGATAGCGCATCGCGCGGTGCAACTCGCGCTCCATGCGCCAGCGGTCGGTCATGTCCTGCACGATGCCGGCCAGCACCGGCGCATCGTCGCCCGCACCGCCGGGCATCGCGCCGCACGATTCGACGCGACCTTCGAACAGCACGCGCCGCTCACCGTCCGGGTGGCTGACGCAGAATTCGGTGCGGTAATGCGCGCCGGCCTGCGCCGCGCGCCAGGCACGTTCGAGCGAAAGGCGATCTTCCGCGGCCACGCGGGTGAGCAGCTGTTCGAAGGACGCGAGCGCCGCGCCGTCGATGCCGAGTATCCCCTGTGCGCGGGCCGACCACTTGAACATACCGCGCGCGTATGACCAGTTTCCGGTGCGGCCGAGCGTCTGCGCCCGTTCGAGCTCAAGGTGCAATTGCTCAAGTTCGCGTCGCGCGGCATCGAGCCGCACACCGACCGCCCAGAGCGCGAGACAGACAATCAACACCGGTACCAGCAGCGGTGCCAGTCCGAGGCGGGACACGCGACCCGCGCCGGCCAGCCCGGTCGCTCCCGCCAGCTCGGCCACCAGCAGACCGATCACCAGCGCGGCCAGCAAGTAGCCCAACCAGTGGCGGGCAAGATGGCGGGCGGACTGAAGCGAC
>FWPV01012574.1_pt1 | contig 13015 bp, 7 predicted proteins | sample 2228371 | NCBI WGS metagenome assembly FWPV01 (sample SAMEA103939776, study PRJEB20133) | metagenome | reverse complement strand
GCGGCCCGGCCCTGCGCCCCAGCGCCTCCGACGCGTGGGATGATGGCTGCGTCTATGCGCCCGCCGTGGTGGGCGGCCCCGGCCGTTATGAGATGTGGTACATGGGCGAAAGCGCGTCCGGCTTGGGGGGGCGCATCGGTTATGCCTGGTCGAGCGACGGCATAACGTGGACGAAATCGCCCGCCAACCCCGTGCTCGTTGGGCGGAGCCGCGATTGGGAGGGCGGCGCCGTCGCCTATCCGGCGGTCATTGCCGAGGGGCCGGGGCAATATGCGCTGTGGTACCGGGGCGTGGGGTTTGGCCAACACGCCATCGGCCGCGCGACCTCGTCCGACGGCCTGCATTGGAGCAGATACGAGGATAATCCCGTGCTTGCAGGGGGCAAGCCCACCCATTGGGGCCAGCCCGTGATCTCGTGCGGCTCGACCGGCCGCGGCTCTGTGCTGGATGGTCTCACCATTCGCGGCGGCGATGCGCCATACGGGGGCGGGATTTTCGCCGACGAAACCTCGCTGGTCATCCGCGCCTGCCGCGTGACCGACAACCGCGCCCGGCGCGAAGGCGGCGGCCTCTGGCTGGGGAACGGCGCCTATCGCCTGGAGGGCACGACCGTGAGCCGCAACGTCGCGGGCGGCCGGGGAGGGGGCATCCTGGCCAGCTATGCCTCCCTGGCGGTCCAAGGCGGCGCGATCGCCGAGAACGCGGCGGGCTACCATGGCGGCGGGCTGATGGCCCTGGGGAGCGCGCGTTCCATCCTCGACGCCACCGCCCTCGCCCGCAACACGGCGCGCCGCGGCGGCGGCCTGTATGTCGAAGACGGCGTGGAGATGGGCATCGCCGATAGCGTGATCGAGGATAACAGCGCCCGACAGGCGGGCGGGATGCGCGTCGCCTATGCGACCTTGAGCATGACCAACACGTTTGTCCTGCGCAACGAGGCGACGGCCGGCGGCCCCGGCAGCGTGGATCTCTGGTACGCCCCCGCCCGGCTGATCAACATCACCGTCGCGGATAACCGCGCCGGCAACGGGCACGGGGGCGTGGCGTTTGGCACGGGCGATCCCGCCCAAAGGCTGAAGATCGTGAACAGCATCCTCTTTTTCAACGGCCGCGAGCTGGCGTGCTCGGGCGGGATTTGCGAGGTGACCTATTCTGACGTGTCGCAGAGCGTGGCCGGGGCGGGGAATATATCGGCCGACCCGCGCTTTGCCGACCGCGCGGCGGGCAACTATCGCCTGAGCGCAGGTTCGCCCGCCATTGACGCCGGCACGGACGAGGGCGCGCCGCCGTTGGATTTCGAGGGCGATCCTCGCCCGCGCGGTCGGGTGGATATGGGCGCCGACGAGTTCGTGGGGTCTTGAGTTTCCTTTAGGGCAACGATAGTGAGATGAGTATGCAACCGATAGCACACGGGACGGATGCCTCGCGCAAGGCGCACGGCCACACGCCGGAACGCCTGCCCTGGTACACCGTTGTGTTGGGCCTGGCCTCGCTGGCCTGGCTGGCGCTGCGCAGCGGCACCAATCCGCGGCGCCTCGCCTACCCCTGTCAGCGCACGGCGGCCGCCCATAGTTTGGCGTTCCTCGCCTATGTCGCCTCTGCCGTCGCGTGCACGCGGCTCTACGTCGCCATGCGCCGTCGGCGCGTGCTCGAGCGCCTGGCCCTGTTGACCGTGGGCCTGGCCCTGGCGGCGCTTTTGCGGGGCGGCGCCACGGGGATGGCCTGGTCGGCGGCGCGCCCCGACCCGCCCGCCTGGACAAGCCCATCCGCCCTGACGAACGTGTTCGTCGTCACCCACGTGCCCACCCCGACGGCCAGCCTGGAGGGAGGCACGATCCCGACGGGCGCCTCGCCCGCATGGGCTTTGCGCGATGCGGGCGTGGACGCCCTGGTGAACCTGATGGCCGCGCATGGCCCCGGCTTTTATCGGACGGCGGCGCGCCCCGACGGCCTTTTCGCCCGCGACGACGTCGTGGTGATCAAGGTCAACGCGCAATGGAACTGCACCACCGGCAGCGACAACCGCCGCGCCCACACCAACAGCGATGTGGTCAAGGGCGTGATCTATCGCCTCGTCCGGCATCCGGAGGGTTTCACGGGGGCGGTGATCATCGCCGAGAACGGCCAGGGGGTGCCCGCGCGGCTCGATTGCCCCGACTATAACAACGCCGAGGACGCGCGTCAATCCTACCAGGACGTGGCGGATGCCTTTGCCGTGCAGGGCTATGCCGTCTGCACCTACCTGTGGGATGACATTCGCAACAACGCGGTGGGCGAATATATCTCGGGCAGCCTGCAGAGCGGCTATGTGTTCGTGCAGGATGGCGCGCCGGGGAGGGATCAGCTCTCCTATCCCAAATTCAGCGTCACGTGCGGGGCGCGCACGTATAACATCAGCATGCGCTACGGCCTTTGGGACGGGACGGCCTATGACAACGCGCGCCTAAAGATGATCAACCTGCCCGTCCTCAAGCGACACGGCATGGCCGGCGCCACCATCGCCGTCAAAAACTATATCGGCTTGATCAGCACGGCCAATCGCGAGGCGCGCTTTGGCGATTTTGCCGCGATGCACAACTATTTCTGGGGATACGAGGGCGGCTCCGATTACGGTTTGCTGGGGAGGCAATTGGCGCTCATTCGCCGCGCCGACCTCAACATCGTGGACGCGATCTGGGTCAATCCGGAGGACGGCTGGCACGCGGAGGAACACGCCGTGCGCGATAATATCCTGCTGGCGGGCACCGACCCTTTCGCCGTGGATTATTATGCCTCGGCCCATGTGCTCGTGCCGCACATGCTGCCCGGCTCGGCAGCGGCCCAAGCCGCCGATGCCCGCCATCGCGGAGGGGAGTTTCGCCGCCTGCTCATGACCAATGAAAACCGCGCGCGCGCCTTGGGACTGGCTGGCATCATCAACCTGGATGACGCCCTCACGGTGGAAGAGGAGCAAGCCCAGTTCAACGTCTTGGTGCACGACGCGCGCATCCCGAACGATCCTTACGAGGTGCGCCTGCCGCTGATCCTCATCTCGACGGGGAGCTAGAAACGGGGATACGGATGATTCGCAAATATCTCTACATCGGCATCATCTTGCTGGCCATATTGGGCTTTATCTTTGTGGCATTCTTTGGGCGGCGCGCCTGGAGCTGGCTGAGGGAGCGGCTGGCGCGCCCCTTGCCGGTGAGCGCCGAGAGGGTCGTCGCCGACGGCACATATCGCAACGTGATCTTCTTGCACCATTCCATCGGGCAGAACCTGATCGCCCAGGGCAACGTCAGGGCGTTGTTTGCCCAGAAGGGCTACCAGTTTTGGGATCACGACTATAACACCATCGGGTTGACGCGGCCCAACGGCACGCGCACTCACACCAGCTACGACATCCCTGAGCTTACGCCCGGAGTCAGGGGCGGGGGCAACACCGACCCCGAGGGCCTGGCGGTGCTTTTGGCGCAACCCATGCACAGCCCGCCCGACAACGCCTTCAGTCGCTTGATGCAACACGAGGTGCTGATCCTGAAATCGTGCTATCCGAACAGCAAGATCGCGGACGACGAGACGCTCGCGCGGCGCAAGGCGCTGTACTTGCAGATGCGCGCCGTGATGGATCAGCATCCCGATAGGCTGTTTATCCTGCTCACCACGCCGCCCGTGCATCCCGCGGCGACCACGCCCGCGGAGGCTGCCAGGGCGCGCGCTTTGGCCAAGTGGCTCGCTTCGGAAGAGTTCGTGCAAGGACATCCGAACGTGTTCGTTTTCGATTTGTTCGACTTGCTGGCCGACCCGGCGACCGACATGCTGCGGGCGGCGTATCAACGCGATTCGCAGCCGCCGGATTCGCATCCGAACGAGCTGGCCAACCGCACGATTGGGCCGCTGTTCGTGGAGTTTGTGGACAAGGCCGTGCAGGCCTATCGTGCTCGACGCTAACGAAAGGAGGGTGTTCGAAAAGCGGGAGCGTGCATAGGGGTGTGCAAGCTCCCGAGAGTGCTCACTGACGCTTCTACAACCGAAAATTTCATATGCCAAGCGTACTTGCTTTGAGCGTGGGGACGCTCAAAGTCCATCGAAAGGGGGGACGATGACCACACAAACGCTGGCTCGTACGTCTGACGCGCCCGTGCGTCGGACAGTTCTACCGTTTTTCCAGCCGGACATTGGGCAAGGCGAGATTGACGAAGTCGTTGATACGCTACGCTCCGGTTGGATCACCACCGGCCCAAAGACCAAAAAGTTCGAACAACATTTTGCCGAATATACGGACACCCGTCATGCCGTTGCCGTCAACTCGTGCACGGGCGGGATGCACGTCGCCCTGGCGGCCGCAGGCATCGGCCCGGGCGACGAAGTGATCGTGCCCACGATGACCTTTTGCGCCACGGCCAACGTCGTGGTGCACCTGGGGGCCACGCCCGTTCTCGTGGATGTGGAGCCCGACACGCTCAACATCTCGCCACAGAGCCTGGCGGCGGCCATCACGCGCCGCACCAAGGCCGTGATGCCGGTGCACCTCTACGGGCATCCCTGCGACATGGAAGCCATCCGCGCGCTCGCACGAGCGCACAACTTGCTGGTGGTCGAGGATGCCGCGCACGCCGTGGGCGCGGAATGGCGCGGGCGACGCATCGGCAGCCTCAGCCCGGCGACGGTCTTTAGCTTTTACGCCACCAAGAACCTCACCACCGCCGAGGGCGGGATGATCACGACCGATGACGACGGATACGCCCGCGAGATGCGGACCTGGGTGTTGCATGGGATGAGCCACGACGCCTGGAAACGCTATGGCGGGGGGTCGTGGTACTATGAAGTCGGCGTGCCCGGCTTCAAGTACAACCTGACCGACCTGCAGGCGGCCCTGGGGTTGCATCAGCTGGAGCGCCTGGAGGCCATGTTGCAGAGGCGCGCCCAACTGGCCGCTATCTATCGTGCGGGGCTTGGCGACCTGGACGAGATCGAACTGCCCGCCGAGCGTCGCGACGTGCGGCACGCCTGGCATCTCTACGCGATCCGCCTGCGCCTGGAGCGGCTCGACATTGACCGCGCCGCGTTCATCGAGCGGCTCAAGGATGAGGGGATCAGCACCTCCGTCCACTTTCCCTTTGCACCGCCATCCTTACTATCGCGATCGTTTCGGCCTTCGGCCGCCGGATTTCCCCGTGGCCGATGCCGCCTACGAGCGCCTGATCTCGTTGCCCCTTTATACGCGCATGTCCGACCAGGATGCCAACGATGTCATCGAGGCCGTGCGGCGCGTTGCCCAAGCCCATCGGCGGTCGCGGAAAGGGGGATGACGATGGCCAAACGCATGTTGGATATCGTGGTAGCGGCGGTGGGCCTGTTGGTGCTGGCGCCGTTGATGATCGTGATCGCCATCTTGATCGTGCTCGATTCGCCCGGCGGCGTCTTCTTCAAGGGCAAACGGGTCGGGCAATACGGCAAGATATTCTACCTCTACAAGTTCCGGAGCATGGTGGCCGACGCCCCATCGCGGGGGGCGAGCATCACCAGCAAGGGCGACCCCAGGGTCACGCGCATCGGACGCGTCCTGCGCAAGACCAAGCTGGACGAGCTGCCCAATCTGATCAACGTGCTCAAGGGCGAGATGAGCCTGGTGGGGCCGAGGCCGGAGGCGCCCGACTGGGTCGCGCGTTATACGGAGCAGCAGCGCGCCGTCTTGAACGTCAAGCCCGGCATCACCGGCTTGGCGCAGATCAAATACCGCAACGAGGAGGAGCTGCTGAGCGCGGGCGACTTGGAGACGACGTACCTGCGCATCATGAACGACAAACTGGCCATTGATCTGGATTATGTGGCACACCGGTCCCTCGGCCTGGATTTGCGCATCCTGTGGGAGACGGGCGCGCCGCTGTGGATGCGGCTGGCCAATTCAGCAGGGCCGCGCGCGTTGTATTTGCGCAGGATTTTGCTCGACCTGGCGCTCATCCCCTGCGCTTTTTACCTCGCCTGGCTGGTGCGCTTTGATGGTCGCGTGCCCGCGTCCGAGTGGAAGCTGCTCGGCATGGGGATGCCCGCCATCGTGGGGGTCTATGTTTTGTCCAACTTGGCATTAGGCGTTTACCGCTACCTGTGGGCCTATGCCAATTTCCACGACGCCCTCTTGCTCTGCGAGGCCGCGGGGGTGAGCACCGGCGTCCTGGTGATGCTCAATTTCGCCCTGAGCGCCTTTCATCGCAGCCGCCCATCCACAGGCGGCCTGGTGATCGGCGGCCTTTTCATGTTGGGGCTGTCCGCACTGGTGAAATATAGGCGACAAATCCTGATGACCTTCCTGGCCGGCCGCCGACGGTCTCGCTCCCCGAACTGCGAACGGATGTTGATCGTGGGGGTCAACGAGGCCGCCCAGTACTTTGCAACGGAGGTCTATGCGGGCCATTTCAACGGAGACTATGAACTGGTGGGCCTGATAGATCGTGAGCCGCGGCGTAAAGGCTTGAGCGTCAACGGCCTGACCATCCTGGGGACGACGGAGCAGATTCAGGCAGTGGTGCGCGCGCACGACGTGGACGTGATCGTGATCGCCGAACGCCCCGCCGACCGCGAGGCCATGTGGCGGCTCGTGGCCGCCTGCCGCGAGACGCAGGCGCAGGTCAAAATCCTGCCGGACATCGTCCAGTGCGTCGAAGGCTCTTATCAGGACCCTCTGGCGTTGCGGGATGTGAGCATTGACGATATCCTGGGCCGCACGCCGGTGGCCACGGACGCCGAAGCGTGTCGGCGCATCCTGGCCGACAAAGTGGTCTTGGTGACGGGCGCCGCCGGCTCTATCGGCTCGGAGCTGTGCCGCCAGATCCTGACTTATAAGCCGCGCGCGCTGCTGGCGCTGGATAATAACGAATCGGGGCTATACGAACTCAACTTGGAGATCAACGCGGATGGGAGCGCCCCTCTACACCTGCTTTTGGCCGACGTGGCGGATAGGGAGAGGATGGGCCTCGTCTTTGAGCAGCACGCGCCACAGGTCGTTTTCCACGCGGCCGCATATAAACACGTGCCCCTCATGGAAAGCCATCCCGATGAAGCCCTGCGAACGAACGTGGTGGGCACCCTCATCGTCAGCGAGTTGGCGCACGCCCATGGAGCGGAGCGCTTTGTGCTCATCTCCACCGACAAAGCGGTCAATCCTTCCAGCGTCATGGGGGCCAGCAAACGCATCGGCGAGCGCTGGATCAAGGCCATGTCCGAGTACAGCCAGACGATCTTTACCGCGGTGCGTTTCGGTAACGTCATGTACAGCCGGGGCAGCGTGCTACCCGTCTTTGCTCGGCAGATCGAGATGGGCGGGCCGGTCACGGTCACGCACCCGCAGATGTATCGCTTTTTTATCAGCATCCCGGAGGCCGTCAGCCTCGTCCTTCAGGCGGCGAGCTTTAGCCACGGGGGCGATATCTTTATGCTGGACATGGGCGATGAAGTTTCCATCCTCGCCTTGGCGGAACGCATGATCCGCCTGAAGGGTTTGCGCATGCACAAGGATATCGAGATCAAATTCACCGGCATCCGCCCCGGCGAAAAGCTTCACGAGGAACTGGCCTACGGCGATGAAATCAAAGACAAGACGCCACATCCGCGCATCTACAGCTTGCAGAGCCTCAACGGGGCCGTTGACCGCGACGAGCTCCGGGATGCGATCCTGTTCCTGAACCAGTGCCGATCGCTTCCGGACGGCGCGCAAGTCGTGCGTGACGGCATGTTCCAGCTCGCATTGCGCGGCGTGGAGGGTTTTGTGGTCGGCATGGCCCAGGCGGAACAGCTGCAGGAGTGGCATCAGAACCTTATGCGGCGCGCCTCGGCCGCCTGGGAGGGGGTGACATATCCCGCCGGGAACTAACGCGTGAAAATAGCTCGTTTTCATCGGTCGCGTCCGCGGCCTGGAAGGCTCGCGCAATTCCAGCAAGGGCGGCCCGCGCCGCCCGGGAAAGCCGCAGAAGTAGGCGCGGCATGATGCCGCGCCTACGCAGACGTGCCCTAGCATTTTCCGAGGAGACAAGATGTTAGTACAGGATTTTCTGGAGAACAGCGCCGATCGCCTTGCGGAAAAGGTCGCCCTGATCTGCGATCGGCAGCGGCTGACGTATGGCGAGATCGAGGCGCGCGCCAACCGTTTGGCGAACGCCCTGCGCGCGCATGGGCTGAAGCGCGGCGCGCGCGTCGTCATCTATCTGCCCAACAGCGTCGAGCTGGTGGTGAGCCTCTTTGCCGCGCTCAAGGCGGGCGGCGTGTTCGTGATCGTAAACCACACCGTCAAGCGCGACAAGCTGGCCTACATCCTGCGCAATTGCCAGGCCGGCGCGCTGATCACCTCGCCGCGCCAGGCGGAGATGGCGCGCCAGATCGCGGGTGCGGTGGATTCGTGCCGCATCATCGTCTCCACCTCCGCGACGGACGCCGCCGCGCCGCCGGGCTGCCTGACGTTCGGGGCGATCCAGTCTGCGTATTCGGCGGAACGCCCGCCCAGGATCAACATAGACCTCGACTTGGCCTGTCTGATCTACACGTCCGGCAGCACGGGGGATCCCAAGGGCGTCATGTCGGATCACGGCAACGTGGTCTTTGCCGCCGACGCCATCATCACCTATTTGCAGAACGTAGAGGATGACGTGATCCTCGACGTGTTGCCCCTCTCGTTCGACTATGGGCTCTATCAGCTCCTAATGGCCTTTCGTTTTGGCGGGACGCTGGTGCTGGAAAAGGGCTTTGCGTACCCTGCGATGATCCTAAAGCGCATCGAGGAGGAGCGGGTGACCGGCTTCCCAGGCGTGCCCACGCTGTTCGCCATCCTGCTGCAAATGGATCTCAGCACTTATGACCTATCCAGCCTGCGCTATATCACCAACACCGCCGCCGCCCTGCCGGTGAGCCACATCCTCGAGCTAAGGCGACGTTTCCCCGGCGTTCGGCTGTACTCCATGTACGGCCTGACCGAAACCAAGCGCACGCTGTATCTCCCCCCTGAGCAATTGGACACGCGCCCCGACTCGGTGGGCATCGCCATACCGGGCACCGAGGTGTGGCTCGAAGACGAGGAGGGAAGGCGCCTCGGGCCGGGGCAGGTGGGCGAGCTGGTCGTGCGCGGGCGGCACGTCATGCGCGGCTATTGGGGCGACGCGGCCGCCACGGCAGAGCGGTTTCGCCCGGGGCCCATCCCCGGCGAGCGCTTGTGTTACACCGGCGATCTTTTTAGGATGGACGAGGAGGGCTATTTGTATTTCGTGTCGCGCAAGGACGATATCATCAAGAGCGCGGGCGAAAAGGTCGCGCCCAAAGAGATAGAGGCCGTGCTCTACAACTTGCCGGGCGTGGTCGAGGCGGCCGTCATCGGCGTGCCCGACGCAGTCCTGGGGCAGGCCATCAAAGCCTTCATCGTCACCAACGGCGCCGCGCTGAGCGAGGCCGACGTGCTCAGGCACTGCCGCGCCCACCTGGAGGATCTGCTCGTCCCCAAATACGTCGCGTTCTGTCGCGAGCTGCCCAAGACCTCCTCGGGCAAGATCAAAAAGGCCGACCTATCGTGACGAGAGGCGCGGGACGGCAGAGATCGGCATCTCCCATCCTGCCGTTCCCCGATCCCCTTCCTCCGCAACGGCGAATGGCCCTCGGCGACTCTTGACAGATTCCCCCGCACCGTCCTATTATCCATGTGCGCAGCGCGTCCCAAAAGCCTGGGGAGAATCTCAAAAAAGGAGGAGCAAGATGGCCCAAGTCGTTTTCGCTGGCGGCATGTTCAAAACCAAGCGCGTGGTTCTCTGGTCAACTCTGCTACAGTTCGTGCTCGCGGTTGCGGCAGCGCTCATGTTGTATTTCGGCCAAGGGCGGCTGCTCGCGATCGTTGAGATCGTCGCGGCCCTGGGTGGTGTGGTGTTCCTTCTGGTTTTGGCGTTTCTCGCGCTTTACTATATACGCAGGCCGGAGGTGCGGGAGAAAAAGCAGTTGCAGCGGCAAATCGAGCAGGTCGAGAAGGACTTGGGCGACGCCCAGACGGACTTGGCCGGGGCCCTGCAGAAAGCGGAGGCCATCCGCGAGCGCGTGCAGGCGCAGCGCAACGCGGCGCAGAGAGCCTTTGAGGAGCGCATCGCCGCGCTGGAGGCGCAGATCGGCGCGCTGAGGGCCGCCAAAGGCGAAAAGCTCGCGTCGGAGCTGGCGCGCGTTCAACGAGAGTACCTCCAAACGGGCCTGAAGGCCATCCCCCTCGATCCCGCGCGCGTGCCCGGCATTGGCGCGGCGCTGGCCGAGAAGCTGGCCGAGCACGGCATCCGCACCGCGTTCGACGTCGATCAGGAGGCCATTCAGGCCGTCCCCGGCTTTGGCGAATCCAAGATATTGAGCCTGATCCGGTGGCGCGAATCGGAGGAGCGCGCCCTTCAGAATAACCAGCCCAGAGAGCTGCCCGCGGAAACCGTGCAAGCCATCGAACAGGAATACGAACAGCAGGTTCAGGCGCTCCAAGAGGAAAAAAGCGCGGCCCAGGCCGCCCATGAGCAAGCGGCCGAGGAGATGCGCGCCCAGGAGGCGCAGGATTTGGCCGACGCGGCCGCGTTGGAGATCGCCGCGCGCCAACGCCTGACGACCCTCGAAGCGCAAAAACAAGAAATCCTCGCCCGCAACAAGGATTTCTCCCGCATCAACTTTTTGGGGCTGCTCATGGCCGTGTTGGCCGGCGAGCCGAGCGATTGGCGCAAGCGCGTGGTGGCTGCGCTCGCGCTCCTGGCGTTTTTCATCACGGGCCTCGCGGATATCGTGATCCTTATTTTCGCGCTGGCCAAGGGGCGCCTCTAGGTTCGGCCGGGGACGTTTGGGCCGCATAGCCCGCGCGACGGCCGTCCTCGTGGGGGGCCGTCGCCGTGGCGATGCTGTGCGGTCTGCGCCCCGTCGCTTTCCATAACTTGCCATTGTATCTCATTTGTGATACACTCGCCGAGAATGGAGATACCTATGAGCAAGTCAGCCATGATCCGCGCGCGCATTGACCCGGCCCTTAAAGAGGAGGTCGAGCGCCTTTTCGCGCAATTGGGCCTTTCCGCGACCCAGGCCATTATCCTCTTCCATCAGCAGGTGCGGCTCAACCGCGGCTTGCCCTTTGACGTGCGCCTCCCCAGCGCGGGGACGCAGAAACCGTACGAGGATACAGGGGCCGGCAAGAACATCGTGCCCTGAAAGCAAGCGGACGTTTTGAGCGCCCGCCTCAAAGCCCGAGCCGGCCGGGAAGCCGCCGGCTGAGAGGCGAACGGTAGGGGCGAATCGCATTCGCCCAGGCCGTAGGGTGCGCCCGCTGGATAGTTGACGCCGACAAGGAGGTCGCCATGAAGTACATCAAGCCTAAGCGCATTTCACTCAAAAACCATCCAACGCTGAATGAACGCTGGGTTCAGGACAGGATCGCGGAAGATCCCTCCATTCTTGGGCTTGGGGATGATTTGGAGGTCAGGGATAGAGAGCGGCGACAACCTTCAGGGGGCCGCCTAGATCTGCTCCTTGAGGATGTAGAGTCTGACCAACGGTATGAGGTCGAGATTCAGTTAGGTTCCACCGACGAGAGCCACATCATTCGAACTATCGAGTATTACGACGTCGAGCGCAGACGGTTTCCGCAGTACGAGCATTGTGCAGTACTAATTGCCGAGGACATCACGAGCAGGTTTCTCAATGTCATCAGCCTGTTCAATGGCTTCATCCCACTCATCGCTATACAAATGGCCGCTCTACAGATCGATGATCAGATCATTTTAGTATTCACGCGAGTCATGGATCAGCTCTCGTTAGGACCGGAAGATGAAACTGCGCCTCAGCCAGCCGATCGTGCCTATTGGGAAAACAAAGCAACCAAAACAACGGTCGGAATGGCAGATGATATCCTGGCTATCGTCAGAGCATTCGATCCTGCGCTGGGCCTGAAATACAACAAACACTATATCGGGCTTGCCAAGAATAATATCGCCAACAACTTTGCGATTTTCCGTCCTAAAAAAGAGCACCTTCGGGTCGAGATACGCCTCAAGCCTTCGGATGAAGTTCAACAGCAGCTCGATGATTCCAACTTGGACGTCATGAATTACGATAAACGTTGGGGGAGGTGTCGCATTCGCTTGACCAAAGGCGACGTCGAGAAGCACAAAGAATTGTTGACGACGTTGCTTCGACGGGCCTACGACGAGAGTGGAGGCGAGTAACTATCGGCGCATCTTGCGCCACAGAGACATGTCCAGGAAAGGATTGTTCGTGGACATAGATGCGATCAAAGCTGCGATACGTGATCATCGCTTCATTGTGAGCGCACACGCTGACCAAGAAGCGGCACGAGAGGACATCAGTTTTGACGAGATCTGTAAAGCCATTCTGTCCGACGAGATATTGGAGGTTTATGCGGACACGGGTCGAGGTGCGAGTTGTTTGATCCTTGGGTATATCGGCGGTAGGCCAATTCACATGGTTTGTGGCTGGCGTCGCGACTGTGTGGTAATCATCACGGTTTATATACCCAAGCCGCCCAAGTTCCTAGACCCCAGAACGCGCGGGAGGTCATGATGAACGAGACACGCTGTCATATTTGCGGATTCAGCGATTTTGAAGTGCGAAACGTCGAGTACATTTATAGACGACACGGGAACTACCTCGTCGTGCGCGACGTGCCTTGCGAGGTGTGCCTGCACTGCGGAGAGCATTACTATGCCGGCGAGACGCTGCTGAAGATCGAGGAGCGCTTCAAGGCCATCAATGAGGCGTATCGGGTTCTGAGCAACCCGGAGTCCCGCGCCCAGTACGATGCCGAGTTGAAGCTCCAAGAAGCACGAGCAGCGGCCAATCGGCAGAGCCGCCAGGCACCCCGCTCGCAACCTGGAGGCCAGGCGAGACGGCCTGCTGGAGCGCCTCGTGGTGATGGAGCGTCTCGGCACACGCGCCCGAGCTCAACAGGAAGGCCTCAGGCAGACGATCGCGTGGCTGCTGAGGTCCATCGGCTGGTCCACGAAGCGGAAATGGCCATGCGTGGGCTGCGGTTTCT
>FWPV01012573.1_pt1 | contig 13017 bp, 8 predicted proteins | sample 2228371 | NCBI WGS metagenome assembly FWPV01 (sample SAMEA103939776, study PRJEB20133) | metagenome | reverse complement strand
TTAGGAGGCAAAAAAACATGCTCAAAAACGCCATGATGGTATTAAAGGAAAGAGGCTTCATCGAACAAATATCAGATGAAAAACTTTTCGATCTATTTCAAGAAACAAAAACAACATGCTATGTAGGATTTGACCCATCCGGACCCAGCCTGCATGTTGGGCATCTTTTGCCTATTATGGCATTGTCTCATGTCTATCAATGCGGTCATACTGCTATAGGACTAATTGGTGGTGGAACTGGCATGATAGGTGATCCAAGTGGAAAATCTGAGGAACGAGTATTACTCTCACAAGATGTTCTGGAAAGAAACTCCGAAAGCATTAAAACTCAATTAGAAAAACTGCTTAAAAAAAGTGACAATGTGATAATGGTAAATAATGCCGAATGGCTGTCAAAATATGGTTTAATAGAATTTCTCAGAGATATAGGCAAATATTTCCGCGTCAATGAAATGCTAACGAAAGATTCAGTTAAAAGGAGATTAGAAGGAGAAGAAGGTATATCGTTTACTGAATTTAGTTACATGTTGTTACAATCTGCAGATTTTCTGAACCTATTCGATAATTATGCTTGCACTGTTCAATTTGGAGGAAGCGATCAATGGGGAAATATTACCGCAGGAATCGACCTAATACGTAGAATCAGAGGGAAAACTGTTTATGGAGCAACTTTTCCTTTGATAACAACAGCCAGTGGGCAAAAGTTAGGAAAAACTGAAAAAGGTGCTGTATACTTAGACCCTAAAATGACATCTCCTTATGAATTTTACCAATATTGGATCAATACAGATGATAGGGATGTCATAAAATATTTGAAATGGTTTACTTTCTTGCCTCTTTCAGAAATAGATCAACTTTCGCAATTGCTAGCAAGTGAACCTGAAAAAAGAGAATGTCAGAGAGTTCTAGCTTATGAAGTGACAAAAATGATACATGGAAAGGAACAAGCAGATATTGCAGTGAAAACATCAGATATACTCTTTGGAAAAGAGATATCTGATGTTTCAGATGAAATGCTTGAGTCCGCTTTCAAAGATGCACCATCAACAGAGCTTTCAAGGCAAGAGCTTGAATCTGGTATATCAATTATAGATACGCTTGTGAAATGCGGAATATGTCAAGGGAGATCAGCATCAAGAAGGTTAATTAATGCAGGAGGTGTATATCTAAATAACAAACGAATCGAAGATGAAAATCTCATTATTACAAAGGATTCTTTAGCATCTTCTCATATTGCTGTATTAAGGACAGGAAAAAAGAATTATCATCTCTTGAAATTTTCCCGATAAAAACTTCATACTAATAAGAGTTTTTTAGTGAGCAATGCCCCATAGGCGTCAAGCTAAAAGATTTTGACAATTAACCATTAACAAAAATTAATAATGGAGCAATGCTCACCTTACTATTGATTTTATTATAAGTATGATGACAGCTCAGACATTAGCCACAAAGTAAAAGCGACCATTGGTGTCCAATATTCGGCAGTGTTGTAATTGCCATCATAAAGATCAGGCATATCATCTACTGTTCCACCTATCCCATTCATAACTGCACCAGGAATGCGAGGTGTAGCAGGTCTGAACTCATTACCATTTATGAATTGCTTTGGATGATTATAACCGATACCTTCGATTGTGCTGGAGCCATGAGGATTAAATCCCAATATCCAATCTAGTTGTCTTTGAGCAATAGATAACAAGCTATAATCCTGCAAAACCTTTGCAACTTTCACCAATCCAACTCCAGCAGAAGCTAAATTAGCATTAATACCGACCCACCAACCTTCTGTAGGTTTCATAAAATAGCGATACCAATAATTGCCTATCCGCCGATCGCCTCCAGGATTTTCACCTGTAAAAAATCCGTAAGGAACGATACCAAAACTATTACGCTGAGACATTGCAAAAAGATAATCCCGTGCATATAAATCAATCGATTCTTTCCATTGTGATGAATCTGGATGATCAGGAAACATCTCAATAAGTTCACATAGAGCAATAAGATGCCAACAACCATGCCATATATCGAGATATGGAACTTGCTGATTTTGAGACCTTAGATAAAAGCCTCTTATTGGGACATCTTTATCAATTGGCTGCTTAACCTGGAGAGCAGACAATTTTCTTGCATAATCTATGGCAAAATTGAGATACTTCTCTGACTTCGTAACTCTATAAAGTGCGATAGCTGACTCCATTGCAGAACCGATCTGCCCAACATTATCATCATTTACTGAGACAACGCACCAATCAAAGCACCTTAAAGCAGATGTCAGACATTTTTCAGAATAAACCGGGTCCTCTTGTTTAGTTAAATAAGCCATTTCTGATTCTGCAATTATAAAACAATATTGCCCTATCGGATCAAGTGGTCTGGTTTGTATTACTCTGTCGTCCTTATTACCAACAATTGTTATGTCTCCAGAAGAACCACCGCTTAATGGTTTAATTGTCCTAACAGTTCCACTTTCATCACCTATTATGTTATCTGTCCAACGATTGCTATCACCGTGTTTAAGCGCATCACCACCAACATGGCTCATCACATATCCAGCTGGTTCCTGCATATTTAGGAAATATTTGTTTCCCCATCGCAATTCATCCATGATCTGTCCATTATCCCATTGAGGTCGTAAGTTTCTATATAGTCGTGCCAGTCCTATCATGCCATAGATCGTGGCACCTACCCATTTTCTAAGATCAGATGCATCATGCCAGCCACCCGTAACATCTTGATGTTTTCCGTTATCAAGTCTTATACCGTCATCAAGATGACAGGGCGCAAGATAACCAGTTGTGCTAGCCCCGCATCTTTGACGAGAAAAATATTTAACGATGGTTTGCATAGCGGAATCATATATATTTTGATTTATTCGGAAGGGATAAGAACGTTGATACTTATCTACTTTTATATAATAAGTTCCCGGAGTAGATATTTTACTAAAATCTCCAACCGCGAAGTTTCCAAAATCGCATTTTGATATGGATATATCTTCACATAGAACTTCTTTCCCACTTTCAAGTTGTATAACATGAAATTTTTTGGATTCTGAAACAGGCATAACAACCTTCTTTGATGCGCGTGGCAGGTATCCTATCTGATTAACCCAAACATTAACCTGGAGGTCACGCGGAAAAGTAACTTGTTCTTCCATCTTTTTTACTCCTTTATTTATAGAATAAGTAGCTTAGCCTTCAGACTAACAATTAGTTTTGTAAAATGATACTTGCTAAATTAATGGTCGAATTTGTATGTCTTCAAAAGTTACACTACCATTGCTTGCGAATAACATTAGTCTATCACCATTAAGCTTATCAGAAAAACGGGTAATTATCGTTCTGCGATCATCTATGCAAGTATCAACAAAGTCGTTTTTAACAATTATATCTAATTTGAATTCCTCGTTTAATCCAATAACACCATTTATACACCTGTTAGATTCAGTAGCCAAGCCTCTGCCATCAGGAAAGCCATATTGAACACGTTGACTTTCAGGTTCAAATCGTAGTTCACAACCTTCCTCATAATTTCCTTTGCCACGAAGACAAAGCCCAAAAAACCTGGCATCAGGATCAGGCTTCACTCGTAGAGTTATTCTTGCATTCTTTGGAACATGGTCATAGAAACCATAAATAAAGTTATCTTTAGCATTTATGTTTATAGAACCAATTTTTGAAGATATTTCTTTTTTGTCTCCCAAGAAAGTCAAGCTAATTGGTTCACCACATTTTGGGATCATCTCTAAAGGAAATTTGGTGCCTAATGTTCCATCATCATGTTGCACTAATTCACGAAATACTGCTTCTCCACCATATCCATTACCAAGAAATCCCACCATAAGGTATCGATTTCCCTTGAAAGCTGCTATTTTCGGCACGCCCAATCCTTCTTGAGTAGCAGGATTTTCCGGTTCTATCCATTTCCAACCAGGTCCTAATGGCTCACGTGACATGCGATACATTCCACAACCGGCGAAATAATACCATCCGTTCCATTCAAAATAACTACAACATATCCATCGAGGTATATCTCGAGGACTTGTTAGCTCTTCCGTTTCTTCCCATTTTGTTAAATCAGTTGACACGAATACTTTCCAACCAGAGATTGACATATAATATCTTTTTCCAGATGGATCTGGAAAAACATCAGGATTGACATCACCAAATTCACGATAATCTATTGGCACAACCGGTTCGGGATTCTTTATGAAATTTATTCCATCATCACCAATTGCTGAAAGTATTGTTTCACGCATGTATGGAGAATCGGAAAAATATCCTCGTTTTCCATGATGTATATAGAATTCATGATATTTTCCTTCATGGTAGATGATACAACCAGTGCCTAATGAGCATTCCCACTGTTCTGTGATCGGCAGTGATAGCGGATGATTTTTCCAATTTATAAGATCTTTTGAACTTAAATGAGCAAATTGATGTGCTCCCATGCCCCATTTGCTTGTATGATGCCTTCTATCAAAGAGGTAATAAAGATGAAATTCACCATCATGATAAAACGGCATACAATCACCAACAAATGTGTTATATCCGCGTGGACGCCAATATTGCGCTTCTATATTTTCTTCACCAAGAATGTTGATCTCTTGCTTTTTAACTTCATCATTACCCCCACTTATAGATATTATCTCTTCATCATTCAAAGCTCTATCCCATATAGCTATATGATCTATCATACCATGAAAACCTGATCGTATTTTACCATCCTCAAAAGCAGCACCAATCAAAAAAGGTGAACAAAAGTGATATAACGCTCCATGAGGCCATTCCTCATCTACAAGGACACCATTGACGAATAGTTCAAGGTTAGCATTTTTAAAGCGAATTATTACATCATGCCATTGTTGCGGTCCGATTATATCTACAGGAACTCCGATACGCAAGATTCCATCAACAAAGTCGGTGGCACTGATGTTATATAGATGCTTGAACCAATCACTATCCAGGAATTCTTGCTTAACCCGGTTCTTTAGAGTCTCTGTTCTCCAGATGAATTCTAAAGATTTCGAATCCTGGATGCGTTCTTTAGTTTCATAGCTTATAAAATTTTCATTGATCTGTGCGCAATGGAGAATTTTAGATAATCTATCCTCAACATCATATCGGGCAAATATCGGTGAATCCCAATTGCCTGTAATATCGCATAGGCGTATGCAAAAAGTCATCTCTTTCTTCCCACTTAAATCAACCTTTTTGTTCTGGCAGGCAATGAGGTAACCTCCATTGAATTGAGCTACTTTTCCATCACCACCATGGCAAAGAGAAGTTTCACGTTCAACACCAACAAGCTCAACGCCGATAACAACATCACCAACTGCCTTTAATTCAATTGGCTCATCCATATTCCATAAAATTATTGAATCAGCAAAAATATCTTTTATCAATTTTGCTTTCTCCCTTTTTAGATTGCATTATCAAATGATTTAACATTGATCGCTAAAATCTGTATTATCATCAGACAAACAGTTGCGATAGTATAGCATTTACTAAAAGTTTTTAAATCAACTCCAACAGCAGAATGGACTAATTTCCTTGCTTTGGTATAAGTTCTTCACCATAGTTGGATATTCTATATTTACCTTGCAATTCAATCATATAATAGAAGTGAAAAACTTTCTTCTTATTTGCCATTATATCAAAGGATTAAACTAATTGAAAGTGATAAAGGTTAAATTAAGAGAACCAAGCATAAATTTTAGTTGCTTAACCATATTTTTTAGTGAAAAAACACAAAAACATCAGGAGTTTAAGACACAAAAAGAATTAAACATAATAAGGGTAATCATTGAAAAATAGGTTTTTTGTAGGGACAGGTTTTGTTTGCTTTTTCGATAATTATGAATCAAATAAAGCCTTCTTGCTTGATTATACTCTTTAATAAACCAACGAAACCTGTCCCTACACTGTATTTTTCCTTTATTATGTTCTGTGTAAGTTGCGGTTTAGAGTTCGTGAACGTAAAATTTATGCCTGGACCTCAGAATTTATACTTGCAATACATAAGAATATATTGATATTATATATCGGCTAACACTAATAATAAGAAAATTAAGAATTTTTATAAATATAATTAAAATATGCTTACAGAAAGGGTAGAAATATGCTTAAAGAATTATTGATATCCACATTTTTGTTCTCATTATTATTTACTTTTATTCCAAAGTTATGGGCTTCAGATCAAAATTTAAACGGAACATTTGAACACGGGAATTTGAAACCGGATGGATGGTCACTTTCTGGTGGTATAGGAACTTATGAAAACGAAGGCTATGAAGGCACACATAGCATAAGTGTTACTGGAACAGGCGAAAATGAAAGTTCTAATTACTGGAAATCAGACAATTATAAACTTCTGCCCAAACAGGCTTACAGGGTCAGTTTCATGACAAAAGTTAGTCCTGGCTCAAGCGGAGGTTATATTATCTCAGGATCGAATGTTGCCAATCGTGACTATTCCGCTGGCACACGATGGGAAAAACGCTCTTTCATTTTTACTACTCCTAATGATACGTCTAATGCTTTCCTTAGGTTTGGTCAGTGGGAGAAAAAAGGTAAAGTCTGGTTTGACAATATAGAAATTAGCACTGTAGTCCCGACTTATAAGAAAAAAGACAATATAGTTTTAGGAACAGGAGAACACATAGATAAAGGTATTTATATGTTTCGTCCAGATTTCGGCGGAGAATACTCAAATTCCTCGCGTCCTTTGTTTTCTCATACAGCAGGATTTAACTCAAATCGCTGGATTATTAATAACAACGCTGAGATTGTTTATCGCCATCATATCCCAACGTGTTTACAAGAATCAGCGGATATCAACGTTCAAATTGGATATTATGCAAGTGGAAAGTGTAATATCGATGTAAGTATTGATAACAAAAATTGGCAAAAAGTTGGAGAATTAACTGGTCCTGGTGGGAAGGAGTTTAATATTCCAGAATCACTTCTTCCTGCAGAGGAGATATTCGTGAAGATATATGGCGCATCTCATGATGAAAAACCAGCGAACCTTCAATTATATGGATATTCTTACACTGCAAAGCTTAATGGAGAATCAATACCAGATATGACGGGTGAAACGTATTACTCAGATATAAACAAAATCAGCAATATTATTGATGTAAACATACTATCACTAGGGGACCTAAAGCCAGGTGGAAATAACTCAATTCTTCTAAAACTCGAGAATAAAGATAAAATACCAATTCAGCTTTCGGTTGTTGCGTCCCTTAAAGGAGCAAAAAGTGCTGAATTTTCTACACAGGTATTTTCAATTGATCCCCAATCCTTCAAAGAAGCTGACATTAAGTATGAAATATATAAATCCGGTGACTATGAATTACTCATATCGGTTGATACTCCTGAAAAAGAAACTCTCTATTCAGCAAGGGCATTCTTCCGTGTTCCATTTTTATATTCTGCAGATTATGGTTATCTGATCTCAGATAATAATGAATTTTCAATTTGGTGGGCAGAAGGCACACATAAAATAAGCAAAGAAAGACCAGCTCCAACCAATAAAGACGAAAAAATACGAATCAATTCAGCAAAAAATGAATATGAACCATTTCAGGTTGTCATTTCTCCAAAAACCGATATAGAAGATATTGTAATACAAACTGAACCTTTGATTAATTCAAGCGGATACTCCATAAGCGATATAGATATTTCTCTTGTTAGCTATGTTTATATAAAAACTCCGACTGATAGTCTCGGGTCTGTAGGCTATTATCCTGATCCACTTCCACCGTATGAAAAGCCATTTTCTGTTAAAGCCGGTGAGAATCAGCCCATCTGGGTCACAATCTACGTTCCATCTGATGCACCTGCTGGTGATTATAAAGGTAAGGTCATTATTCAAAGCAGATCTTGGAAACAAGAAATAGAAGTTCTTTTACATGTTTGGGACTTTGCATTGCCAGAAGAAACTCATGTTCAATCAGCATTTGGATTTTCACCATGGCTTGTAAAAAGATATCATAACCTTGAATCTGACGAAGAATTACGAAAGGTCATCCATGAATACTACAAAAATTTTGCAAAACATCGCATATCACCTTATAATCCGACAGATTCAATTAACGTTAAGTTCGATCCGTCAGACCCAGATAATGTAAAGATAGATTTTTCCGCCTTTGATAAATCCGCTAAACTTTATCTTGATGAGATGAAATTTAATTCATTGCAGGTGCCTGTTTATGGAATGGGAGGAGGCACTTTCCATTCTCGTTATTTAGGTGAAATTGCAGGATACAAGCAAGGAACATCAGAATATGAACGCATGTTCAAAAGTTATTTATCACAAGTCCAGGATCATCTGGAAGCCAATGGATGGCTGGATAAAGCTTATATTTATTGGTTTGATGAACCAGACCCGAAGGATTATGATTTTGTCAAAGAGGGAATGGCTTTACTGAAAAGGTCAGCACCCAAAATGACCAGATTCCTTACAGAGCAACCAGAACCAGAGCTTTATGGTAGCGTCGATCTGTGGTGCCCCATAACGTCTGAATATGATCATGAAAGGGCTGAGGAGCGCAGAAAATTTGGTGAGCGATTCTGGTGGTATATATGCACAGGACCCAAAGAGCCTTTCTGCACACTTTTTATAGATCACTATGCTACTGAGTTAAGAATCTGGCTATGGCAGACGTGGAAGTATAAAGTTGAAGGCATACTTGTATGGCAGAGCAATTATTGGACAAGCCCGCTTGTATATCCTGAACCAAAACTGCAAAATCCCTATGAAGATCCAATGAGCTATGTCTCCGGTTATGGCAATCCTGTCGGTTATGTTGGATATTGGGGCAATGGTGATGGCAGGTTTATATATCCTCCCGTTTCAGCTATAGCTGGTGAAAAATCACTTTCCGGTCCTGTTAATTCGATTAGATGGGAAATGCTAAGGGAAGGCATAGAAGATTACGAGTATTTTTACATGCTAAATGAAATGGTGAATAGATTAAAAGGAACAAAGGAAGGTATTGAATTTTCATCATTGATTGATGAAGCAGCTAAATATCTATCAGTTCCCGATGATATTACATCGAGTATGACTAGCTTTACGATTGATCCAAAGCCTATATATAATCATAGGGAAAAAATAGCTCGTATGATCGAAGAACTAAGTAAAATAATGCCAAAGTAGGATGGGCGTAGCCCATCGATCTTTTTTGAATACGGATTTTAATGTTAAATATGTAATAAATAAAACTTATAGACCATTTGATGGGAGAGATTTATGGCAGAACTTGAAGTAAGACGTCTGGGTCGCACTGAAATGCGGCCGAAAGCACTTGGTATGGGATGTGCAAGCTTAGCTTCACATTCTGAAAAAGAAGCTATTGAGGCAGTAGAGAGGGCATTTGAATTAGGTATAAACTTTTTTGATACATCACCAGCTTATGGTGATAGCGAAAAAAAATTAGGGATTGCTCTCCAGAATGGAAAACGTGATAAAATTTACCTTCAAACAAAGGCAGGCACTCATCCTCAAAGAAGAGGATATACTGCACAGGATATACGTTGGAGTGTTGAAAATAGCCTGAAGATGTTAAAAACAGATTATCTCGATTCTGTGCTTATTCATGATCCGAAAGATATAGAAGTTCCACTTGCACCCGGATATGCCCTTGACGAATTATTAAAAATGAAAGATGAGGGAATTATTGGATATGTTGGTCTGGGTGTTAGACAGCATGAATTTCATAAGCGTGCTATTGAAACAGGCAAAATTGATATTGTTTTAACCTACCTTGATTATACACTTTTAGACCAATCGGCAGCCCAAACTGTTATTCCAGCAGCAAAAAAATATGATGTTGGAATAATTTTAGCAAGCATACTTTCAATGCGCAGGTTATCAGGTCAGGAACCAACAAATGATCCAAAAGCTCATGCTATGTGGGAATGGTGTCAGAAACGTGGTTTAAATATACGTGATCTAGCCATACAATTTTGTTTGGCACTACCCATCGATGGGATAGTTATGCCTGGTCCTGGGACTAAGGAGCACGTTGATGAGGTATATGCTTCTGCTACTGCGGATATACCTGCCGAAATATGGAAAGAATTTAAGGATGAGTTTGGCGTGGGAATATATTAAGTATTCCTTCGCTCATATTCATCTGCCCTATCAGAAAGCTTTCTATAGATAAGAAATATTGAAACAAGTGTCGCCAGGATAGCATTGGCAAGACCAATATAAAATAATATATCAACAGGCCATGCAATAAATGAATCTATAGCTTCGCCAAGCTTGTTGAGTGCTCTTGGAACAATATCTCTCTTAACCAGGAACCAATATAAAAATGGTCCTGCTATAGGCACAATACCTAACAAGGAAATTAGAGCAATTATTATAGAGAATGCAAACAAATACAATGCAGGATAGAAGCCTCCATAGACGAACCATCCTATGAGGAATGCAAAAATTCCTATTGTGCTGGCATCAATGGTGCCGATAGCAAATTTTCCACTTTTGTTCTTCCATGAGAGCTTGGTTGGTATGCCTATTTCCAGAATCATACCAGGTGTATCTTTCCTGAAGCATAGCATTTATATATACCTCCTTAGAAAGTGGTTCTATAAAGCGGAATATAAATGGGAATATTTTTTCCACCATGGGCAATTGTTGAATATGTTCCTAAAATTCCTAGTTTACAAACTAAGTCTATTGCCTCTGAATATTCGGATGTTTTTTGCGCTATTTTGCTTGTTTCTACAAGGTTGCGTGTTAGCATAGATGATACGATTGTTCCTGCAGGAGCACCTAGCATCCCTCCGAAAGTTAGAGTTCTCCAATTATCAGCACCAACAAGGTAGGCAATACCCCTACCAAATAACTCTCCGAAAACTGTTCCTAATATTATTAGGATACTTCTTCCACGTTCATAGCTACCACCGCTTGTAATTATATAAGACAAGCCCGTGCCAACTGGTAAGCCAAGCATCATAGATGCTACATAAGGTCTTTTACTTTCTGGATCTGCAAGCAAGACAAAACCATATCCATAATATGCTCCCATGCATGCTCCCAATTCTATAAGTCTTGCACGACTTTTGCCATTCTGTAACCTCTGACTGATCTCATTGAAAGAAAGAGCTCCTATAGGAATACCAGACATTACAGACCCAGCATACGCTCTAACTCTATTAGTTTCACTCAGATCATCAACATTTATAAGATATGGAACAGCGAGACCATATAACCCTCCAATAATGCCTCCGAATGACATTAATTCTGCGGAAGCTTCATTAATATTCCCACGCCTGGCAATGTTAAATCCTGCAAGTGCGCCCAATGGTGTAATCAACATAGGCATAACTACATAATGTTTTTCTTTTTCAGAACCGATAATTGCGGGCATGCCAAGCCCATAAGCCGTTCCAATCAATGCACCACCTTGTACCATTCTGGATACAGCAGGTCCATAGTTATAATTTTTCGTAGCTAATAATGTAAGCGAAAATGCACTAAATATAGATACCATCTCAGAACCTACATAAGCTCTTGTTGAATCAGCACCAAGAACATAAGGTATTCCCCAACCATATAAGCCTGCTGCGTATGCTGAAGACGTTAAAACGAGGTTTATACGTCCTTTTGACATCTCATCGCCTTTGGGTTTATTATCAGCAAAAGCTAGATTTGATAATATAATAAGCAATAAAATTAACATAGATATATATTTTGCCATATATTCAACTCCAATCATGCTCTTAAGTGCTCTGAAAGCATTTCTTCTAATTCTAATGAAATATTTCCAAACATAGTTTTTAACTCTAAATATTGTTCCATTGCCATTTTATTGTGTGATTGTATTTTTTCTGCCTGTATCATAATGTTTTTTGGTGTATACATGGGAGAAATATATTCTGTTACACTTACTTTGTAGCCCAAAGCTTCCAGGATCAAAACCCGCATTGCATCCGTCAGAATGTCTGCCAGTCTCGCTTTGAATACACCATGCCTTGTAATAGCTTTTAGTGGATGCTCTTTTAATTTATTTATGACCTCATGTTGACAACATGGAACTATTAATAAATATGGAACTTCTAACTGAATGCCTTTTGCTATAGCTTCATCACTAGCAGTATCACAGGCATGTAAGCTACAGACTATATCGATCTTTTCCGATGGTTGAAAATCTTTTATCTTACTGACATAAAAGTCCATATTACTATATTTCAGCTCATCACGTATGTGGATACACTTTTTGATAAGATCATCATTTGTATCAATACAAAAGAAATGGCAACTTCGGCGCATCTTTTCACGGATAAAATAATTCATTATATAGGACAGATAAGATTTTCCTGCTGCACAATCCAATATAAAAACCTTTTTCCTTTGAGAAATCTTTACTAGGGAAGGATAAATTAGCTTGATAAAATTATCTATCTGTATATATTTACGCCACATATCAGCTTTTATCGAGCCATCAGAGGATGCTATCTCTATTTTTTCAAGGATTGCTTTTACTTCATCCGGATCTATAAGATGATCAATACCATTAACTTCTGATATAGTAGATGGCTGAGTGCGAGTAATTTTTAACTGTCCGCGCTTACTTTCTGAAATATCGATATTCATATCTTCCGAATAAGATTCGCATATTAGTTTTCTAAAACCACTTTTAATAAAAGTTTCTATATTTTCAAATACTTCATCTTCATTCAAAAAGATAAGCTCATCTCCAGATTGGCATACGAACCCATTTTCATCTCTGTATATATACACTCTTTCGCCATCCGAACTTAAGATCAATCTCTTAAAGTCGTCTTTATCTTTTATCCTTGAAGATAATGTAATGCGAAGTGCATCAATCAATTTACTTACCTCAAGCAGACTTTCCGCTATTTAAAGGTAACACAAGCTGTCCAGCTTGTGATTTTTACGTGTTACTAACAAGCTAGTCAGCTTGTTTTCTTATGTATATGCAAAGCATATAAAATTAAATCATCTTGTATTGGATATAGAGAACAAGCTAGACAGCAT
>FWPV01012572.1_pt1 | contig 13019 bp, 13 predicted proteins | sample 2228371 | NCBI WGS metagenome assembly FWPV01 (sample SAMEA103939776, study PRJEB20133) | metagenome | reverse complement strand
CCCAATTAAATAAAAATCCGATTGATGCCAAAAAATTTGCCCTTGCCTTTGAAAAAGGCAAAGAAAGAGCCTGGAAATCAATTCAAAATCCAAAAGAGGGAACAATTTTGGATGTTATTGATGCTGCCAGTGAAAGCATAAAAAAAGAATCAGAGAAAGAAAGCGATTTTATCAAAATTTTTAAATTAGCAATTGAAAAAGCAAAAGGGGCCTTATTAACTACCCGAGAGAAAATGGAGATTTTCAAAAAAGCCAATGTGGTTGATGCTGGGGGGCTAGGATTTTTGATGATTTTGGAAAGTTATTTAGAGGCCTTGGAAGGAGAAAAAAAAGAGGAAAAAAAAGAGGAAATGCCTTCAGAAAAAGTGAGAAGATTTATCCAGGTTTTGGCTCATCGCTATGAAATTGTTTCTTTGATCGAAAATCCAAAGGTTAATGAAAAAGAAATTAGAGAAAAATTAACTAAATTGGGCAATAGTTTAGATATTGTCCAGGTTGGAAAGAAAATGAAAATTCACATTCATACTGATTATCCAGATGAAGTAAAAGAAGTAATGCGTCAATCTGGTAAAATAGAAGATTTAAGGGTTGAAGATATGGCAAAAGAAATAACTGGCGAATCATCGGTCAGAAAGGTTTCAATCGGTATTGTTACCGAAGACGTCTCGGCTCTTTTACCAAAAATTTTAGAGAGATATCAGATTGAATTAACTAATATTGTGTTTGAGTGGCCAGAAATAGAAAAATTTCCCGGGGAAAATCTTTATCAAAAAATAAGAAAAGCGTGGAAATCGGGTTTTAAAACATTTCCCAAAACTTCTCAAGCCACCCCAAAATCTTACCTTGAAGCTTATAAAAAACAACTTCAGAGATTTGATAAGGTTTTATGTATTACCGTCTCTTCTAAAATTTCTGGTTGCTACAACTCAGCCCTTCAAGCCAGAGAGATGCTCGAGGAGGTTGAAAAAAAGAGAGTTTATGTTTTAGATTCTTTAAGCGCAGCAGGCGGTGAAGCCCTTTTGGTTTTAAGGGCGATTGAATTAATCCAAGAGCACAGAGAAATGCCAGAAATTTTAGACGAACTGAAAAATCTCCTTCCTAAAACTCATTTTTATTTTCTTTTTGAAGACCCAAAAGGGTTAGAAGCAACAGGAAGGATAAATAAGAACCAGGCTAACTGGATAAGGAGAATGAAAAAATTGGGGATTCATCCAATAATGGAGTTGAAAGAAGGTATTTTCAGTAAAGGAGGTATAGTTTTTGCCAAGGATATGGCTGAAGCTCTCTTTAAAAAAATCCTTAAGACGAGTAAAAAAGAAAAAAATTTGGGTAAAAAAATTAGAGCGGTCATTAATCAGGCTGATAATCTGGAAGGGGCAGAAAAGTTAAAAGAAATGCTAAAAAAAATTGGGGTCGAGGTCTCGTTCATTTCCGAAGGACCACCAGTAATTTGCGCTATTTTGGGTCCAGGCAGTTTGCTTGTCGGCTGGCAACCAATCGAATAATATGTTAAATCACATTGCATTAATTCCAGATGGAAATCGAAGATGGGCAAAAAAAAGAGGGCTTTTGCCATGGCAGGGACATTTTGAGGGAGCCAAGAATTTAGAAAAGATTTTAAAAAAGGCTTGGGAACGAAAAATACCCTATTTTACTTTTTGGGGTACCTCGGCTGATAATTTAACAAAGAGGCCAAAAGAAGAGGTCGGGGCTCTATTTTCAATTTTTAGACAATATTTTCAGAAGTTACTTTTCTCAAAAGAGATAGAAAAAGAAAAAGTGAAAATTAACATCTTTGGTCAATGGCAAAAATACTTTCCCAAAAACTTACAAAACCTCTTAAAGAAAGTAATCGAAAAAACAAAAAGAAACCGTGATTATGTTTTAACTTTCCTCTTGGCTTATAATGGAACAGAAGAAATGTTAGAGGCGATCAAAAAAATAGTAAAAACAGCCAAAAATAAAGAAATTAATGAAAAATTAATTTTAGAAAATCTCTGGACCGGTTCTTTGCCACCGGTAGATTTAGTCATCAGAACCGGTTGTGAGGGCGATCCCCATAATTCAGCCGGCTTTATGATGTGGCAGACTGCCTACTCTCAATACTATTTTACCAAAACCCTTTTTCCTGATTTTACTCCAGAAGAATTTGAAAAGGCAATCAATGATTTTTTAAAAAGAGAAAGGAGATTGGGAAAATAGAAATTCGTTGTTAGAAAATCGAAATTCGTAATCGAAATTGGAAATTCGAAAATCGAAAAAGAGAATAAAGAATTTCGACTCTCGATTTTCGATAACGATTCACGAATTTCGAATAACGAGTTTCTAATTTCTATGTTTATAAAAGGCGTGGGAATGACAAAATTTGATTATTCTCAAAAACCCTGGTGGGCTTTTGCCTATGAGGCAGCAATTGAAGCTTTGGAAGATGCCAGAATGAAAATTTCTGAAATTGAAGCAATTGTTTTTACTGGAATGGAAAGCTGTGACGGTTATTCTGAACATCAAACTCACAAAATTTCTTTACTTTCGGATCTATTCAAAACAAATGTTCCAATTATCGAAACGCCTTCAGTCTGTGCCGGGGGAGGAGTGGCTCTTTGGGTGGCTTTGCAATTGGAGAAGTTTAAAAATATTTTAGTGGTTTCAGGCGAGAAACTAGTGGATAATAAAAGCGAGATGACTACTCATTGGATATTATCAGCGGCTGAAAGAGTGATTGAGCAAACAGAGGGAATGTTATTTCCAGTCCAAAATGCCTTGGTCTGGCAACAATATATGGAAAAATATGGAGCAACAATGGATGACTTGGCCTTAATTTCTTTTAAAAATCATCAAAATGCCGCTTTAAATCCAAAAGCTTATTATTACCAAAGACCGGTTAGCTTGGAAACAATAAAAAACTCACCCATTGTTGCCTCACCCCTTCGTTTAATGGATTGTTCTTTGTCAGTTAATGGTGGGGCGGCGGCAATTTTAACTAAAGAAAAAACCGATATTGAAGTAGCTGGTTCTGGTTTTGCTACTGATTACCTTTTAACCTTCGGTCGAAAAGAACCCTGGCACTTTCAAGCAACTAAATTAGCCGCCCAGCAGGCCTACAAAGAGGCTAAAATAAGGCCAACAGATATTCAAGTGGCTGAGGTTCATGATGCTTTTACTTCAGTAGAATTGTTTTCTTACGAAGATTTAGGATTTGCTGAAATTGGAAAAGGAGCCGAATTAATTAGAAAAGGAATTGTCAATTTGGATGGAAAATTACCAGTTAACCCTTCTGGTGGATTGAAAGCCAAAGGCCATCCCATTTCGCCCACTGGTTTGGCCCAGATTTATGAAATCGTCAACCAATTAAGGGGAAAATGCGGCCAGCGCCAGATAAAACCCATTCCCAAAATTGGTCTTTGCCATAACATTGGTGGCGCCGGTGGCAGTGTCACCGTTCATATTTTAAGAAAATCCTAAACACCAATCTCAATTGTTACATCTTATTTTGCCATGGCAATTTAATATGTCACATTTTTCAAATCGGACTTTCTCAAATTTTCTTCAATTCCAGCCTAATTTCCGCTGACAAAAAATAAGTTTTCATAAATCAGTAAAAATAATTTATCATAATTCTCAAACCAGAAGGTAAGCAATTTTTTCCCGTTTTACTTTTCTATTCTTGAGAATTTTTTCCCAATCAATTTTCAAACCAGAACATAAGGACACTTTTGTGAGGAATGTAGCATTTTTAATTTCAGTAATTCCCTTAATCTTAATTTAATAATTACACCTAAGGTATATTTATTAAGATATTAATTTTGGAAAAATCAATAGGGTAACGCCTCTAAATACTTTATGGGGAACGGCTTGAAACTAGTCTGGCAATGCCCCTTTTGAATTTCTGAAAAAAGTAGTAAAATTATCTTAGAGAATGATTAAGGAATTGAAGAAACCAAAAATTCTTTTGGTTGAAGATGACTTACCAACCATTGAACTTTATCAGGAGATTTTTCAAATGGCTGGCTTTGAGTTAGAAACCTTAGATTGGGGTCAAAAAGCGATAGATTTATTAAAAGAAATCAGAGAAGGAAAAAAGGAAAAACCAGATTTAATTTTGTTAGATTTGATCTTACCTGATATGAATGGGATTTTAGTTTTAGAAGAAGCCAGAAGATATCCAGAAACAAAGAATCTTCTCATTTTTGCCATCACCAACTATACTAGCCCTGAATTAGACCAAGAATTAATCAAAAAAGGAATTGACAAAATCTTAGTCAAAACCAGATATACTCCAAAAGAATTAATTGAAATTATCAAGGAAGCTCTAAAATTAAAATAAATGTCCAATCTGAAACTTTAAATAGCGAATGGCAACCTCAGAGGTTGTCAGTTTTAGTTTTTGCCTTTTATTAGATAAAGAAATATGCTAATTTAAAGAATGGAAATAAAAAAGACGGTCCTGAGTTAAAACAAAAAAGCCGTCTTTGGGAAAATATGTTTTTTTCTTATTTTTGGCAAAAATTTCTTTCAAGATTTGGACTGGGGAAAAGTGATTTATTGAAAATAAATTTTAAAGAATTGAATAACAAAAACTTAAATTTTGAAAAAAAATCATTCTATGTTTTATTTGTTCCCCTTTTTCTACTCATTGCCTTTTATGTTTTTCTAAAGAAAAAAATTATCTCTAATCTCAAATTTAATTTTTATTTTTTTGATGGGGTGAGTAAAAATTGCCGAGAGATAAAAGAAAATGCCGAAAAGTGGAAAGCTCTGGATATTGTGTATAACTATCAGAAAGGTGATGAGAACATATTTGCTGATTTTTGGCATGACCTCCGAAGTTCACAAGGGACAAGAAATCGATTTAAATTGATAAAATTTTTATTATTAAAAAATATTGAAGAAGCTTCAAAAAAGAATAAAGAAATAAGATTGATTTCTATTGCCTCGGGTTCTGCTCAAGGGGTAATAAAAGTCATAGCAGAAGCCCAAAAAAGAGGAATTTTAGTTAAAGCCATTCTTATTGATTTAGATCCAACGGCTATTGAATATTCAAGGAAATTGGCCCAGCGAATTGGGGTGGAAAATCAAATTGTGTTTGTAAACAAAGCAGCCAGTATTGTGAATGAAATTGGAAGGGAATTTAAACCAAATATAATTGAAATGGTTGGTTTTTTAGAATACAGGCCGGATGAAAAAGCGATTAAATTGATTAATTCTATATTTCAGGTTCTTGAAAAAAACGGAGTCTTCATAGTAAGCCAAATTGCCCCCAATTTAGAAAGATTTTTTCTTAAAGAAGTTATTAATTGGCAAATGATTTATCGGAAACCCAAAAAATTAGCAAAAATCCTTTCTCTAGCTGGTTTTTCTTTAGAAAATACTCAATTTTATTGGGAACCATTGAGGATTCATTATATAGCAGAATGTAAAAAATTATGATTTCGTTTTTCGCTTTTTCAGGTTTATTAAATTTTATTGTTAGCCTTTTTCTTGGAATTATAGTTTATTTGAAAGGAAAGAGAATACTAGCTAATAAAATTTTTGCTTTAGATGCTTTCTCGGTCGCCCTTTGGAGCTTTGGACAGAAAAAAACACGGCTTTATTTTGGTCAAGATTCTTGATGGCTGGCGCTATTTTTATTCCTGTTTTTTATTTTCATTTTGTCGTTAGTTTTCTAAATCTTATTGGAAAATACAAAAGAGTTATTTATGGCGGATACGGCTTGGCTTTGGGCTTTCTTTTATTAGATTTCACCCCCTATTTTGTCAGAAGTGTTGAACCGGAATTGTTTTTCCCTTTTTGGCCAAAGCCTGGGGTTTTTTATCACCCCTTTCTTTTCATGTTCTTTAGTTTTGTGGTTTATGGTTGGTATCTATTGTTAAAAACGCTCGCCAAAGAAAAAGAAAAAATAAGAAAGCAGCAAATAAAATATTTTCTATTAGGTACAGGAATTGGATTTATTTGCGGTTCAACAAATTACTTTTTATGGTATGGAATTCCCATTCCTCCTTACTTAAATGCCCTGGTATCAATATATGTCGTTCTGACTGGTTTCGCCATTATTAAATATCATCTCTTTGAAATTAGGGTGATTTTGACCGAGATTTTAGTGGGGGTAATGGGGATATTACTTTTGATTTTTTCTTTTTTATTACCAGGGGGTTACAGAATTTTTGCCATGGGAGTTTTTCTTGTATTTTTCGTTTTCGCTTATTATCTTGTTAAAGCCACTCATGAAGAATCAAAAAGAAGGGAAGAGGCAGAGAGATTGGCCAGGGAGGCAGAGAGGTTGGCTCAGGTAAAAGATCAGTTTTTATTATCTATTCAGCATCATTTGAGAACACCTTTAACACCAATTAGGGGTTATTCCAGTATGATTTTAGAAGGAAGTTATAATCAAGAGCAAATCAAAGAAAAAATTTTAGCCATTAAGAAATCAGCTGATACCCTTCATAATTTAATGGAAAGTTTATTAGATATTCAGGCCCTAAGGGTTGGAAAAAGTGTCTTGAATCTAAAAGAATGTCAGTTAGCTGATTTGGTAAAAGAGGTGATTGAGGAACAAAAACCTCAGGCAGAGCAAAAAGGACTGATTTTGGAATTTGAAAAAGAAGAACTACCAGAAATTCAATTAGATAGAAAAAGAATCAAAGAAGTAATCTGGAATTTAATTGATAATGCTATAAAATATACCAACAAACCCAAAAGCACCATTAAGGTAAAATTAAAAAAAGTTCAAAGAGAAGAAAAAGAATTTGCCCTATTATCTGTTACTGACCAAGGTCTTGGTATGAACAAAGAAGAAATAGAGGATTTCTTAAAAGGAAAACTCTTTGAAAGGGGTGAGGAAGCAAAAAAGCTTTATGGTCCTGGTCGGGGAATTGGGCTAGCCATTGCCCTTGAATTTGTCAAGGCTCATGGTGGCAACATCTGGGTCACGAGTGAGCCGGGGCGGGGGGCTCGATTCGAATTTACTTTGCCTATTGCCTCGTGAAATGTATGGCTAAAATCTGGGCTGAATCAGAAGGTAGAAAGAAGGGCTCGACTTTTTATGTTGAATTACCTATAAAATAAACAATTAAAGGAGTTGGATTATCATTATGGCTTTTTATCAATGTCCAAAATGCAAAAGAGTTTGGCAGTATCCGATTGAGAAATGTCTGGATTGTTTTTTGGAATTGGAAAGAATGAAATCTGAGAAAATTAAAGTGATTGGCATTTCCAAGGTAACCATTCCGACCATGTTTCATCCCAAAGTTCCCTATTTTGTTTTACTTTTAGAGGATGAGAAGGGAAACAAATGGGTTCAAAAGTCAACCAAAGAATATAAAATTGGCGAGGAATTTCAATTTGAAACCTCGACCGAGAAGAATTCGGTGGCTATCTGGCGGATAAAATACGACATTTTAGAAGGAATTGAAAGGGTGATTGAATTAATTGGCGGTTTAAAAGTTAATCAAAACTCAAAGATTTTAATTCTGCCTACCCTGATTTCGCCTGAACATCCCTATTTTTCTGATAACACCAGTCCTCAATTTTTAGAAAGCACAATCAAATATTTACTAAAAAGAGGAGCAAAAGTTGAGAATATTAAAGTTTCTGGTCAGAGCTTTGATGAAATCCCCATTGAGGCCTCGGCCCAGAAATCTCAACTCCTCAAGGTTTGCCAGGATTATAAAATTGTTCCTCTCGATTTGGCAAAAACAAATTTTATCAAAAAAACCACGGATAATTTTACTTTCGAGATTTCCGAAGAAGTTTTTAATTCTGATTTAATTTTTAATCTACCAATTTTAAAAATGGGAAAAATTTCCGCCACTGAAAACATCTTTAAATTTTTGAAAAAGGAAAATTATCTGGGATTAAAATATCTCTACTCTGAGGAGGAAATTATTGAATCCTTAAACAAGGTTTTACCGCCATATTTAACCTTAGCCGAAGCCCAATCGGTTCAAAAATCTGACCAATTTGTTGCCCAGTTAGGTCTAATTTTAACTAGCTTTAATGCCTTGAATTTGGATCGAGTTTTTACTGAAATTACCAAGCCTCAATCCTTGCCGGAAGTTCTTGAAAAGGTTAAAATTGAGAATATCCCAATTGTTGGAAGAAAGATTGAAGAATTACAATTTGGGGTTGAAAAATATGGCTAGTCACGAGCAAAGGCGAGCACGAGGCTTTTAGGCTGAGTCGAATTTGCGAGGGGCGCCTTTGTGTTCTTTGGCGGTTGGACACCTTTCTTGTAAAAAAGGGGTCCACTAATTAAAAATATGGCTAAAGTTAAAAACCTAACTTTAATTGACCTACTCATTCCCAAGATTGAGGATAAATTTCTGATACTGGTTAAAGATATTGCTCTGGCTTTAAGTTTTGCCATTTTGACCGGGATTTCAGCCCAATTGAAAATTGAAATTGGTCTAGTTCCAATAACAATGCAGACATTGGCTGTTTTGCTTTCCGGGGCTTTACTTGGCTCAAAAAGAGGAGCTTTATCTCAAATTATCTATCTTTTTGGCGGATTGGCTGGTCTGCCTTGGTTTTCCCGGGGTGGAGGAATTCAATATATTTTAAGCCCAACGTTTGGCTATCTTATTGGCTTTGTCTTGGCTGCTTATTTAGTTGGTTGGCTTTCTGAGAGGGGCTGGGATAGAAATTTAAAAAGAGCAATTTTGGCCATGTTTTTTGGAAACATTATTTTGTATATTCCTGGGCTTTTATGGCTTGGAAGATTTGTTGGCTATGAGAAAGTTTTAACAGTCGGGCTTTACCCATTTTTCATTGGTGATTTGTTGAAAATTTTATTAGCCGGGACGATTTTGCCTTTGAGTTGGAAAATTATTAAAACCTGGAAAGGTTATGAGAAATAAAGTTATTAAAAAAATTGTAAGATTTTTAAATCCTTATAAACCAGAGAAAATTTTTCTCTTTGGCTCTTTTGCCTGGGGAAGGCCAAATAGAGATAGCGACATAGACCTTTTAATTATCAAGAGGACAAAGAAAAATCCTTATCAAAGAATCCCTGAGGCTAGACTTTATCTTTCTAAAATAGATCGAGCCTTTGATATTTTAGTAATGACCCCTGAGGAAATAAAAAAGAGATTAAAATTGGGAGATTTTTTTATAAAAGAAATTCTTCAGAGAGGTAAACTTTTGTATGAAAGAAAAAAATAATTCAAAATTAGCCCAAGAATGGTTCAAAATTGGTCAAGAAGAGTTAAAATTTGCTAAGGCGGCCTTTGAAGAATTTGGTGCTTTTTACCCTCAGATTTGTTTTCAATGTCAGCAGGCTGTCGAAAAATATTTAAAAGGATTTTTGGTTTATCATCAAAAGACTTTTCCTAAAATTCATGATTTATTTGAGTTAATAAAGCTCTGTTCCAAAATTGACAAAAAGTTTCTAAAATTTTCAAAAAAAGCGGCGGTGAATATTCAATATTATCTTGTGAGTAGATATCCTATTGAATATTCACCGGCAACCAAAAAAGAAGCGGAGGAAGCTTTAAAAATAGCAACAGAGATTATAGAATTTACAAAACGGCTGCTAAAGAAATAAAATTAAAAAGTTATCACAGGCCGGGTTTCATACACCATTTAGAAAAAGTCGAGGGAAAATAAAAATTAAAAATATGTCCCCACAATTAAAAACAGCAAAATATCTTGGGGGAATTGGAGGGATTTTGAGTTTATTAGGAGGCATTCCCAGTGTTGGTTGGTTATTGAGTTTAAGCGGGCTAGTGATGGAAGTTTTGGCAGTTAAAAAGATTGCTGATTTAGTGAAAAGAAAGGAAATTTTCAGGGAGTATTTGGTAGCCATAATTTTAGGGGGTTTAAGCGGAATCATTCTTGTTGGCACTTTAATTGCGATAATAATTTCTAGTTCAAAGCCAACTATATTAGAAAAGTTTCTTCTCCCCTTTATTGTCCTCCTTTTTATTGGTTGGTTTTTAATTTGTCTGGGTGGGTATTTTACTTTCCAGAGCTTTAAAAAGATAACCCAAGAGACAAAGGAAAACCTTTTTCATTTAAGTGGGAAGCTCGCTTTTATTGGCTCCATTTTATTGATTTTAGTAGTGGGGATAATGGTCGTACTAATTGCTCAAATTTTAACTATTGTTGCCTTCTTTTCTTTGCCAGATGAGTTATCCCAAGAAAAGGTCGAAGAAACAAAAATTTAATTGAATTAAAGGATATGTTAAAAGAAAAAGTTGCCTTAATTACCGGTTCCTCTCAAGGAATTGGACGGGCAATTGCTTTAAAATTTGCCTCTTTGGGCGCAAAGATTGCTTTGAATGATTTGCCATCTCAAGAAGAAAATCTAAAAAAAGTCAAAGAAGAGATTGAAAAACTTGCGGAGGTCGGAACTCCGCAGACTGCCAAGTATTATTTTGCTGATGTTTCAAAGTATGAAGAGGTAGAAAAGATGATAAAAGATATTCAAAATGATTTTGGAAGATTGGATATTTTGGTCAATAATGCTGGAATAATTATTGATAGAACCTTGGCCAAAATGACACCGGAAGAATGGCAAAAAGTAATTGATGTGGATTTGACTGGAGTCTTCAACTGTACAAAGGCAGCCCTGCCTTTAATAATTGCCAATACTGGAACGATAATTAATATTGCTTCAATTGTGGGAGAAAGAGGAAATTTTGGTCAGACAAATTACGGAGCAGCTAAAGCCGGCGTTATTGGCTTTACAAAATCTCTGGCCAAGGAAGTTGGTCGTTTTGGGGTCAGGGTTAATGCTGTTGCTCCTGGTTTTATTGAAACTAAAATAACCGAAACGGTACCAGAGAATATAAAAATCGCTGTCAAACAATTAACTTCCCTGGGACGCTTTGGAAAACCAGAAGAGGTGGCTAATTTAGTTGCCTTTTTGGCTTCAGACGAAGCCAGCTTTATCACTGGTGAAGTAATAAATATAGATGGCGGATTAGCTATTTAATGAAAATCAGTTTCAAATCTATTTTTAGGTATTATCGGGTCAAAGACTGGCGGGCTTATTTGGCCCTTGGAGCTTTTGGCTTTTTTGTAGCCAGGGGCTTTTTATTTCCTCTCTTTGACATTATTCGCTTTTTAATTATTCTCATTTTACTTTTAGCTTTTGGTTTTTCGGTTAATAATTTTTTCGACACCAAAGAAGATCAAGAAAAAGGAAAAACTATTTTGATTAAAAATAAAAAAAATTTCCTTTTTTCAGTCTGGCCAGGGATTTTGGCTTTGTTAATTTCGACCTCTTTTGGATTAAAAGTTTTTTTATTTGTCTTAATAGCTAGCTTAATTGGCTTTTTTTATTCCGCTCCTCCTTTAAGAATGAAATCTAGACCCTTTCTTGATTTAATCTCTCACGGCCTTTTTGCCGGCGCTTTAATTTTCTTTTTTCCGATTTTAGCTTTTAGGTCTCAAACAACTTTATTTCATTATTTGGTTGCCTTTTCTATTTTTTATTTATCAGTTACGCTGGAAATGAGAAATCATTTAGAGGATTATCAATCTGACTTGCGGGCTGGCCTAAAAACCACGGTTTGTTTTTTGGGTTATAAAAATTCGGAAGTTCTATTAAAATATTTATCGCTTTTTTACCCTTTAATTCTCCTACCCGTCTTTTTTACTCCTTTAGATGGCAATCAAGGATTTATTATATTTCAAGAATATACTCTCTTGGCTTTGCTATTTTTAATTTTAACCATTGTTTTTCTCTTTTTCTTTTTGTCTAAGAAAAACTACCGCCTCATTGATGCTCAGGCCTATCGCATAATGGATGGTTATACAATTTTATCTTACCTGATCATCCTGTTTGCTACTCTCTCCTATAGCCAATAGTGATGTCAATTCCCAATCCTTTTATAACGCTGCCCTGTTTCAACGTTTTTTAATTTTGGTCAATTTGAAAAAAGCAAAGTGACATCTAAAACATTGGTTGACCGGTCTTTAATAATTGCCGATTAAGAAAATTTTATATATACTTAATAATCAAGCTGAATAGAATTGGCGAAATTTTAAAAAAACGAGATCTAATTTAAAGAAAAAACATTTTTAAATTTTTAAACCCTTTCTGGTTTGGCGAAACTATGGACTTTCCCAAATCTAAAATTAGCCAATATTTAGAAAAACAGAAGCCGGAAATTGACCGGATAATAGAAAAATACCTTCCAAGAAAAGCGACTAAAAAGTGGTTTGATTTTGTTTTCGGAAAACCTTACTATTCTTATAGCCAAAAAACGGCTCAGGAGGCCCTTATTAAACCGCTCCGAGAATTTTTAGGTCGGGGTGGAAAAAGATGGCGACCGGTTTTGTTTTTACTCATTACTCAGGCCATCGGTGGCGACCTGAAAAAAGTCAAAGATTTTTTAATCATACCTGAGCTCATCCACACTGGAAGTTTGTGTATCGACGACGTGGAGGACGATAGTGAACTAAGGAGGGGAAAACCTTGTCTCCATAAAATTTTTGGAGTTGATATTGCCATTAATGCCGGAAATTTTCTCTATTTTTTTCCTCTTTTAGTTTTAAAAAAAAATGAAAACAAATTTAACAAAGAAATCTTAATCAAGGCTTATCAAATTTATCTCCAAGAAATGATAAATCTACATTTAGGTCAAGGAGCTGATATTCTCTGGCATAAAGGGAAAGCAAAAAAAATAACCGAAAGAGAATATTTACAAATGTGTGCTTTCAAGACTGGTTGTCTTCCAAGGCTGGCAGCTAAGTTGGCGGTAATCCTTGCCGGAAAAGACAATAATTTAGCGGAAAAAGTGGGAAGAGTGGCTGAAGCTATCGGCGTTGCTTTTCAAATTCAAGATGATATTTTAGATATCTCTCTGGAAGGAAAAGAAAGAGAAAAATTTGGCAAGAGCTTTGGCAATGATATTAAAGAGGGCAAGAGAACTTTAATGGTCATTTATACCTTAAAAAAAGCTAACAAAAAAGACAGACAAAGATTACTAGAAATCTTAGACAAACACACCGATGATTTAAAAGAAAGAAAAGAGGCAATTGAAATTATCAAAAAATATGGTAGCATAGAGTATGCC
>FWPV01012571.1_pt1 | contig 13021 bp, 7 predicted proteins | sample 2228371 | NCBI WGS metagenome assembly FWPV01 (sample SAMEA103939776, study PRJEB20133) | metagenome | reverse complement strand
TAGGTCAGGATCGACAGCAGAAACAGCATGCCCAACACGCGATGCCGGTAACGCATAAGCCCGAATTATGGCACACCAGGCCCGTCGCGGTGGGGCAGCCGGGACTACACTGAAGAGGGGGAGCGCCATGCAGTGGCTGTCCCTGCGGTGGTGGTTGTGGCGCAGGCCGGGCGGGCGAAGACCGTGGCTTGTGCCGGCGGCGTTGTTCGCCTTGATCTTGGCGCTCGGGGTTTATTCCCCATACGCCGGCACGGTGGTGCGCGAACTCCTGAACCGCCTGCCTCCGGAATACAGCGAAGAACAGGTCTTGATCTCGCGTGCGGTCCGGCGGCAGGTCCTGCTGGGCTTGGATCCGGAATGCCGGGAACGGATCGCCGCCCGGGCGGCTACGGTTACGGACGTGGCGCCTTTCCAGCAAAAGCACGCGATCGCGCGCCTGCGCCCCGGGGTCACCGTCCAACAAGCGACGGAAGAAATGCGCCGCATCCTTGGCGACCGATACGTGCGGGTTTTTCCGATCCGCCGCATCGTCATGGGCGATTCGTCTTTGCTGTCCCTCATCTGGGCGTTCGCCCTCGGGGTGATGCTGGTCCGCGGAGTCATTCTCGCCGCTCGCGAGCCGCGCTGGTGGAAATACCGGCTTTACGAATTTCTCAACTTGGCGCTGATCGCCATCGTCCTGCTATTGGTCTTTGGCAACGTCAACGAAGCGCTGGAGGTTGCGGATCGCGAAGGGCGCGGGCTGTCTTTGACAGCGACGGCGATTTGGGGCCTCATGTACCTGGCTCTCATCGGAATCTCCCTCTGGCTCTGGCGCTGGGATGTGCGCACGCGGTGCCGGGAGTGTTTACAGGAGCTAGGCTTGCCGATGGTAGAGGGCGAGGAAGGCTCCATGCTTCTCGACACGCCGCGCGTCGACCGTGTGTGCTTCCAAGGTCACGGCGCGCTCACCATGGACCGCTGGCACGATGACTGGCGCGTCTATAAGGACATGTGGGACGCCTTCTCCCGCCCTCACTAAGGCCCTAGAAGCTGATCCGCAAAGCCAGTTGCTGGATTCGCGGGCTGCGCGCGCTTGTGACCTGGCCGAACCGCGTGTTGATCTGCCTGCCCTGGGCGTCGAACCGGGCGGTCGCGTCCACCCCGTCGAACTGAGTGTGATTGAACGCGTTGTACATCTCCCACCGGAACTGGAAGGAGACTTTCTCTTTCGCCCTGACGCTCTTAAAGAAAGTCAGGTCCCAGTTGTTGATGCCGGGTCCCCGGAACGAGTAACGGCTCGCACCGGCGCCGCTGCCGCGCTCGAACCGCGCCGGGCGCGCGAAAACGGAGGTATTGAAGAACCGGTAAAAGGTCCTCTCGCTCTTCGGCAAAACAGCATTTCCGGTCTTGACCACCGTGAAGCCGTCTCCTCCGCCGGTGAGATTGGCTGCATCCGCAAGGCTGATGCCCACGCCGCGCGGGGATCCACTCACAAACGCGCAGATGCCGGAGAACTGCCAGTTGTCGAGCACCCACTTGGTCACCGGGCTGGACCACAGCTTGCTAGCCTTGGGCAGATCCCAAACCCAGTTCCCGGTGAGGGTGTGGGTGCGATCGTAGCCGCCTGGTCCGTAGTTCCAGAAACGCGGGGAGTTGAACGCCGCCACCCCGCTGTCGTAAGCGTCCCCGTAATTCATGGCTTTGGACCAGGTCCACGCCATTCCGAACTGGAAGCCGCGGGAAAAACTGCGCCTGGCCTGCGTCTGCAAAGAGTGATAACTGGACGTGCCGGCGAATTCGAGATAGGGCATGCCGGCGAAGCCATAGAACGGGCGGAAGAAGTTGTCCGGAAGCGGCGTGTTGGTCGTCGGATCCGTGTTTTCAGGCAAGAACTGCGCGCCGTAGGGGACGTTATTCATCGGCCTGGTCTGCCCCAAGTGGCGGCCCAGGTTGCCCGCATAGGCGACATCAATGATGGTGCCGAACCCGATGTTCCGCTGGATTCCGAAGCTCATTTGGTACAGCGTCAGCACCTTGGCGGATCCTTCCAGCACCCGGTTAAAACTCGATGGAGCGAGTAAGCCGCTACCGGTCAAGAAGGTGTCGATATGTCCGTAATACTGGATCGGCCGCGCCTGCAAAGGCGGGTTGAACGACATGTCGCCCATCTGACCCGAGCGCGGGCGGGCATTGTAAAAGATTCCGGCGCCGGCGCGGATGGCGGTCTTGCCATCCCCGAACGGGTCAAACGCGAATCCAACGCGAGGAGCGAACAGCACCCCGTTGCCTTTGACGAACCCCCGCGGATAGCCCGGCGTGCCGGCTTTCACCGTGCCGATGTACGGATCTCCGGAGCCTGGCACGAACAACCCAATGTAAGCGGCGGGGAACAGTTCTCCGGTGAGCGGATTTTTCGCCACCCGGGCGTTGCGGGCGTCCCGGGCGGGGAAATACAGCACAGGCGCCTTGGCGCGGTCGTATATTTTGCTGTCGAAATTCGCGCCGACATTTTTCTTCTGGTAAGGCGGCAAATCGTAGGTGAAGCGCATTCCGTAATCCAGAGTCAGCTTCTTGCTCGCCTTCCAACTGTCTTGCACATACCACTCCAGCACTTTGTTGATGGGCTGGTAGTCCACGCGGGCGGTGACCTCGGTGTAGGTTTGGAAGTAGCCCAACAGAGCGTTGGCGTAGGGATGGTTCGAGTCGAAGGGGTTGCTCGATGTGCGGCCGAAGTTGAAACTCCCGGAAAAATTCGACCCGTGATGCCTCTGGAGGTACTCCGCCAGCTCCCAGTAGATGCCGGCTTTGATGGTGTGGGCGCCCGACACCTTCGTAATACCGTCCGAAATACTGAAGGCGTTGACGTAATTGTCCATCGGGAAGCGTCCGTCGTACCCGATGGATGCGGCTCCGGTGACGCCTCCGAAACTTGCCGCGGGAATGAGATTCAACGGGTTATTCTGTGGATATTTCTGGCCAAAACGGATGCCTAGCTTGTCCCTCTGTAGCTTGGCGAGTTCGGAGGCTGAAATTTCCTGAATCTCCGTCCACCGTGAGAGTCCGACGCTCAATTCGTTCACGAGCGTCGGATTGTGGAGGTAGGTGACATTGACTCCGATGTTAGGGTTCGTGGTGTCGTAAGTCTGAGCGATGCCCCACTGGTTGGAGTTCGCCGTAGTCGCCAAGCCCTTCTGGTTGACCTTCATGTTCATGCCGCGGAAGTAGGTGCGCCACTTGGTTGAGGGGTTGTAATCGATCCGCAGAACTTCCTGGCGAGCGGGGTTATCGCGGCTGTCGGAAATAAGATAGTTGTAGTTGCCCCGGCTGATGTTGCGGTCGAAGAAGTTGGGCAGCGGGAAGACGCTCAGCAGCTTCTGCGTGTCCGGATGAATCCGGGACGCCGGGACCACGTTGCCGGGGAAAGCTTGCCCGGTGAGGGGGTCCCGCACCACGATCAGCGCGTTGTTAGGCTCGCGGGAGTCCGAGAAGTTGCCGCGCCGTTCCAGTTCCGTCGGAAGGGTGTAGTTCCGAACGCTCGGCGTCTTATTGGGCTGAATTTCCTGCGAGAAGAAGAAAAACAGCTTGTCCTTGCCTTTGTTGAATTTCTCGCCCCAATAAATTGGCCCCCCGAGGTTGTAACCGACAGTGGCGTAACGGTAGCGCGATTTAGCGAGTCCGTTGCGGTTGTTGAAGAAGCTATTGGCGTTGAACATCTCGTGGCGCTTATACCAGTAGGCGGTGCCCCGGAATTGTTGCGTTCCGCTCTTGCTCGACACGTTGATGATGGCGCCCGCGTTCTTGCCGTATTCCGCTTGATAGTTGCCCTGAAGCACCTTGACCTCGGCGATGGCGTCGAGGTTCAGCATGTTCTCAGTGGTGCCCAAGCCGCGGTTGTTGGCCACCACGCCGTCCAAGTTGATCGCCGTATAATCGCCTCGGACTCCGTGGATGATCGGCGCGCCGCTCGTTCCGAGCGCTTGCGCCCCGGCGCCGTCCGGGTAAGTCACGCCGGGCAGAACCTTCAGCAGGTTCATAAAATCCCGCCCCGGCGCCGATAAATACGTCATTTGCTTGTCGTTCAGCACCGCGGAGCGCTCGGGGCTCGCCGTTTGCACGGGCGTGGCTTCCGCAGTGACCGTAATCGCTTCAGTTAGGCTTCCTACCTCGAGCGTGATCGTGCCCACAGACAGGCGCTCGAAAGCCGTGAGCGTGAAGCCTTTCTTTTCGTAACGCTTGAAGCCCTGCGCCTGCACGGTGACGGCGTAACGTCCGGGCAGGACGGAGGGAAAGACGAAATTTCCAGAGGAGTCGCTGGTAGTGGTTTGCTTGACGCCCGTCAGCTCCTGAAGCAAAACGACTTCAGCGCCCGGCACGACAGCGCCCTGCGGGTCGGCGACGCGGCCCGTGATCATGCCGGCCGAGGTCTGCGCGAAAGCTGCGCTTGACACCAAGGCAAGCAGCGCACAGACGAGAGCAAGCCGCACGGGTGAATGTAAGACCATATCCCAATCTCCTTCACAAGATCTTTGAGGGATCAGACCCTGAATCAATTCCAAATCTACGCCTCCCGTTCGCTCGAGTCAATCCCTGCGAATGGGGGTAGCTCGAGGTTGACAAGGCGTTCCGGCTCCGGTATAGTTCTGAAGTACTGAGCTATCAATGATTTGTGTAAACTTGTAGCAAGGGACTCGCAGGTTCGAAAGGGGCGATCCGGCCGGCCGTGTTGAGGGTGATGATTTACAGATTCAACCCCGGGGCGGCGGAGCCGGCGCCAGAGGAACGGCGAGCCGGTTTTCCGATCAGCCGCAAGCTAATTGTGGCGTCGGTGGCGTGGAGACTTTGGCATGGCGGGCAAACCAGATGAAGAGCGGCCGGATTATCCGAATCCGCTGGAGTCAGATTACGAGCATCTGCTAGACGACTATTCGCATTTTGCCCCACCGTCAGAGCGCGAAGTTCTCCAAGGGCACGTGCTCAAGATCACCGACACCGATGTCATCGTCGACATCGGATACAAGTCGGAAGGCTTGGTTCCCATTGAAGAATTCCGGCAGCCGGACGGGACCATCGCCGTCAGTCCGGGCGACGTCGTGGACGTGATGATTGACCGCTCGGCGCCTGAGGCGGAGGGCTACATTGTCCTTTCGCATACGAAAGCCGCCCGCATCCGCGCCTGGGAGAACTTGGAAAAGGCTTACCGGGAAGGCTTGCTGGTCGCCGGACGGGTGGTTGGGCGGATCAAAGGCGGGCTCGCGGTGGACGTCGGCGTCAAAGCGTTCATGCCCGGTTCTCAAGTTGACGTCGGGCGCATCCCGAATCTGGATTCGCTGGTCGGGCAGGACATCGCGGTGAAGATTTTGAAGCTGAACCGGCGCCGCGGCAACGTGGTGGTGTCCCGCCGGGCGGCGATCGAAGAAGAACTCAACCTGCGCAAGAGCGACGCGCTGGCGCACATCACCGAAGGCGCGGTGGTGACGGGCGTCGTGAAGAACCTGACCGACTACGGAGCGTTTATTGACCTCGGCGGCATCGACGGGTTGCTGCACGTGAGCGATATGTCCTACGGGCGGGTGTCGCATCCCTCGGAGCTGCTTTCGCCGAACCAGGAAATCACCGTCAAGGTCCTCAAGTTCGACCGCGAGAAGGAGCGGATCTCGCTCGGGTTGAAACAACTCCATCCGGATCCGTGGCTGGATGTCGACCAGCGCTACCCGGTCGGCTCGCGGGTCATCGGGCGCGTGGTTAGCATCACCGACTACGGCGCTTTCGTCGAACTGGAGCCGGGCGTCGAGGGCTTGGTGCACATCTCCGAGATGACATGGTCCCGGCGGATGAAGCACCCCGCGAAAGTGGTCAAAGTGGGAGATCAGATCGAGGGCGTGGTGCTGGACGTGAAACCTGCCGAACGGCGGGTTTCGCTCGGGATCAAGCAATTGGAGCCGGATCCCTGGACCACGGTAGCCGACCGCTACAGCGTCGGCTCGGTGGTGGAAGGGCGGGTGCGGAAGTTGATGGATTTCGGCGCGTTCATCGAGATCGAAGAAGGCGTGGACGGGCTGGTGCACGTGTCCGATCTCTCCTGGACGAAGCGCGTCAAGCATCCCTCCGAGATGCTGAAGAAAGGGCAGCTCGTGCAGGCTGTCATCCTGCACATCGACGCCGCGAACCGGCGGCTGTCGCTCGGCATCAAGCAGCTTCAGCCGGACGCATGGGAGACTTTTTTCCAGTCTCATCAAGTGGGCGACATCGTTCGCGGCAAGGTGACGCGGGCGGCGAGTTTCGGCTGCTTCATCGAGCTGGCGCCGGGCGTTGAGGGACTCTGCCATAATTCGGAGATCCCTCCCTCGCCGGACCGGGGACGCGATGAGCCGCCCTTGCCCATCGGAGAAGAGATGGATTTCAAGATCGTCAAAATGAATGAAGCGGAAAAAAAGATCGGCCTGAGCGTGCGCGCCATTTCCGAAGATGAAGAGCGCGTCCGCCTGGCTGATTACCAGCGTCAGGCTGCCGCCGCGACGATGACGATCGAGGAAGCCATGAAAGTGAAAGATCGCGAAGCGGAAGAGAAACTCTGACGCTGGACCGAACGTTTGGAAGGAGATGGATTAAGCATCATGACGAAAGCGGACCTGATTGAAGAGGTGTCGAAGGTGGTCGAGATGACCCGGAAGGATTCCGAGGTCATCGTCGAGGCGCTCTTCGAAAGCATCGTGCGGTCCCTGCGCAGCGGCGACAAGATTGAAATCCGCGGCTTCGGAAGTTTCCGCACGCGCCAGCGCAAGCCGCGCATCGGACGCAATCCGAAGACCGGCGAACGTGTGGAAGTGCCGCCCAAGCGCATCCCTTACTTCAAGCCCAGCAAGGAACTGAAAGACCTCGTGAACGGCGGCGGCGCCGCTCCTGAGACTGCTCCCCCCGCGGCAGAGGCTCAACCGGGTCTTTAAGAGCCGGCTGTATGGACTACCTCTGGAGCCCGTGGCGTTATCAGTACGTCACCCGGGCGGCTGAGACGCCAGGCTGCATCTTTTGCGAGAAGCCGGCGGCCGGCGACGACGAAGCCCATCTGATTGTTTACCGCGGCAGCCGCAATTTTATCCTCCTGAACCTCTTCCCGTACACCAGCGGGCATGTGCTGATCGCGCCCTACCAGCACGTCGCCACGCTCGAGGAGGCGGACGAGGAAACCGTCGTGGAGATGATGCTGCTAGCGCGGCGAACCGCCGCCTGCTTGAGGCGGGTCTACAAGCCGCAGGGCTTGAACATCGGCATGAACATCGGCGAATGCGCGGGCGCCGGAATCGCCGGGCACATTCACATGCATGTGCTGCCCCGGTGGACAGGCGACTCCAATTTCATGACCACCATAGGAGAAACGCGCGTGGTTCCGGAAGATCTTTCCGATACCTACCGCAAACTCAAGGAGGCTATGCAGCAGCCATGAAAACCACCGCCCTGTGGGGTGAACTGCTGGCGGAACTGATCGGGACCGCGATCATACTCCTATTCGGCGCCGGCGTGTGCGCCATGGTAGTTCTGTTCGGGCGCGGCGTGCCGGGCGAGGTTGTCCACGGCGGCTACACCAATATCACGCTCGGCTGGGGCATCGGCGTAACGATGGGGGTGTACGTCGCCGGCAAGGTGAGCGGGGCGCATCTGAACCCTGCGGTCACCTTGGCCTTGGCGCTCTTCCGGGGTTTTCCATGGCGCAAAGTGATCCCATACTCTCTGGCGCAGACCGTGGGGGCGCTCGCCGGCGCGGCGGTGGTGTTCTTCAACTACCGCGAACAATTTGCGAAAGCGGACCCGATGCTGGAGCGTACCGCGGGCGTATTCACGACGTTCCCGGCGTTTCCGGGACTTCCGCAAGTCGGCTTCTTCGATCAGGTATTGGGCACTGCGCTGCTCCTGCTGCTGGTCCTCGCCGTGACGGATGAACGGAATCAAGCCGTCCCGGCGAATCTGGCGCCGGTGGTCATTGGATTGATCGTGGTCGGCATCGGAATTTCTTTTGGCGCCCTCCACGGCTACGCCATCAACCCGGCGCGCGATTTTGGTCCGCGTGTTTTTGTGACCCTGGCCGGATTCCGCAATAACGGGCTCACGGACGGCACATACGTTTTCTGGGTTCCGGTGGTGGCGCCGCTGGTTGGCGGCGTCATCGGAGCGGCAATTTATGAGAAAGGCGTGCGGCGCTTTCTTCCCGCTGCTGTTCCGGCGGCTGAGCCTTCGCGCCGCAGCCACACAGCCGCAGGCAAGTCCGCTTAGCCTGAGATCGGCTTAATTTTCGATTACAGTCCCGCAAATCTTGCGCGGTCCTGTCCCTGTAGCAACACAAAAAGCCCCGGCTGTTGGGGCCGGGGCTTTGTGGAACGGGTCGAACGGGCGTTTATGCCGTGCGCATGGTTTCGGTGCGGTCGCCGCCGCTGATGGCCGCCTGCGCAGCCGCCAGGCGGGCGATCGGCACGCGGTACGGGGAGCAGGACACGTAGTTCATCCCCACCCGGTAGCAGAATTCCACCGAGCTCGGCTCGCCGCCGTGCTCGCCGCAAATGCCGACTTCCAGGTCCGGACGCGTGGCCCGGCCCTTCTTCACCGCCATCTCGATAAGCTGGCCCACGCCTTCCTGATCCAGCACCGCGAACGGGTCGGCCTTGAAGATCTTCTTGTCCTCGTAATCCTTGGAGAACTTGACATAGTCGTCGCGGGACAAGCCCATCGTCGTTTGCGTCAAGTCGTTGGTTCCGAAGCTGAAGAACTCCGCCTCGCGGGCTACCTGATCGGCGGTCAAAGCCGCGCGCGGAATCTCGATCATCGTCCCGATCATGTACTTCTGATCCGTCAGGCCAGCCTTGCCGAGCACCTCTTCGGCCACCGCCTTCACGATGGCTTTCTGGTGCTCCAGTTCCTGCACGCTGCCGATGAGCGGGATCATGACCTCGGGGATCACCTTCACGCCCTTTTTGGCCACCTGCACCACCGCCTCGAAGATCGCCCGCGCCTGCATCTCGGTGATCTCCGGATAGGTAATGCCCAAGCGGCAGCCGCGATGGCCGAGCATGGGGTTGAACTCATGCAGCTCTTCGACGCGCTTCAGCAGCTCCGGCAGCCCTTTCTTCAGCTCCGCAACCGTCATCTTGTAGCGCGCCGCCATCTCCTTCTTCTCCTTGGGCGTGGCGTGCGGCAGCTTGGCGATGTCCACCATCAGCTCTTCGCGCTTGGGCACGAATTCGTGCAGCGGCGGGTCGAGCGTGCGGATCACCACCGGGAAGCCGTCCATGGCTTGGAACAAGCCGGCAAAGTCGGAGCGCTGCAACGGCAGGAGCTTCTTGAGCGCCGCCTTGCGGGTCTTCTCATCGCGGGCCAGAATCATGGCCTGCATGTGCTCGATGCGTCCCGGACCGAAGAACATGTGCTCGGTGCGGCACAGCCCGATGCCCTCGGCGCCGAACTTGCGCGCCACTTTGGCGTCGCGCGGGATGTCGGCGTTGGCGCGTACGCCGAACTTGCCGCGGAATTCGTCGGCCCAGCTCATGAAGGTCGCCAGAATCCCGCTCGAAGGATCGGGCTCCTGCGTTTCGGCTTGGCCCTGATACACTTCGCCGGTTGAGCCGTCGAGCGAAAGCCAGTCGCCTTCGTTCAGCTTGATGGTCTTGCCGCCCACGTGGACCGTCAAAGACTTCGCACGCTCGTGAATCTCGATCGCGCCGGCGCCCGCCACGCAAGGCGTGCCCATGCCGCGCGCGACCACCGCCGCGTGGGAGGTCATGCCGCCGCGAGCCGTCAGGATGCCCTTCGCCACTTCCATGCCGTGGATGTCGTCCGGCACAGTCTCCGCGCGGACAAGAATCACCGGGGATTTCTTCGCGTGCGCCACCGCGTCGTCAGCCGTGAACACGATCCGCCCCACAGCCGCGCCCGGCGACGCCGGCAAGCCCGTGGCGATCTTCACCAGCTTCTTGCGCGACTCCGGAGTGATCACCGGGTGCAGGAGCTGATCGAGCTGCTGCGGGTCGACGCGCATCACCGCTTCCTGCTTGGTGATCAGACCTTCCTGAACCATTTCGACGGCAATGCGCACCGCCGCGGGACCCGTCCGCTTGCCGTTGCGGGTCTGCAACATGTACAGCTTGCCTTCTTGGATCGTGAACTCGAAGTCCTGCACGTCGCGGTAGTGCTTTTCGAGCTTCGCGGTGATGTCGAAAAGCTGCTCGTACACTTCCGGCATGAGCGTCTTCAATTCCGCGATCGGCTTCGGCGTGCGGATGCCCGCCACCACGTCTTCGCCCTGCGCATTCACCAGGAACTCGCCATAGAATTCCTTCTCGCCGGTGGCCGGGTTGCGGGTGAAGCCCACGCCCGTGGCGGAGGTGTCGCCCATGTTCCCGAACACCATCGCCTGCACGTTCACCGCCGTGCCGAGCGTGTCTGGAATCTTGTTCATCTTGCGGTAATGGCTCGCCCGCGGATTCCACCAGCTCCGGAAGACGGCGTCGCGCGCCATGGTGAGCTGTTCCATGGTGTCCTGCGGGAAGTCGCGCTTAGCCACCTTCTTGACCAGCTTCTTGTAGCCTTCGATCACCGCTTTCAGGTCTTCGGCGGTCAGGTCCGTGTCGAACTTAGCCTTGGCCTTCTTCTTCTGGCCTTCGAAGATCTCGTCGAAGTCGTGCTTCGGGATCTCAAGCACCACATTGCCGAACATCTGGATGAACCGGCGGTAGCAGTCGTATGCGAAGCGCGGGTTGCCGCTCTTGGCCGCCAAGCCCTTCACCGTTTCATCGTTGAGGCCCAGGTTCAAGATGGTGTCCATCATGCCCGGCATGGAGAACTTCGCGCCGGACCGGACGCTCACCAGAAGCGGATCGGCGGGGTCGCCGAGCTTCTTGCCCATTGCCTCTTCAAGTTTCCGCAGCGCTGCGATCATCTCCTCGTTGATCTCCTGCGGGACCTGGTTGTTGTTGCTGAAGTAAATATTGCAGACGTCGGTTGCAATCGTGAACCCCGGCGGGACGGGCACGCCGGCGCGGCTCATTTCGGCCAGTCCGGCGCCTTTCCCACCGAGGGTGTCCTTCATAGTTCCGTCGCCGTCGGCCGTGCCGCCGCCGAAGGAATAAACATATTTCTTCGCCATATGTTGCTCAGTTCTCCTTGATAGCTATCAGTACTAACTTCATCCAAAACGCCGGCGGCGCCCGGCCCAGCCGGCCGCCGCAAAATTCCTAAGCAGTGACGATCTCCGAAAAATCGGCGATCGCCGAAAACTCCGTCAACAGGCTGGACAACATGGCCAGCCGGTTGCGACGAAGCGCCTCGTCGGGCGCATTCACCAGCACTTTGTCGAAAAACAGGTCCACGCTCGGCCGCAGCGACGCAATGGCGGCCAGGGCGCTGCGGTAGTCCGTGCTGGACGACACCGCCGCGCGAACCTCCTGAAAGTGTTTGTACAGGGCGGTTTCCGGCCCCGGTTCGAGCAGCGCTTCGTCCACCGGTCCGCCGCCGCTGAAGCCTGCCTGCTTCAGGATATTGGCTATGCGTTTGAAGCTCGCAGCCAGAGGTTCGAAGTTCTCTGTTGGACGGATGTCGTGGACGGCTGTCAGGCGCCGCTCTACATCCACCAAATCTTCACAGCCCGCGGCCATCACGGCGTTCACTTCGTCGTAGCGGAAACCGCGGATCTCACGGAAATAGTAAGCCACGCGGTCCAGCAGGAATTCCTTGAGCGCCGCGTCGCCGTCAGCCAGTCGGGAGATGGGAATCGAATGGCCGCCTTCCACCAGGATCTTGACCACGCCTTGCGCCGCCCTTCGCAAGGCGAAAGGATCGCGCGACCCGCTCGGGATCAACCCCAAACGGAAGCAGCCGCGCAAGGTGTCCACCTTGTCGGCGAGGGACACGAGTTGCCCTTCGCGGGTGCGCGGGATGCCATCCTCCATGCTCACCGGCTTGTAGTGATCGTAGATGGCCACCGCCACTTCTTCCGGCTCGCCCTGCGCGCGGGCGTACAAGCCGCCCACCACGCCCTGCAACTCGGTGAACTCCTTCACCATTTCGCAGGTCAGATCGCACTTGGCGAGCGTAGCCGCCCGCACCGCGTGCTCCGAACCGCCCCACTCGCGAACCAGAGCCACCATCCGCCCGGTCTTGTCCTTGTATGAGCCCAACTGCGCTTGGAAGGTGACGTGAGCCAGTTGTTCCACCCGGTCGGCGAGTTTCACATGCTGGTCGAAATCCCAGAAGAACCGGGCGTCGTTGAACCGGGCGCGCAAGACCCGCTCGTTGCCTTGGCGCACGAGCCCTTCGGGATCGGCGCCGGTGTTCATCACCGCCACGAACTGCGGCGCGAGCGAGCCATCCTCCCGCTCCACCGAGAAGTACTTCTGATGGTGCCTCATCACCGTCACCAGCACCTCCCGGGGCAGGCTCAAATACTGCTCGTCGAAGCTTCCCACAATGGGCGTGGGATATTCGGTCAGGTGGACCAGGGTTTCAAGCAGTTCCGGGTCGGCGTGCACGCGGACGGGGATTTCACTTTCGATCTTCCCGCGGCGCTCGGCGGCGGAAACGATCACTCCATTAGCCCGGAGCTTTTCGACATAGTTGCCCGTGGTGACCCGGATGCGCGGCTTGCCAAGCTGCCGGTGCCCGCGGGTCACGTTTCCGGACGCCACGCCGGCGATTTCGAACGGCACCACATCCTTGCCGAGCAGGGCTACGATCCAGCGGATAGGGCGTATGAACCGCGGACCGCCCTTGCCGGTCCAGTACATGGTCTTCGGCCAGTTCAGCTTGAGGACCATCCCGGGGAGCTCCTCGGCCAGGATCTCAGCCGCGAGCCGGCCCGGAACCTGCTTTCGGACGCCGAGGTATTCACCCTTCGGCGTCTGAATCCTCTCCAGTTGTCCCGGCTCCACGCCCATCTTGCGCGCGAACCCCGCCGCCGCGTTCTCGCCCGCAGCCGCCGGCGGACCCGTGACCAGCTCCTCCGCATCCGCCTGCCGCGCGGCGATGCCTTTCGCCATCAGGACCAGCCGGCGCGGCGTGG
>FWPV01012567.1_pt1 | contig 13024 bp, 10 predicted proteins | sample 2228371 | NCBI WGS metagenome assembly FWPV01 (sample SAMEA103939776, study PRJEB20133) | metagenome | reverse complement strand
CCAGTGGGGAAACCGGTCATTGATTGCCTTGACGGATTCGCCCACTTTGCCACGGCTGGGAGCGGTGCCGCCGCAGCCGGCCTGGTGCGGGAAGGCCATGGCGATGCGTTCATCGAACGCGGCGGCCAGCAAGGCTGTTTTGCCGTTGCGCGAGTGTCCCACCGCCGCGATGCGTTTCGGGTCCACATCCGGGTCCTTGACCAGGTAATCCACGCAACGATGAAATCCCCACGCCCACGCCGCAATCGTTCCCCGGTCCGCCGGGCGATTGGCGTTGGGGTCGCCCCCCGCCAGCCAGGCATGGATTCCCTCGCTAACGTCGGGCCGGTCCGGGTCCACATCCCCGTGATAGAAGGTTGCAAAGCCGTACCCGCGCGAGATGATTTCCTCCAGCGGCCAGTTCCCGGCATCCGCTCCGCGCGCCGCGGCGGTCGGATGATTATTGGTCACACCCGGGCAGCGGTCCGGCACCCACGACCGCGGCAGCGGCACGCGGTCATCCGCGGTCACGGCCTGGTTGCCACAGAAATTCATGACCAGGAACAAGGGAGCGGGCGCCGTCCGGCGGTTGGGAACCACCACCATCAGATCAATTTGCGGTCCGGCGCCCGGGCCGCACACCAGTCGCACCAGTTTGAGCGTGGCGCGGCCGTTCAAAAAGTCGTGGTGCTCGCCCAGGAGACTGGCCTTGAACTGCGCCGGGCGCGGCGGCAGGGAACCGTAAACGTAGTGTTCGAAGAGCCGTTTCAGTTCGGGGCGCCGGATCTCATTCCATTGCCGGGCGGTGGTCACCGGCTGCCCGGCCAGGGTGACCAACGGGTCGGGCAGCCCCGCCGTGGCCGCAAGGGCTTGGGGCTCGGGCAGCGCCGCCGGCGGCGGCGCGGTGGCACAGCCTGTCCACAGCATTATGAGGCCCGCGAGGCCGAAGGCCGGGTGCAGAGTGAAAGTTGGGGCGCAACGAGGAGGGCTCGATTTGCTCCGCGCAAGGGTCGAGGGTTCGGTCAACATGGCGGGGAGCATAGCGCAACCCCCCTGCCTTGGCACCTGTTTCTCGCGGCGTTAAATCAGTCCGGCCGTTTCCGGCCAACCGCACATCAGGTTGAGGCTCTGGACCGCCTGGCCGCTGGCACCCTTGACCAGGTTGTCTTCCGCGCTCATCACGATCAGCCGGCCCGTGCGCGGGTCCACCCGCCACGCCAGCTCAAGCACATTCGTGCCGACCACGTTCTTGGTGTCCGGAAGCGCCTTGCCTTCAAGCAAGCGCACGAACGGTTCGCCGGCGTAAGCATCCTGGTAACACCGGGCGACGCGTTCGTTGAGCCGGGTGGCAAAATCCGGCGCCGTGCGATCGGCCCCGTTCTTGGCGGGGGTTGCGTAGATCGTGGTCAGAATGCCGCGGTTTACGGGGATCAGGTGCGGCGTGAATTGCAGGATGACCTTCCGGCCGGCCGCCTCCGACAGTTCCTGTTCGATTTCCGACAGGTGCCGGTGCTTGGGCAGGCCGTAGGGCCGCATGCTTTCGTTGCACTCCACGAAAAGATAATCCAGCTCCGCCTTGCGTCCCGCCCCGCTCACGCCGCTGAGCGAGTCGGCAATGAGGCCCTCGGGCTCGATCAGACGCACCTTCAGCAGGGGAATCAGCGGCAGCAAGATGCTGGTCGGGTAACAACCGGGCGAGGCCACCAGCGAGGCGGTCCGAATTTGATCGCGATAGACTTCCGGCAAACCATAAACCGCCCGCGGCAACAGGCCGGGCGCGGGATGGTCATGCGCGTAAAACTCCTGGTACACCGCCGGGTCATGAACCCGGAAATCGGCGCTCAGGTCAATGACCTGGCAGCCGCCCTCCAGCAGCGGCACCGCGTACTCGGCCGCCACGCCGTGAGGCAGCGCCAGAAACACCACCTGCGCCTCCCGCGCCAGCCTTTCGGCGTTCGGCTCGCTGAAACCCAGCGCCCGGGCGCGCGGATGATGCGCGAACCGGGGGAAAACGCGGGCCAGCGGCTGGCCGGCATACTGGCGCGAGGTGACGGCGGTCAACTCGGCGAAGGGATGGGACAACAGCAGGCGCACCAGTTCCTCGCCGGAATAGCCCGAGGCGCCAACAATCGCGACTTTCTTGGAGTTCATAAGGAGGGTGAAGATGAAGAAACAGATGGCAAAACGCCCCGCCAGCGCGAGGGCCGGCGGGGCGCAAATAAAACGGCCAGCGGTTTAACGCTTGCTGTACTGGAACCGCTTCCGCGCGCCGGGCTGCCCGTACTTCTTGCGTTCCTTCATGCGCGGGTCGCGGGTCAGCAACCCTTCGGCTTTGAGAATCGGACGCAGGTTGGCGTCCACGGTGATGAGCGCGCGCGCCAGGCCGTGGCGAACCGCGCCCGCCTGACCGCTCGGACCACCGCCCCGCACATTGACATGGGCGTCAAACTTGTCCGCCGTGCCGGTCACGGCCAGCGGCTGCATGACGGTGCCCCGCAAGTTTTCCAGGGGGAAATAATTCTCGAGCGGGCGCCCGTTGATGACAATCTTGCCGGTGCCGGCAGCGAGTCGCACCCGCGCGACCGACGTCTTGCGCCGGCCGGTGCCAAGGTGCTGCGGAATTTTCGGTTCGGGAATCTTGATGTCAGACATGTCGTGTAAAAAGTTGGTCAATCCTCACCGTTACCGGGCCGGCGCGATGACATCCGGCTGCTGCGCCGCATGGGGATGCTGGTCGCCCCGGTAAACTTTCAACTTGGTCATCAGGACGCGGCCGAGGCGGTTTCGGGGCACCATCCCGCGGACCGCGCGGGTGATCAGTTTCTCAGGCTGGCGGGCGCGCAATTCGGCAACGGAGGTGTACTTTTCTCCGCCTTTCCACCCCGAGTAGGTCATATACTTCTTGGCGGTTTCCTTCTTGCCGGTCAACCGCACCTTCTCGGCATTGATCACCACCACAAAATCACCGGCGTCGAGGTGAGGGGTAAACACGGGCTTGTTCTTCCCGCGCAAAATGTCGGCCACCTGGACGGCCAGGCGTCCCAGGACCACGCCGCTGGCATCAATCACATGCCACTTGCGCTGGTCCGGATTTACTTTCGGCAAATGTGTTTTCATCTCAAAATCCCGATCAAAAGAGGGGAAAAGCTACCAAAGAAGCCGGCCAAGTCAACAGGGTTTTCCCGAAATTTTTCGGCCTGTTTTGGTCTCGCGGCTGCCCGCCACCAGGCGGCGGCAGTCGGCGCACAGAAAGCGTTTGCCATCGAAAAAGGTCATGAACGGCATGAACAGCTCCTTGCACCGGTCGCAGGTCTCATAAATCTCGGCCAGGGGCACCGGTTCGGCCCGCAGCACCAGCCCGTGCACCGTCTGAATTTCGCGCAATTGCTCCGCAACCTGGTCGGCGCGAAAATCAAAGATCAGGGCGCGGGAACGGTCCGGGGTAAACCGAAGGCCGTCCGGGGCCGCGGTCAAATAGTTACCCTCGGGATTCAGGATGAAAACCTTGACATCCGTCGGATCGTTGCGTCTGTGGCCAATTCGCGGCATCTGCCGTTCCAAACCCTAAAATGCCTGATTCCCGCCGGGTTACAAGGTCCTTTGCAACGAAGCCAGCACGCGGGCTTTGCGTCTTTCCAAGAGTTGAGGCATCATCTAGCCTTAAACCAATGGCAAAGCCCGCCGACCCAATCAAGACGTTTGGCCCCGCCCACTTCCTCAACCGGGAGCTGAGCTGGCTGGAATTCAACCAGCGCGTCCTGGACGAGGCCCTGGATGGGAGCAACCCGTTGCTCGAGCGGCTCAAGTTCTTCTGCATTGTCAGCTCGAATCTGGACGAGTTCTTCGAAGTGCGGGTCGCCGGCATCAAGCAGCAGATCGAAAGCGAGGTCGTCGAACGCAGCCTGGACGGCCGGACGGCCAGCGAGACCTTTCGCGCCATCACCCAGCGGGTCCGGGAGATGGTGGCCGACGCCTACGCCTGCTGGCGGGACCAGTTGCATTCCTCCCTCGCACGCAATGGCATCCGCGTGCTCTTCATGGAGGAGCTGGACACGGCCGACCTGGCCTGGCTTCAGGAATATTACCGCACCCAGGTCCGGCCCGTGCTCACTCCCCTGGCAATTGATCCGGCCCATCCGTTCCCGCAACTGCTGAACAAATCGCTGAATCTCATTGTCCGGCTCGAACTGGACAAGGAGCAGGAGACCCACAAGCACCTGGCGGTGGTCCAAATCCCGCGGATTCTGCCGCGGCTGATCCGCCTGCCGCGAAGCGATGGCCGGCGTGATTACGTTTATCTGGGCCGGCTGATCGGCCATTTCCTCGGGGACCTGTTTCCCGGCGCACGCTTGTTGGGATGGTGGCCGTTTCGAGTGACGCGCAACAGCGAACTCTACATTGACGAGGAGGAAACCGCCAACCTGCTGAAGGCGGTGGAAAACGAGCTCCACAATCGGCGGAAGGGCGACGCGGTGCGATTGGAGGTGGAGGATCGCTGCCCCGCCGTCATTCGCCAAGCCTTGTTGAACACGCTCCACCTCACCGAGGAGGATGAGTATCTGCTTGACGGGCCGCTCAATCCCACGCGGCTGATGATGCTGTATGAGGGCGATCACTCGCCCGAGCTGCGAGACCCGCCTTTCGTCGCCCCCGTGGCCGCGCCGCTCCGGGAGCAGCCGGACTTGTTCGCTGCCATTCGCGAACGGGACATTCTCCTGCATCATCCTTACGAGAATTTCAGCAGCGTGGTGGATTTTCTGGAGCAGGCCGCCGCCGACCCGGACGTGCTGGCAATCAAACAGACTCTCTATCGGACGGGGGGCGATCCGCGCATCATTGGCGCGCTGGAGGCGGCCGTGCGGCACGGCAAACAGGTGACCGCGGTCGTCGAGCTGCGCGCCCGCTTCGACGAGGCCAACAACATCCAGTGGGCGCGCCAGCTTGAAGAATCCGGCGTCCATGTGGTCTATGGCCTGGTGGGTTACAAAATCCACGCCAAGGCCTGCCTGGTGGTTCGCCGCGAGGGCCATCAGATTCGCCGTTACGTCCACCTGGCCACGGGCAACTATAATCCCACCACCGCCCGGCTTTACACCGACCTGAGTTTTTTCACCTGCCGGCCGGATTTTGGGGAGGATGCCACCAACTTCTTCAATTTGCTCACCGGAATCTGCCAGTTCCCCGGCATGAAGAAATGGATCGTGGCCCCCTTTGATTTCCACTCCTGGCTTTTGGGGCGCATCGAGCGCGAGCGGGAAAATGCCCGGCAGGGCTTGCCCGCGAAAATCATGGCCAAGATCAACTCACTGGCTGAACGCGAAATCATCGAGGCCCTTTACCGCGCCTCGCAGGCGGGAGTGATCATTGATTTGACCGTGCGGGGCATCTGCTGCCTTCGGCCTGGGGTGAAGGGACTCAGTGAAACGATCACGGTGCGAAGCATTGTGGACCGCTTTCTGGAGCACAGCCGGATCTATTACTTTGAAAACGCGTGCCAGCCGGAGGTCTTCCTCGCCAGCGCCGACTGGCTGCCCCGCAACTGTTTCCGGCGCATCGAGCTTGCTTTCCCGATTGAAGACGGGGTGTTGCGCGATCGTTTGATCAGCGAGATTCTGGCTGTGACGATGGCTGACAACACCAAGGCCCGCTTGTTGCAACCGGACGGCTCGTATCGCCGGGCCCGTCGTGCCCCCGATGAACCCGTCCGCCGCAGCCAGTTTGATTTCATCGCTCTGGCCACCGGCACCGCCCCGGCGCGCCAGGCTAAAACGGCCAAAACGCGCTACCCCAAGGTCAAGTTGGCTGCGTCACCGTTTGCCCCTCCATCGCGTCCCAAGTAAATTGGGGCGTTGCGCGGGCTGCACCGGGACCGGATTGGTTTGGCGGCGGGAAAGTGATTTCAACCCTGAAACGGCTTATGAAACTCTATTTGCTTCGGCATGGAATTGCCGCCGATCTCGAAGAGGCGGACTGCTCTCGCGACGCGGACCGTCCGTTGACCCCCAAGGGAAAGCGCCGGGTCCGGGCCATTGCGGCGGCGCTGAAACGCCTCGGAGTCAAGCCCGGCCTGATCCTCACCAGCCCGTACTTAAGGGCGCGGCAGACAGCCGGGATCGTGGCGGAAATACTCGGAGCGAAAGGGCGGCTGAGACTCTGCAGCCACCTCACCCCCGGCGGCAACGCCCGGCGTCTGATTGAGTTCATCCAAGAGGCGGAACCGGAAGCCGGCGCCGTGCTTCTGGTTGGGCACGAGCCTTATCTGAGCTCGTTAGCCAGTTGGTTGGTGACCGGCAGTCCTTCCTCCACGCTGACCCTCAAGAAAGGGGGTGTTTGCCTGCTCAACGTCAGTGAATTAACCCCGGGGCGTTGTGCCACCCTGGAGTGGTTGCTCACCCCGCGACAAATGCGATTGATGGCGGCGTGAGAACCGCTGGAATCAGGCCCGCCTTCGCCCCGCCTTCGCCTCTTGCCGGGCCCGCGCTGGCGTCAGTGTCCAACCTTGGCGCGGCCAGCCAAAAACCAGCCAGACGATCCCCGCCACAATCCAAAGCGTAACGGGTCCGGGCTCGGGCACAGGAACGGGAACGGGCGCGCCGGCGAAAAGCCAGCCGCTGGCCGATTCGGCGCCGATGCGCTGCACGTGGGCCGCGGCATACAACGGTTGCCCGCCTGCGCCAACCGGAGTGCTGCGAAACGCAAAGTCGCTCGGAGCCAGGCCGGGCAAACCGTGAAACTCGCAAACAAAGTAATCCCCGGCAGTGAACCGCGTTTCCGCTCCGCCGCCCCGGGCAAATTGAAGCTTGAGGTCGTAACGACCGTCGCCGCCCGCTTTGAAACGATCCACCCCGGTGCCGATCCGCGGCAGCAGAAATCCCCCGCTACCCGGAAACAGGTCCACAGTCAGTTCAGTTGGGTCAAGGGCCGGGTTAAAATTGAAATACAGCTCGTTGATATTCTCGGCCCCGCTCAGGTTCAGGGTCGTCACTGTCAGCCGAACACGGTCCGGCCCAATGCTTTCGAACCCAGCGGAAAGCCAGGGCGGCTCTGCGGAAGGTGAACTCCCGCTGAACGTTTCCCCAAACAGATAGACAAAGTCACCTCCACGCAGCCCGGCGGGCAGCCAGAGGACCACCACCGCCATCAAGGTCCCAATCCGGTTTCCAATTCGCTTCAGTTTCATGGTTGCATTCTAATCGCTGTCAACACTCCTTCACGGAGCGGTGTTCTCTCAGTCTCAAATATAACAAATCCAGTAACTTAAGTGAATAGAGTTCCGGGCCAATAATTACGGAATGGCCACCCGGGGATTCCCCGGGTCCTATCGGGATAACTACGGATATAACTCTCTGGTTCCCTGCTCACACAAATCCCTGTTTCCCTTGGCCTGAAGCGCGAATTGGTTGGGTGTTTGACGAAGCGGGGTTTTTCCCCGACTGGCCGTAACCGGCAAATGCGGCCTGCGAACACCGCGGCAAGAACGAAAAGGATAGGCCCGGTCGGAGAAAACTCTTTTCCAGATCGGAAGTTGTCGCCGATAATCCCGGCTCCATTATGAATCATGCGACGTTGACGGAACTGGCCAGCAACTGCTTCAACCAATGGGCTCTAACCGCCCGCCGGCGCCAGGCGCTTCCGATCGCGGTTTATCCCGGTCTTGCGCTGACCGGTGCGACCGTGCGGGACATTGTGACTCAACCCGAGGCCCAGGTTGCCGCTCAACTGGCCCTGCACGCGCGTTACAAGACATCGGTGCTGCTTTCCGCCATGGACCTGAGCGCGGAGGCGGAAGCGTTTGGTTGCGCGGTTCACATGTCGGCCACGGAGGTGCCGTCTGTCACCGGCCGGCTCATCACCAGTATGCAAGCGGCGCGCGAGCTGGCAGTGCCGGAGGCCGGGGCGGGCCGCACAGGGGTTTACCTCGAGACGGTTCGGCGGCTGCGAGCGGCTTCGGATGGCCGGCTGGTGCTGGGGGGATGTATCGGTCCCTTTTCGCTGGCGGCGCGATTGGTGGGGGTCAGTGAAGCCATGGAACTCACCTTGGCGGAACCGGAATTGATGGAAGTGCTGCTGGAAAAGAGCGCGGCGTTCCTCACAGCCTACTTGCAGGCTTTCAAAGCCGCGGGAGCTGATGGCGCCATCATGGCCGAACCCGCCGCGGGTCTGCTCTCGCCGCGAATGATGGCCGCGTTTTCGTCGAACTTCATTCGCCAGATCGGCGAGGCAGTCGGCGACGGCCGGTTTGCGCTGGTGCTTCACAATTGCGCGGCCAGGGCGCTGCACCTGCCCGCCGTTCTCCAAACCGGCCTCAAGACCTTCCACTTCGGCGCTCCGATGGACCTGCCGGCGGCCTTGGCACAGGTGGCGCCGGAGGTGGTGGTTTGCGGGAATCTGGACCCGACGGGTGTCTTTGTTCAGTCCACGCCGACGGAAATGGCCCAGCGGGTGGCACAGGTTCTGTCCACGCTGGCCGGGCATCGCAACTTCGTCATTTCCTCGGGCTGCGATGTGCCGCCCAACGCGCCGCTGGCCAATCTGGACGCATTTTATGCCGCCGTGGAAACTGCGGGTTGATTGCGTGCGCTGGCGCGGCTATCTTACGCCCAGCTTGGAATGACGTATGGCCGGCAATTTCTCGCATGGTGACAGAAACCCTCCTATGAATGCTTCCACACTCTCCCGACGCCAGTTTCTGGAACGGTCCACTCTGGCAGCAGCCACAGTACTGCTCGGCGGTTGCAGCGGGTTGAAGTCCCGGGCGGCCAGGCGCACCGCCACCGACCAGGTCGCCCTTGGCAAAACCGGCCTGAAAATCTGCCGGCTCGGCATGGGCACGGGAAGCAACAGCGGCCAGGTGCAACGCGCCCTGGGTCGTGAAGGATTTAGGGACCTGGTTCATTACGCGTATGACCAGGGCATCACCTACTTTGATTGCGCGCAAAGCTACCGCACCTTCGAGTGGATCGGCCATGCAATCAAGGGGCTGCCGCGCGAGCGCCTGTTCATTCAGTCCAAGATTCCCGGGCAGCCCGAGAATGTGCTGGAGGCCATTGACCGGCATCGGGTGGCTTTCGACACCGACTACGTGGACAGCATGCTCATCCATTGCATGGTCAAAGACGGCTGGACCGACGATTTCCGCCGGGTGATGGACGCTTTCGACGAGGCCAAGCAGAAGAAATGGATTCTTTCCAAGGGCGTGTCCTGCCACAGCCTGCCCGCGTTGCACGCCGCCACGGCCTCGCCGTGGACCGAGGTTCATCTGGTGCGCATCAACCCTCAGGCCAAACACATTGACGGCCCGGAACAAACCTGGAACAAGCCGGGTGACAACCTCGAGCCGGTGCTGGCCGAACTGAAAACCATGCGCGCCAAAGGCCGCGGCATCATCGGCATGAAGATCATTGGCAACGGCGATTTCACCAACCCCGCCGACCGCGAACGCTCGATTCGTTTCGCCCTGTCCCGGCCGGAAATTGACTCGATCGTCATCGGCTTCAAGGACCGCGCCGAGATAGACGAAGCCCTCGATCGCATGAATCGCGCCCTGGCGGAAACCGCCTGAGGCGGGCCAAACCTGCCGAGGTGGAGCGAGTCCAGCCGAGCAGGTGCGGCCGCACCGGGATGCCTCCCGGCCAACCGGAGTCTCAGACTGAGCGGGACGAAGGGACGGGCTTGATCAGGGCCAGCAATCCGGCACAAAGCACCAGGCTGACCGCGGCCGCTTGGAACAACAGGCGGACGTTGAATTCGGCATCACGGAGGGCGCCGCCCGCGTAAATGGTCAATCCGCCGATCACGCAACTGCAAAGGTTAAGAATCCCGTAGCCCGTGGCGCGGTAACGGGGGTCGGCAATCAGACAGAGAATCGGCATCATGTTCGAGTCGGCGAATGCGCGGCCCACACCGTAAAGGACCAGGCCGCCAATCGCCAGTGGCAGCAGGCTGGTTACCGACGCCAGGAAGATCGCCGGCGCGGCCACACAAAAACCGATGGCCGGGACGAACAGGCGTCCCCGCTCATGGCTGCGACTCCAGCGGTCCGCCCACGCGCCGCCGATCAACACTCCCAACAACGACGCCCCCTGAAGGTAGCCCGTGGCCGACAAACCCGCAGCGCCCTGGCTCAGTTGAAAGCGTTCCCCCAGGTAGGTGGGCAGCCAGCCCACCAAGGCCCATCCTACCAGGCCGTTCAACCCCCAAAACACCAGTGCCAGAATGAACGCGCCCCGGCTGAACAAGCTCACCCAGGCGTCCTTGAACCGAACCGGATCGGTCATCCCGCCACCCTGGCTGTCCGCGACGTTTTCACGCGGCGCCTCGCGCAGGAGCAGGATGAGAACCACGGCATACGCCACCCCGATCATCCCAAACAAAGTGAAGGCGTAGCTCCAGTCGTGCCGATCCGCCAGCCAGCCGCCCAGCCCGCCCAGCCCGGCGCCCACCATAACGCCCGTCATGTGAACGCCGGTGGCCAGCGAGCGGGTGGAGCCCCGATGATAATCCATGATCAACGCCAGCGCGGCAGGCAGATAGCACGCTTCGCTAACCCCCATGAGCGCCCGCGCCAGAAGCAGTTGGTTGAAGGTCTGGGCATGGCCGGTCAGCCAGGTGATGGCCGACCACACGAACAGGCTGCCCAGCACCACCCGGCTGCGGCTGAACCGGTCCGCAAGGTAGCCCCCCAACGGACTCAACAATGCGTAAACCCAGAGAAAAACCGAGGTCAGCAGGCCAAATTGCGCGTCCGTCATGGGAATGGCGTCCACCAGCGAGGCGCGCATGGTGGTGATCATCACGCGATCCAGATAATTCAGACATGCAACAAACCACAGCAGTCCCACCGTCAGCCACGCGCGCGCCATGGGACTCAAAGACGCGATCATAACCTCCTCGATCGTTCGTCCCCCTCCCGCCCGCATCCGGGAGGCGACGTTCGGCCGCTTTGCCGCCTGACATGGAAATCAAGGCTGATTTGCACGCGCGTTTTGGACTCTGGATTACACCCTGAGAAACAGGCAGACAGGACGTCCTGTCAAGAAAAACGTGCCTTGGGGGCTTCTTCGCCCGCCGCGGTCAATACAGCCCTTTGACGCGGTAATAGCCCTGGCTGGCGCCCCCGGTGGTCGTGGTGAAACGGAATCGGCTGTTGGCAACCACGGTTTGGAATGTCGCCGAAGTGTCCTTCGCCCATGCTCCGCCCGGCGAACTGGCCTTCCAAAGCTCGAAGGTCATGCCCGAGCGATAATTCGCCACGATAAACTCGGCTTGCACCTGTCCGGAGGCCACCACTGGCTTGGTGACGACGGTGAGGACCGGTGGCGGAATGACCGCGCTGGTCCGAAAGACGGGCCCCCAATCCAGGGTCCGGGTGTTGATTTCAGCGCGCGCGCGCAAGACGTAATTGGTGGCCAGCGTGGGCGTGAAAGTGAAATGGGTGCCCGCGATGGACGTGGTGGCGAGGTTGAGGAGGTACTCGGCATTGCTGACCGCAATGTTGTCCAGATAAAGCCCCACGCCGGTGCTGGTTTGCGGGTAAAAACTCCCCCCGACATAGTCGTAAAGGAATCGGACCTGAACCACCCGCCCGGCAAACGCAGCGAGGGAAAACGTCACCTGAGTAAACCCGGATTCAGCCCCTCCGTCGCCGGTCTGGCTCCACAGGTCCTGCCAGGTTCGACCGCCGTCGGGGGATACCTGGGCGCGGGCCACCTGGCCGGAGGCCGCATAGCCCAGGCGTTTGTAAAAACTCAACTGGCTGGCAGACGAGGGGACCAACAGGGCGTTGAGAGTGATGGATTGATCCACAGGGGCCGAGGGGTCCTGCGGGTGCGCCAGATGGAACGACCAACTTCCCGCATACTTCACGTCGCTTGCCAGCACGGAATAACTCGTGGAATTCGTCACCGTCACCTGCGCCAGCCCGTTTTCCGCCCCTTCAACCGCTGTGTAGGGGGACACCACCGCCTGCTGCCACTGGTAGGCCGTGGCCGCGCCAACCGCGCTGAAACTGTATGGGTTGCCCTGGTTCAGCCAGGCGGGCGCCGGACCGCTCACCACGGGGGGATAGTAGGCTGGAACGTAATCCACCTTCGTGTTTTGCAGGCTGGCGATCACGGCCGTCTTCTGCGCCGCCAACCCACTGGCGGCAAAGGACACCGCATAAGTCCCGTTGCTGCTCACGGGAACGGCGTACCCGCCGGAGTCGGCCGTCACCGCGTAGTAGGCCGAATTTGAAACGGAAACGGTGACGCCGCCAATGCCCTCCCCAACGTCATAAAAGCCGTTGGTGTTGAAATCGTAGTACACGACCCCGGTGATGAGGGGCGTCGCGCCCGCCCGGGTTCCAAAATCCTGCGTCACCAGTTGGGGGCCGACGCTTCCATTCACCCCGTTGACAATGCCAACGCCCACTTCCCGAAGGCTGCCGTTATGGATGGTGTTGCGGTGACCGGGCGGGGTTTGCATGCCGCCGGGCCCGTATCCCCAGTCCACATTGAACCCGGCGTGCCCCTGCCAAACTGACTCGGCATAGGCATAAACGTTTTCGCCATAAGCAACCCAATTGTAGCCCACCGCGGTCATTCGCTCGCCCGGCCCCATGCCGTTGGTCTGGTAATGGCCCTGATACTCGTTGGTGAACATGTCGCCGCTTTGCCACCGGGCAGCGGCCACCAATTGAGCATTCATTGCCAAAGGCGGCGCCGGGCTGATGGCGTTGAACTGCGATACCAGCAGGTTGGTGTCCACCCCAAAATAGTCGTAGGCCGCCCGCACAGCCGGGTCGGGGGTGAACGCCAGCCGAATCCCCTCGGCCGGCGGGTTGGCGCGCGAACGGTTGATGTATTCCAGGTAAAGCTGCTCCTCGTCTGTCGGCTGTCCGATGGACCACAAACTCGGCCCCGGGCCGGGCAACGGACCATCCTCGGCCGGTACGACCGCCCGTGACTGAACCGGCGGGTTTGCGGGGGGCGCCTGGGGTGTGGCTCCAGCCAGCGGATCAGGCCCGCCACAAACCATGGTTGGTGAGAACAGCCAACAGAGGAGG
>FWPV01012564.1_pt1 | contig 13029 bp, 13 predicted proteins | sample 2228371 | NCBI WGS metagenome assembly FWPV01 (sample SAMEA103939776, study PRJEB20133) | metagenome | reverse complement strand
CTATGAAATGCTCGTTGGACTGGTAGAGCATCGTGTCGGTGTCGAGGATCATCTCCAGCGGCTGCTGTCCCTGCCGAATGCGCGTCTGGTAATACCCCTCGCCGAGGGCCAATTGCGGCGTGCCGCTCGCCTGGGGGCGGAACTCCAGCCTGAGATCCTCCAACATATGCTCGGCCTGTTCTTCGGCATGGATGAACTGATGCTCCACCTCGATGTAGGGCTTGCCCGCATAGGCCGTGATGCGTCCGCGGAAATCGAGATAGCCGCTGCCGTCCGACTTGCGATGCTTGCCTTGGATGAGGACCACGGCGCGCAGCGGGCCGGCCTCTTCGATTTCCAGCTCGACGGGGCCATCGGCTGTGGTGACGGCCTGGCCGTCGTAGCGCAAGGTGAAGCCACCAAAGGGTGCTTCATCCCAAAGTCGTTTGCCGTTCAGCGTCACCTTGGTCACCGGCATAAAGCCGACATTGGGGACCAGAAAGGACAGCGGCCCGCTATCTATCCATACTCCCGCTGTCGTCTCGGTGGCGCGCACGCGGACGGATGGCTCGATCGGCAACGGCTCCTCGGCGATGCCGAAGGACAGGGTCTTGTCTAGGTTGCCGGGCAGGTCGGGCTGGAAATGCACCAGCAGCCATTTGACGCTGCCGTCCTCCCAGCGCGCCAGCGGGCGCGCCTGAAGGGGCAACAAGACGTCTCCGTCGCGAATGAAGAGACACGCGGGATCCTCCAGTTTGCCGCGCGCGAACGGGATGCTCACCGTCACCGGCTCGGCCGCGCGATCGAACTTGCTGATCTTCTCAAAGTAGAGGCTGCTCATTGGGTTCCCCTTTAGCGTGTTTTAGCCCAGGCAGATCCAGCGCACGCGGCCCTGCGTGGTCAGGCCGTGGTTTGTCCAGGGCAAAAGGACGACCAGGTCGCCCGGCTCTACGGCGCTTTCCTGGCCGTCAATCGAGACCGTCCCCTGGCCTTCGAGGATGTACCAGAACTCGACCCCGTCGTGTTTGTGCGGCCCAAAAGGGTTCGCGGGCGTGGTCATGCGCACGACGAAATGTCCGATCTTGTCTTGTAACTTGCCCACGCCATAGTCGGTGCGGTAGTTGACCTCCTGCAAAGCGCTGCCTTTGATGATCATCGTCCCTCCTACCTCTCCATCGCCTAGCGCGCGTAGGGATCGGCGGCATCGCGCAGGCCGTCGCCCATAAAGTTGAACGCCAAGACGGCGATGATCACGGCCGTCGTCGGCGCCCACATCAACCATGGGGAGAGGGCCACCGCGTTCAGGTTCATGGCGGTCTGCAGCAGCACGCCCCAGCTAATGGCCGGCGCGCGCAGCCCCAGGCCCAGGAAGCTCAGCCCCGTCTCGCCCAGGATCATGTTGGGGATGGAGAGCGTCATCGAGGCGATGATATAGCTCAGGAAAGAGGGCACCATGTGGCGCACGATGATGCGCATCTCGCTGGCACCGGCCAGCCGCGCCGCCATGACGAAATCCTCCTCGCGCAATGCGAGAAAGCGCCCACGCACCACGCGCGCCATGCCCGTCCATCCTAGGAATGAGAGGATGATCGTAATGGCAAAGTAAACGCGGATGATGGACCAGTTGGGCGGCAGCGCCGCGCTAAGCGCCATCCACAACGGCACATGCGGCACGGAGCGCAAAAACTCGATGATACGCTGGATGATGTTGTCGATCGTCCCGCCGTAATATCCCGAGATGCCGCCCAACAGGATACCGAAAATCAGGCTCAAAAACACGCCGATCAGCCCGATGGAGAGCGATAGCCGCGAGCCATACACCACGCGCGAAAAGAGGTCACGCCCCACGATGTCGGTGCCCGCCAGGAAAACGCCCTGCTCGCTCTGTGGCACGCCCAGGCCGAACAGCTTGAAATTCATCGGGATCGCGCCCCAAAGCTTGTACGGCTCCTCGCTTTTGACGAACAGGCGGATAGGATAGATAACCTGGGTGTCCTCGGTGTAGATACTACGCAGCGAGTTGGGATCCAAGGTGCGATTGGTTTTGTAAACAAAGGGCATACGCCAGCGCCCCTCGGCGTCGCGGATGCGTATGGTGGAGGGCGGCGCGGACTTGTATTTCACGAACTTGGCTTCGGGGTCATAGGGTGCGATGATCTCGCAGAACAGCGCCACAAAGTAAAAGAGGAACACGATCACCGTGCTCACCATGGCCGCCTTGTGCTTGCGGAATTTCCACCACATCAATTGCCAGTTGGAGGCGACGTAAATCTTTTCCTCTTGCGCCGTAACGGTCTCCACCTCGGGAATGGGTTGGGACTCGGGGACGGGAATCGTTTTTTGTTCGGTAGCCATGCGTCGAGTCTCCTCCTCGATTATTCCAGGCGGATGCGCGGGTCAACCCACGCCAATAACAGATCCGATAGCAAGGTGCCGATCACGGTAAGCGTGCTCAAGAGCAACACGAAGCTGCCCGCCAGATACATATCTTGCGAGACCAAGCCTTGATAGAGCATCGGCCCCGTCGTCTGTAGGCTCAGCACGATGGAGATGATCGTCGAGCCGGAGATGAGGCCCGCCAGCGACCATCCCACGGTGCTAAAGAACGGGTTCATCGCCACGCGCACCGGATATTTCCACAGTAAGATGGACTCTTTGAGTCCCTTGGCGCGCGCGGTCTCCACGTAGGGCTTGTGCAGCTCATCGAGGAGGTTGGCGCGCGTCGTGCGGATGCCCCCCGCCGTGGACCCCACGGCCAGGATCAGCATCGGCATCCAGATGTGTTTCAACATATCCACGAACTTGGCCCACGTCCAGGGCGCAGTGACATATTGTTCACTGAAAAGCCCTCCCACGCTCAAGCCCAGCTTGCTCTGTGCCCACCACATGACCATCAGGGCCAACATGAACTCGGGGATGCCACGCCCGATGAAGTTGATTCCGGTGAGGATATAGTCCAAGATAGAATACTGGTGCGTGGCGGAATAGACGCCCAACGGGATCGAGATGAGCCAGCTAAAGATCATGGTCACGAAAGACAGGAAAACGGTCAACGCCATGCGCTCCCAGATGACGTTTTTCACCGGCATACGGTAATACATGGATTGGCCCCAGTCGCCGCGCAGTAGGATGCCGCTGATCCATTTAAGGTATTGCACGTAAACGGGCTGCCCCAGCCCGTAACGGTTTCGTAGATCCTCCAAAACGAGCTCGTCCACCACGTCGCCCTGCTGGCGCAGCGTGGCCACATACGCCGTGAGGAAATCCCCCGGCGGAAGCTGAATGACGATGAACGAGATGATCGAGATGGCGATCAACGTAGGGATCATCACCGCAATGCGGCGCAGGATGTAAGTAAGCATTCGACACCTCCGAGACCACACCCGAACAGGCTTACATTAAGGGGACCTGACAGACCCCTTGGGGCCTGCCAGGTCCGAAACAATATTTACTTGTGCTTCTCAGGATCGTCCCAATACCAGGCCGAGTTGTCAATGATGTGCTCGTAGGATGTGCTGCAGCAATCCCACAGGTTGCCCGGCTTGATCCCTTTGAGGCCGTTCTTGACCGGGATCGGCTTGGGTAGATCGCCCAAGAAGCCAACGGAAGGCAGTTCCACAGCCCAGATATCCAGGATTTTCCTAAAGAGCTCGTTGCGCTTGTTGTCGTCGCCCGACTGCATGATCTGATCGTAGAGATCCCAGATGGTCCAGATCCAGTGTCCCTTGGGCGGCTCCTCAGCGATGGGATTCTTGGGGTCAATGTACCAGGCCGTCCAGGCATTGCACCAAGGCCGGTCGTCAATGTTGGTATGCTTGATCCATACTTGCGGGTCGGCCAAAGGAACCAGCGTGCGGTCGGCGTTGGAGAGCGTACATTCCACATCGTTCGCCCGATGCATCGTTATGGAGAGCGAGCGCTCTACGCCCTTGTAGCTCACCTTGAAGCCGAGCTTCTTGAGGTAGTCAATGATCGCCAGGCTATCTTCGCTTTGCGTGACGCCGCCCAGCAACGTCCAGCTAATCGGGCCGCTGCCGTCCTTCCACAGGCGATAGCCTTCCGAGTCCCTCTTGTTATAGCCCAGCGCATCGAGTAGCTCATTGGCCTTTTTCGGGTTGTACTCGAGATAGGCGTTGTTGAGCTTCTCATAGTATTGGGGCGATCCCTTCGGCGGCCCGTACTGCATCGGCGTGGCCAGTCCTTCATAGAGCAACTGGTTCAATTCGTCGCGGTTGACGCCGAGCGAAACGGCGATGCGAAAGTCGCGCGCCTGGAACAGCTCGCGCAGCTTGGGGTTCTTGGCCGTCATGTTAAAGTGAATGCTGAACACGGCCGTCTGCTTCCACATCTGGACGGTATAGTCGCCCTTTTTCTCGTTTTCCTTGTAGATCGTGTACTGCGCAAAACCGCTATGGCGCCCCTGGCAGTCAATCTCGCCGTTGGTGACACGCAGATGGTGTACCTGCGGATCCTGGAAGAGACGGAACTGCAGCCGGTCAATGTAGGGGAGCTGGTTGCCCTCCTTGTCCACGCACCAGAAATACGGGTTGCGCTCCAGCCTGACGATCTCCTCTTTGAAGGAGTTGACGTGCAGCCACGGCTCGCAAGTGGGGCGCTCGTTATTAAAGCGCTCCATGTTCTTGTCGGCATACATCAAGTCCCACGAGGCGAAATTGCCCGCTTTGGTGGCCGCTTCCACTTTGGCCTTGTCGTCGGTCAGGTCCATATGCCATTGCTTCATGTAATGCGCCGGCTGGGCCAGCCCCATGCCATTGACGACGTTACCATTGAGGTAGAAGAGCGATTGTGGTTTGGCGAACTTGTATTTGATGGTAAAAGCATCCGGCGCGGTGAATGTGCATGGCACGCGCTTGCCCTCCACTAAGCTGGTAAGCCACGTCGGGATGGCCTTGGTCAGCGTGGGGTGCTTGATGACGTTCTCGTACCAGTACACGAAATCTGCCGAGGTCAGCGGCTTGCCATCCGACCACTTGAGCCCTCTGCGCAGCTTGAAAGTGAACTCGCTGCCATCGGGGCTCACTTCCCAGGACTCTGCCAAGCCGGCCCCCACGACCAGTTTCTGGTCGATCTTAAGTAATCCGCGGTTAAGAACTTGTCCTACCGCGTACTGGTCTGCCTGACCGGAATAGCTCATGCGCCATAGGCCCCCATATTTGCCAATGCCGTTCAGGCCTTCCACGACTTTGGGGTTCTCCGGCAAGCGCTGATCCACGGGCGGCAGTTTGCCTTGCTGCACCAGCGCGGCCAACATGGGCGCCTCGCGGTATTTGGCAGCGGTCTTGGGAGCGGCTGTGGGTTGCGCAGGAGCAGCTGTTGGCTGCGCGGGGGCGGTCGTCGGCTGTTGGGCCGGGGCTGTTGTTGGTTGGGGCTTGGGGGCAGGCGGCGGTGTGGGCGTCGGCTGCGGTGCGCAGGCCGCTGCCGCGGCGCCGGCAACCGCCAGCGTCGACGCGCGGATAAATTCACGGCGGGAGATCTTTTTCATCTTGCCTCCTTTGCAAGAGCAAATCTAGTTCGTCCGATCCGAAGCCATATGTGAGTCAATCATGCAGCAATAACGAGCTACCACCTCCTTCCTACGACAACGGGCAATTTGCCCATTTTAGCGCTGCCCCGCCCTTATAGTTTATCTGCCGCGCCCAACACGCCCATAAGCTGCAGTTCGTTGGCGCGGTGACAGCTCACGAAATGATCCGGAGAGACCTCGCGCAGTTCCGGCTCCTCTTGCGCGCAACGATCCACCATGTAGCGGCAGCGCGGATGGAAGTAGCATCCGTTGGGAGGGTTGGCCGGGTCGGCCACGTCCCCCGTCAGGACGATCGGCTCGGTGCGCATGCGCGGGTCGGGTTTGGGTACGGCCGAAAGCAGGGCCTCGGTATAGGGGTGTCGAGGGTTCACGAACAGCTCTTCGGTGACGGCGCTCTCGACCAGCTTGCCCACGTACATCACCGCTACGCGGTCGCTGATGTGCTCGATCACGCTCAGGTCGTGGGCGATGAACAGGTAGGTGAGGCCGAATTGCTCCTGCAGATCCTGCAAAAGGTTGAGGATTTGCGCCTGCACCGAAACGTCCAATGCTGAGACCGGCTCGTCGCAGACGATGAAACGCGGGTTGGGCGCGAGCGCCCGCGCAATGCCGATGCGTTGGCGCTGGCCGCCGCTAAAGGCGTGAGGGTAGCGAATCATGTACTCGCCGCGCAACCCCACGACCCGTAACAGTTGCGCGACGCGATCTTCCAGCTCTTTGCCTTTGGCCAGATGGTTGACCAGCAGCGGCTCACCGACGATCTCCAGGAGCGTCATGCGGGGATTGAGCGAGGAATAGGGGTCCTGGAAGATCATCTGCATGCTGACGCGCAGCTGCTTGAGCTGTTGAGGATCCAAGTCCGGGATGTTGACGCGCCCCAACTTGGGATCCACGAAATACACCTCGCCAGAGGTCGGTTCGATGGCGCGCAGGATAACGCGCCCCGTGGTCGTTTTGCCGCATCCGCTCTCGCCCACTAGGCCCAGCGTCTCGCCCTGGCGGATGTAGAAACTCACGCCATCCACCGCTTTGACCTGGCCCACCGTCCTAGAAAGGAATCCCCGCCTGATGGGAAAATGCTTTTTCAGGTTTCTCACTTCGAGCAAGAGCTGATCCGCACCGTCGCGTTCGGCCATTTCGCTACCTCTTGTGCCAAAGAGCTAGTTATTGCTGACTTATCCTAGCACATACATCGCGGGATGTCAAGCGCAATTCTCCCTGAATTTGGAATGGGCGTTTCTATTGGCCACGGGTTGTGGTTAGGCGTGATGAGTACCACAAGCTGTAGTAATGGCTTATCTAGAAAAAAATATCGCTCAGAAAGGACTTGACAGAGCGTCGCCTTTATGCTATACTTTCCATACCCATAGGGGGTATATGTATAGCGAGGGGAGCAAGGACATGGACGGCGAAATGAGACCCCTAGTCGTTACGGTACTAGGCAACAGCGAGGGCGAGATTTGCCGGGGAGGTTGAGGCCCGCGGCGGTCTTCGGAGGAGACCACGCGCATTACCCGGGCTTATTTGCAGCGCATGTATGGCGATAAGGTTCGCGTCGAGTATTACGATATGGCCATTCCCGAGCAGTATGAGCAGCAAAGGGCCCTGTTAGCAAAGGTTGAAGAGCGTTATTTGTTCTATCCTCTGGTGTTTGTGAACGGCGAGCTCAAACTGGTGGGAAGCGCCGAATATTATGAAGTTTTGTACGTCGTGCGCGAAGCCCTTCAAACGCCGGTTGGAAATTAGGGCGCAGGATATGCAGCAGAACGCCGATCCTAATCGGATCGGCGTTCGCGCTATCTGAGATGGCGCAGTGCCGAGTTAGCGGCCAAATTCCCGGCGCAAGCGTTCGGCGATGGCCGTCGGCGTCAAACCGTGTTTCTCCAAAAGCTCGTCGGCCAGGCCGGATTCCCCGAATACGTCCTGTGTGCCCAGGCGGATCAGCCGCGCGCCGCAGGCCGTCTCGGCCATGACCTCCGCCACGGCACTCCCGAGGCCGCCGATGACGCTGTGCTCCTCCACCGTCACCACCAGCGGCGTGGAATTCATGGCGTGCACTACCGCATCGCGGTCGAGGGGCTTGATGCTCGCCATGTTGATGACCGTCGCCTCAACCTGGCGATTGGCGAGCAGTTCGGCGGCCTTGAGTGCCACGTTCAACATGTGTCCGCAGGCGATCAGGGTCAAATCCTGTCCCCGGCGTAGGATGTTTGCCTTGCCGGGCTCAAAGCGATAGCTCCCGTCGAAAATATCCGGCACCGGATAGCGCCCCAGGCGGATATAGGCCGGGCCGTTCATCTCGGCCACTGCCAACGTGATGGCGCGCGTTTCGACGCCGTCCGCGGGGACGAACACGCTCATGTTGGGCAGGCAGCGCATCAGGGCGACATCTTCCAGCGATTGGTGGCTGGCGCCATCGGGGCCTTGTGTCAGCCCGGCGCTCGACCCCGCCAGGATCACGTGCAGCTTGGGGTAGGCGATCTGGATGCGAATCTGATCGTAGCAGTGCGCCGTGATAAAGATGGCGAAAGAGTTGCAATAGGGCACGAATCCCGACGCGGCCAATCCCGCCGCCGTGCTGACCATATCGGCCTCGGCGATGCCCATGTCGAAAAAGCGCTCGGGGTAGGCATTACGGAACAATACGGTGCGGGTGGAGTTATAAAGATCGGCGTCCAGCACCACAACCTCCGGATGTAGCTTGCCTACCTCTACCAAAGCCTCGCCATAGACAAAGCGCGTTTCTTTAAGTTGTGTCTGGGCCATCTTATTCCTCCCGAATCTTCTGGATCTGGGCTTCGAGTTCCATGATCGCCTGCTTGACCTGCTCTTCCGTCAGAGGGGCGTTGTGGAACTGTGGCCTGCCTTCGATAAACGAGACACCCTTGCCTTTGACGGTGTGGGCGATGATCACCGAGGGCGGGCCGTCGCTTTCCGTCGCCCAATCCAGGGCATCACACAGCTGGGCCATGTCGTGGCCGTCTATCTCGCGCGTGCGCCAGCCAAACGCCGCCCAGCGATCGGGCATCGGGTCCAAGCTCTTTCCGCACGTGGATTCATCCATGGCCTTCAGGCCGTTGTAATCAACGATGGCCGTCACGCTAGACAAGCAGCGCCTGCCGGCGGTCATCGCGGCCTCCCACACTTGGCCTTCGTGCGTCTCGCCGTCGCCGATGATGCAATAGACGCGGTAATCCTGTCCACGGATACGCGCCGCCAAAGCCATGCCGTTGGCGAAAGAAAGTCCCTGCCCCAGCGACCCGGTGCATCCCTCGAGGCCGGGCGTGTAGTGCATGGCGGGGTGCCCTTGGAGGCGGCTGCCCAACCGCTTGAGCGTGGGTAGTTCCTCGATGGGGATCACGCCCAGCATCGCCAACGCCGCGTATTGCGCGGGGACGCAGTGCCCCTTGCTCATGATGAACCTGTCTCGATCAGGCCAGCGCGGGTTGCGAGGGTCGTACCTCATTTTGTAAAAGTACAGGGCCGTAACGGCGTCGGCCACCGACAACGACCCCCCAAAATGATGCGCTTTGTTCGGCCCCATCATGCGCACAATGTGCAGGCGCAACTCGGCCGCCAGCTCGCGCAGCTTGCGAATATCACGGGTACTCATGACCTGCGGTGCCTCCTTGATGTAAACTGGTCCGATACTTCATACCAAATCCATGCTGTCTTCACGATTTCTCCATCTGTAACGGCTACACTGTAATCAGAAATGTGAGCGAGGTCAAACGCAAACATGTGCTCACAAGAGGAGGACAAACATGAAATGGAATAAGGCACGGGTCAACTTTATGGTGGATCTGATGATCGCTTTGGCTCTTTTGGTTGAAGTCGTTTCCGGATTTGTGCTCTGGTTGGTGCTACCGCAGGGCGGCTATCAGGGCGGGCGGAATGTCGCGTCGGCTCAGTCGTTCATCCTGAGCCGTTCAGATTGGTTGACGCTGCACGATTGGTTTGCGGTGGTCATGGTTTTGGGCGTGCTTTTGCATCTGGCGCTGCATTGGCAGTGGATCGTGTGCATGGTGCGCAACATGTGGCGTGAGGCGTTCGCGCCCAAGCCATCGCCCGCCAAGCGAGAGGAATGCGCCATCTGAGTCCGTCCGATTGACAGTCTATCAAGCCCGCGCTAAGCTTTTGGCGCGGGCTTTTATCATCGCCGAAAGGATGGGAAACATGGGCGCTCGGGTGCTTGTTGTGGATGATGAAGTGCAGATCGTGCGCGTTTTGCGCGGTTACCTCGAACGGGCCGGCTTCGAGGTGCTTACGGCTTACGACGGTCGAGAGGCGCTGCGCATCGCCCGCCAGGAGCGCCCGGATCTCATCGTGCTCGATCTGATGTTGCCGGGCGTTGACGGCTTGGACGTGTGCCGCGCGCTGCGCAAAGAATCGAACGTGCCGATCATCATGTTGACGGCGCGCGTCGAGGAGACGGATCGGATCATCGGTCTGGAGCTGGGGGCCGATGACTATGTGACCAAGCCGTTCAGCCCCCGCGAGGTCGTGGCGCGCGTGCGCGCCGTCCTACGCCGCGCCCATCCCGAAACCGGCGCAGGCTCGGAGGAGGTCATCACGGTAAGAGATTTGCGCCTGGACGTGGCCCGCCATGTGCTATGGGTGCGCGACCAACAAGTGGATCTGACGCCCTTTGAGTTCGAGATTCTGCGGGTCATGATGAAGTCGCCCGGCCGCGTTTTTACCCGCGCTCAGTTGCTCGAGGCCACGCAAGGGTTCGCTTTCGAGGGCTATGAGCGCACCGTTGATACACATATCAAAAACCTACGGCAGAAGATCGAGAAGACCCCGCGCAATCCGGAGTACCTGTTAACCGTGCATGGCGTGGGCTACAAGATCCAAGAGGATTAGCATGTTGCGCAATGCCTCCTTTGCCTTGAAATTGATGCTGGCGTTGGCGGTGATCGTGCTGGTCGGCGTGGGTGCGGTGGCGCTAATGGTCAACCGTTTCGCCGAGCAACATTTTCAGAACTATGTCTATCTTGAGACGCGCCCTTGGGTCATGACGCTCGCGCCCCTTCTGGCCGATCATTACGCGGCGCGGGGCAATTGGCTAGAGGTTGAACCTTTGCTGGAAAGTTTCTCCGGCGGCGGGATGATGGGCATGGGCAGGCGGCGGGGCATGGGGGCCCAGATGCAAATGGGGAGCGGAGTACAGCCACTTTTGGCCGACGCCAAAGGCAATATCCTTGTGGATCCTTCGGGCCGTTACATCGACCAGCGTCTGAGCAGTGCCACCCTCCGAGGGGCGCAGCCTATCGAAGTCGAGGGGAAGATCGTCGGGTATCTTTTGACGAGCAACGGCCCGCGAGAACAAGAGTTCATCGAGAGCCTTAACCGATCCATCCTTTGGGCGGGCGGCCTGGCCAGCCTGGTAGCGATCCTTCTGGGCGTATTGCTCACCCGGGCCGTGGTCAGGCCGTTGCGCGTCGTCAGGGACGCAGCCAAGCGCATCGGCGCGGGGGATTTTGCCTATCGCGTGCCGCTATCCGGCGGCGATGAGGTGGGCGACCTGGCACGCCAATTCAACGAAATGGCCGCCGCGCTCGAGCGCGATGAGGAGCTGCGCCGCACGATGATGGCCGATATCGCCCACGAACTGCGTACGCCCGTCTCGGTGATCCGCGGCCAAGTCGAGGCCCTGCAAGATGGTGTGTTCGAGCTTTCGCTGGACAATGTGGCGCCGATCTATGATCAGGCGCTGCTCCTCGGTCGGCTGATTGACGACCTCCGCGACCTCGCGCTCGCCGAGGCCGTACGTTTACCCTTGGAGCAAACCGAGGTGGCGTTGGGACGGCTGTTGGCGCGCGTGGTGAGCGCCTTTCAGTCGCAGGCGCGCGCCAAACGGATCGAGCTTTCGACCGATCTACCCCAAGACGAGCTTTGGGTGCAAGGCGATGCCCAGCGCCTGGAGCAGGTCGTCTCCAATTTGCTCAGCAACGCCTTGCGCTATACCCCGCAAGGGGGCGCGGTGCGCGTGCGCGCTTGGGCCGAGGCGGGGCAAGCCTGTTTTGCCGTTCAGGATACGGGCGTAGGGCTGGCGCCCGAGGAGCTGGCCCACCTTTTCGAGCGCTTTTATCGGGCCGACCGGGCGCGCACGCGCGCCGAGGGAGGGACCGGCTTGGGCCTGGCCATCGTGCGCCAACTTGTGGAGGCCCACGGCGGGCAGATCAGCGTCGAAAGCGCCCCAGGCCAAGGCGCGACCTTTACCGTGCGCCTCCCGCGGCTCGCCTCGCGATGACCGCGCTATTGCAGTGAAATTCTGCCGGCGCCCCCCTCGATCGTGAGCGTGATGCGGCGCTTGGCCTCTTTGAAGCCGGGCGTCTCCCAGCGGCCCGTTCCGGCGCGCTTGCCCATACTGACTTGTTGCATCCTGGAGGGCACGCGCACCCCGCCCGCGCCGGGATCCTTGACCTCCACGCTCACCTCGGCATCGCGCGGCAACTGGATCGTGATTCCGCCCGCGCCGCCTTCGATGTTGCCTTGTAGCCGGACGTCCTCCGCGAGATTGAGGGTCAGACGGCCCGCACCGCCTTTGACCTCTAGCTCCAGGTCGGCTCCTCGGGCGATGTCCAGCGACAGGCTGCCCGCGCCGCCGCGAATGGAGGCCTTATAGGGCTTGTCGGTGGCGGGCAGCTTGGCCGAGGCCGAGCCCGCCCCGCCGCGGAATTCCAGATCGCTAAGGTTGATGCGCTGCAAATCCACGTCGGCCCGGCCCGCCCCGCCGCGTATGTCGAGGCGCATCGGCACGCTCGGGTTCAGGCGGATATTCCAGGGCAAGTTGGGGCCGGAGAAATCCATCCAGCGCCAAAATGTGGACCTTGCGGGGCGCAGCGAGACGGTCCGTTCTTGCGCGCCCTGCGTTTCGAATTCGACCCCGTCGGCATAATAGGTGATCTCGGCATCTATCAGGTCGTCGCCCTGAGAAAGCGCCTCCACCGTGCTCGTTCCCTCATGGAGCTGCAACTTGACGTAAGCCGACGATGCTCCTCCCAGAGGCTCGCGATAGCGCTGGGTCGTTACCGGCCCGCGATCGGCTGCCCCGATCGGGATGGGAAAGCCCCAAAGGCCCGGCTGCTCGACATCTATCAGCCCCCAGGCGGGGCCGAATACGACCAACAGCACGGCCAAGACGACGGCGAGGATGGCAATCAGGGCGCTAAGGCCGGGCCACCTGTATCCCAAAAGCATCTCCAGGCCGATGACGATCAAGATCAGCGGCCACAAGCGTAGCAGCGCCCACCAGCTAAACTGCGGGATGATGCCCAAATCGGTCAGCAGCCAGATAACGCCGACCGCGATGAGGAGGATGGGCCAGAACATGGGGCGAGTATATCGCCTGCGTTCCTCGCGTCCGGGTTCGTTCTCGCTCATGATTCCTCCTTCTCGCCGCTTGGTCGGGTTTCAAAGGGGCTCACAGCCTCGGCCTCTTGGCGACCTCGCGAAACAAATAGCCCGCGCCCCAAAAGGAGGGCGATTCCCCCGCCGAT
>FWPV01008317.1_pt1 | contig 13029 bp, 12 predicted proteins | sample 2228371 | NCBI WGS metagenome assembly FWPV01 (sample SAMEA103939776, study PRJEB20133) | metagenome | reverse complement strand
CGCAAAAGCGACTGGTTGGGCGCCACGGCCGGCGGGATCACCGGGTTGACGTAAATGCCCGCCTCAAAGAGCGCCTTCCAGAAGAAGATGGTTTTCATGTCGTCTCCGATGCAAATGGGCACGATCGGAGTCTGGCTGTTGAGGGTGTTAAAGCCGAGCTCCTGATAGCCCTTGCGCATCTTCTCGCCGATGGCCATGACGCGGTCGGCGCGCTCCGGCTCCTCTTTGATGATCTTTAGGGCCGCCGCCACGGCTGCCACGTTGGGTGGCGACATGCTCGCGCTGAACATGAGGGCGCGCGCGTGGTGCTTGACATATTCGATCACCTGCGCGTCGGCGGCGACCACTCCGCCGATGGAGGCGAACGACTTGCTGAAGGTGCCCATCACCAGGTCAACCCCCTCTGTTAGGCCAAAATAGGCCGCGGTGCCCCGCCCTTGGGCCAGCACGCCCAGCGAGTGCGCATCGTCCACCATCAGGCGCGCTCCGTACTTCTTGCACAGGCGCACGATCTCCGGCAGGGGCGCGATGTCGCCTCCCATGCTAAAGACGCCGTCCACCACGACCAACTTGCCCTTGTCCCCGCAACTCTGCAAGACCTGCTCTAGATGTTCCATATCGTTGTGCTTGAAGCGGCGCATCTCGCCGTGCGCGAGGCGGCAGCCGTCAATGATGCTGGCGTGGTCGTCGCGGTCGGTGATGACGAAATCATCCCGCCCGACAAGCGCCGAGATGGTGCCCAAGTTGACCTGCATGCCGGTGCTAAAGACCAAGCCCGCCTCCTTGCCGATGAAATCCGCCAAGTCCTGTTCGAGCTGGTTGTGAAGGGTGAGGTTGCCGTTCAGGAAGCGCGATCCCGTGCAGCTTGTCCCATAGCGTTTGATGGCGTCAATGGCCGCCTGTCGCACGCGGGGGTCTGTGGTGAGGCCCAAGTAGTTGTTCGACCCGATCATGATCATGCGTTTGCCGTCCAGCACCACCTCGGTGCCTTCGGTGTCCTCGAGAGGCGTAAAGTAGGGATAGTACCCCGCCGCCTTGGCCTCGAGGGTGCGTGTGAACTTGTAGCACTTTTCGAACAGATCCATGATTGCCCTCCTGAATAAACTTGCCAGGATAACGCCTGGCTCATGAAACACGATGCGCGGCCGATAATGATCCCGGCATACGCCGGAATATGGGAAAATTGTAAATGCAAAGCGGCGCTTTGTCCAGCGCAATGCCCAAATGCGCGTAGAGATGATGACCTATGCGACATTTGTCGTATGCATTGCAAATCAACATGCAGTATAATGCCAGCAAGGCGTGTTTCAGTTCGCAGATCGCAAGGCTCTTTATAAACGCGAGGAGGTCTGCTTATGGGTGAGAGAATCTGTTGCGTATGTCACGTACCGGTCGGAGAGGATGCGCAGTCCGTGGGGGCGCGCTACTTTTGCGCCAAGCACTATGCCAACCTGACCCGCGATCGCCAGGGGCTGTGGGTTTCCACGGCCGTCGCGTTGCTGGGGCTTTTGGCGTTCGTTGTGCTGGTGCAAGTGGTGGTTTACCTGGCCAGGCCCGCCTTGCGCGGTGCGCCTTTGGTGATCGTGGGGTTGGTGTTGGCGATTGTGCCGGCCTTATTGTGGTTGCTCGTGTTCTATTTGCAGGATCGGCTCGAACCTGAGCCCAAGGGTTATGTCCTGAGCGTCTTTGCGTTGGGGATAGCGTTGGCGGTCCTTGTCGGCATGCCCGTGCTGCGCAATCTCTTGCCCGCGCCGGAGATGCTGGGCATGGCGGGCACCCGCGGGCGCATCATCCAGCTTTTGCGCGCTATATTGGTCGTGGGTTTTGTGCAAGAATATTTAAAGTACGCCGCCGTGCGCTATACAGTTTACAGAACGCCCGAATTCGATGAGCGCGTGGACGGCATCCTCTACGGCGCGGCGGCGGGGTTGGGTTTTGCCACGGCGTTGAACGTCGCTTATATCATCAGCACCGGCGGGGCGCTGCTGAACATGGCCGTGATTCGCGTGACGATCGTGGCGCTGGCCCAGGCCAGTTTCGGCGGCGTGATGGGGTATTTCCTCGGGCGCGCCAAGTTTGAGAATATGGGCAAATTCTGGCTGCCGGCCGGGTTGGCCCTTTCGGCGACGCTTAACGGTCTCGTGACTTTTCTCTTGGGCGAGGCGAGCATCACCGGCATGCGATACACGCCCGCTTACGGCTTGGTATTCTCGGCCGTCGTGGCCCTGGTTACTTTTGTGCTTCTGTTCGCGCTTATACGGCGGGCTAATGCGGCCACCCGCGCCGAGGCCCAGGCATAGGAGGAAAACGATGCAAGCAACAATGCGCTCGCGTAGTTGGTTCTGGGGGGGAGAGGAGCCGGAATGGCTCGTGGTGTTGACCGTCATCGTGGCCGTCGTCCTGGGCTGGGCGTTGACCAGCGCCCTGGCGGCGCAAACGCACGCCTTTAACGCCGAGGGGGTCTCGCTGCGTTATCCCGCCGATTGGCAAGTCAGTGCTACGGAGGAACAGCAGGACAATTTGCTGCGTGTGGGAGGCTACTATGGCGCACGCACAGAGCTGAACGTGCGCGTGTTGCGCAAACTCGATCCGGCCGCGCCCATCATGCTGGAGGATGCCGTCACCCAGCGCAGTTTCGAGGCCGCGCAAAACCTGCCCATGTACCGCGCCCTGTCCTCCAGGCGCACGACGGTGGACGGCAAGCCGGCCATCATGGTGAATTATGCCTATGTGCATGATCCCAGCGCCTCCGTATATCACGATGCGCTGCCGACGGTGATGATGGGCCGCGATTACATCGTAGCCCACGCCGGCAAGGTCTATTTATTCAGTATGGAAGCCCAAGCATCCGACTTTGACGCGCACGATAAGCAGTACTTTCAGCGTATCGTGAACAGCATTCGCCTGCGTTGAGCCGGCTGTGATTGAAAAGGAGGTCATATCATGAAAAGGATGGCGCGACTGCTCAGCGTTGTGCTGGTTATGATCTTGGTACTGGCCTCGTTCGGGCCACCCAGTTTTGCCTTGACCCGAGCCCAGCGCCAGGCGATCTTGAAGAGTGTAGTCTTGATCCTGCCCCTAAAAATCCAGAACGGCCAGGTTGTGAACATCCCCTGGAGCGGGTCGGGCACGATCATTGATGCCAAGGGCCTCATCCTGACCAACTACCACGTCGTAAAAGAGGGCAGCGAGTGGAACAGCTTGGGTATTATGGTCACGACGCGCTCCGACCAACCGCCCAAGCCTGCTTATCAAGCCGTGATTGTGGCCAAGGATCCCGGGCTCGATTTGGCGGTCATCCGTATCGTGGCCGATAGATTTGGCGGTCATCCGTATCGTGGCCGATAACACGGGCAAGCCGATAGACCCCTCGCAGCTTAACTTGGCGCCCGTCAAGGTGGGGAATGCCGACGATCTGGAGATCGGCGATAGCTTGCAGATCTTTGGTTATCCCGGTACGGGCAAGAATACGATCACGCTTACCGAGGGCAAGGTGAGCGGTTTTCTGCAACAGGACGGCGTGGCCTACCAGCGCGCTTGGATCAAGACCGATGCGTCCATCTCGGGCGGCAATAGCGGCGGCGCGGCGATTGATGAAGAGGGCAACTTGGTCGGCGTGCCCACCCGCACGAGCGACGTGGACACGCGCCGCATCGCCGATACCAACGGCGACGGGGTAATTGACGAGCGCGACGGGGCCATTCCCGTGGGCGGGTTCATCAACCTGCTGCGCCCCATCAACTTGGCTTATCCGCTGATCAACCGTGCACAGAATGCCACCGTCCAGCCCGGCAAGGAAACGCCCAGCCAGCCGGTCCCCGTGCCCAGTGGGTCGGGGAGCGGCCTGCCGCGCGGGGCGGCGTTCTCGCGGTTCGTCTTTGCTTCCAAAGTGGATGCCAACAAGCAACCGATTGATCCGGCGACCAGCTTCCCGGCCAATATCACCACATTGTATGCCGTCATCCAATATGATAACATGGCGAATGGCGTGCCCACTTCGCACGTCTGGAGCATAGACGGCGAGGCTGTGGCAAACAAATCCTACGCTTGGAGCTTTGGATCGAAAGGGACGTTAGCCATTTCGCTTTCCAATGGGGGCGACCCGATGCCGCCAGGACAATACGGTATCAAGCTCACCGTCGGGGGCGTGGACGTGCAAAGCGGCTCGGCCACAGTGGGCAGTGCGCGCAAGCCGAACGAGGCGCCGCGCCAGTCGAGCCGCGGCGTGACGTTGAGCGGCTACCTGGTGGATGCCGACACGGGAGAAGGCATCGCGGGAGGTTATGTGGTGATGCTCAAGCCCGGCGTCACGGTGCAGGCTTTTGCCAGGACGCGGTCCGAGCAACAGATCGCCTCCATGGGCCAGACCGACGGCGAAGGGTATTTCAGGCTGTCGCCTCCTTTGCCGCGCGGCTACACGTATGCGGCGATCGCCGTCGCCAAGGGGTATGAGACCATTGCCGAGGATGATGCGCTGGAAATTACGGATGAAGACCCCGACGAGGTGGAGTTGGACCCCATCGGGATGGTGAGACAATAAAAGGATCCTGGACGGCGAAAGTTTCGGCCGGCCTCGCCTGCGCTGTGGCGGGCCGGTCGAAAAGAATTGTCTTTGGGGTGGCGCGTTGCGCTCTTGCCTCGGTTGCCGGGTCTAGCCAAGGCGACCGTGGCATTATGTGTGGGTTGCCCTATCTATTGCCGAGTGGGCAGTGAATGCACGGAATTCAACATGAGGAGGCGATCAAATGGACGAACTGGTCAAGCTGGTGAGCGAGAAAACGGGTATTCCCGAAGAGTCCGCCAGACAAGCTGTGGAAACGGTCATCGGCTTTTTGAAAGAAAGGCTGCCCGCGCCCATTGCCGGACAAATTGACGGCATCCTGCAGAATGTGGATTTGGGCCAGGCGGGCAATCTGCTATCCGGCCTGGGGGGACTTTTCGGCAAGCGCTAAATGCCGCATCTCGCGGGATTTGGGCTCGCGTTTCCGTTTCGATCTGAGCAGAGGGGGGTGTTCAGGTCGTATATTAGCCTATTTACGTCGGCAAGGGGGAAAAGTGACCGAATACATCGTAGGACCGAGCCAAGCCGAAGAATTGGGCGTTTCGAGCGAGCGCTTGGCGGGGGTATGTAGTCTCATCGAGGGATGGGTTGCGCAAGGGACCATCCCGGCGGCTGCTTTATACGTAGCGCGCTACGGCAAACCGATCCTGCAACGCGGCTTCGGGCGTTTTGCGCCCCTGGGCGGGGGTGAGGGCGATCTGCGCCCCGCCCGGCCGGATACGATCTTTTTGATCGCTTCTCCGACCAAGCCGGTTACGGCCATGTGTATCGCGCTGCTTGTGGAGCGCGGGCGCCTGCTTTTGGACGATCCCGTCCATACGCTGATTCCCGAGTTTGCGGGCCAGGACCGCCGTGAGGTGCGCGTGCGTCACCTGCTCACCCACACCAGCGGCCTGCCCGACATGCTTCCCGAGAACGTCGCACTGCGCCAGTCACATGCGCCGCTCAGTGAGTTCGTCCGGCATATCTGTACAACGCCCCTGCGTTTTGAGCCGGGCACGGATTGTCGCTACCAAAGCATGGGCATTGCCTTGCTTGGGGCGATCGTCGAGCGTTTGACGGGGATGCCCTTGCGCCAGTTCATCGAGCGGGAATTTCTGGCGCCCTTGGGCATGACGAGCTCGTACTTGGGGATGCGGCAGCTTCCCCGCGAGCGTATGGCCCAAGTGGCTCTGCCACCCGAAGAGGCCCACACGGATTGGAACTGGAACAGCGCCTATTGGCGCGATCTTGGGGCGCCTTGGGGCGGGATGCACGCCACGGTCGAGGATTATGGCCGATTCCTGCAAATGCTGCTCGATGAGGGCCTCTACGAAGGACGGCAGGTCCTGGCGCGCACGACGGCCAATACAGCGTTAGTGAACCACGTGCGCGCCATGCCCAATGTGCCCGAATCGGTCAAGCTGGAGCAGGCCTGGGGGCTAGGCTGGCGGCTCAACCAGCCGGCCGGCAGCCATCATCTGCCGGAGCTTGGCTCGCCGTTCGCCTTTGGGCATGCGGGCGCTACGGGCACGACGGCTTGGGCCGACCCAGATACGGGCCTCGTATGCGCCTTTTTCACCAACCAACCGCGCGCCGGCCGCTTGCTTAATCTTGTGTCGAACGCCGTGGCGGGCAGTGTGGTTGGATAGCTTCTCGAAGCTATGCGGGATGTTGCGCCTCACAGAGCATGCGTTAGCCTTTTGGCGGGGCCGCAGCCGGTCATCACTTTGCTGTCGCTTTCCGGCGTGGGCGCGCCGGCGCAATGCTTGCAGCTTATCGTCGAGCGCCGTGTGGCGGTGAACGGTAGGCCGGTGGTGGACGCCGATGCGCGTGCTGATCCTTTGCGCGATACGCTGACCGTCAACGGGCGTCCCGTCGCGTTGCGCGCCTGCCGATATATTATGTTTCATAAACCTTATCGCGTTTTGAGCTGCTTTACAGATCCGGAGGGGCGCGCCACGCTGGCCGACTATGTTGACGTTGCGGGCGTGTACGCCGCCGGGCGGCTAGACTATGACAGCGAGGGGTTGCTTCTGCTGAGCGACGACGGTTGGCTCTTGCATCGCATCACGCATCCCCGCTATGAGCATCCCAAAACCTATCTCGTGCAGGTGGAGCGTATTCCGGACGAGGAGGCTCTAAACGCCTTGCGGCGGGGGGTCATCGCACACGGGGAGCGCACACGGCCTGCGGAAGTCGAATTGCTTGTCGGAAAGGACGAGCCGCAGGTGCCGCCGCGTGCCGTGCCCATCCGCTACCGCGCGAACGTGCCTACGGCTTGGCTAAGGGTAGTGCTGCGCGAGGGACGCAAGCGGCAACTGCGCCATATGACGGCGGCCGTCGGCTATCCCACCCTGCGGCTGATCCGCATAGGGATCGGCCCGCTTGCCCTGGGCGACCTCGCGCCGGGCCGGTGGCGCGATCTTACGCGCGAGGAGCTATTGGCGTTGAGCGCCATGCTGCGTCACCCTCGTCCAGCAGGCGCACATCATCGCCCGTCGGCCGAAGGCATCACAAGATGGAGTAGCTCGGGCCGGCGCCGACGTAAACGACCTTGAGGCCGGGGAAAGTTTCTCGCAAGAGGTCGGCCATGCCCATCATGCCGTATCGCTCGCTGGCCTCGTGGCCCACTACGATGACCGGCATATCGGCGTCCTCGGCGTAACGCACGAGTTGCCACTCGGAGACCTCGCCCGCCACATAGCAGTCCGCGCCCTTTTCCTGGGCCGCCAGCAATGGCCGAAAGCCGCCCGCCCCGCACGCCAGCGCGATCTTGCTCACCGGCCGCTCGGCATCTCCGCGCACGAGCACGCCGTCCAGCTCCATCTTGGCCTTGAGCCAATGCGCCAGCGCGCCCACGGGCTTTGGCTCGATGGACACGATGGCCGGATAGCGTGGCTCTGTCGGCGCCTGCAGTTCCAGATGGGCCAACCACCGATCCATAATCCCATAGGCAGGATAAAAATCCCAAGCATCGTGCATACGATAAACGACCATGTTGTGCGCACGCAGCATGCTCGCCTTGTGCCGGCCGGCGGGCGTATCTCGGAAAGCCTCGGTATCCTCGTGGATGTAGAAGGTGGGTTCGTGCGTCAAGACGAAATTGCAGCCCAGCGCGACGGCCCGTTCGATCACGCCCTGCGTGCTCATCCAGCTCACCGCGACGCCTGTGACCTTCACGTCGGGCGAACCCCATTTGAAACCGTCCACGGTTTTCCCTTGGCGAACCTCGGTGTTGAGTGAAGCCAAGAATTCATCCAGCTCGAATGCGCGCATGAAACCTCCGTTTTTGGAAAGAACGCCAGCCCTTTTGCCCAAGTGCCAGCAGCCCCATACAAATCAGAATGCCTGCCATGTCCGCCAGCCAGTCCGTCAGGTTGGCCCATCGGCCGGGGACAAAGCTCTGGTGGATTTCGTCCACCACGGCGTACAAGGCGGAAAATGCTCCCGCGCTGACGATAGGCCGACGGCAAACGAACGCGGGAAAGATGCACGGTCGCGCAGCAAAGACGCGCCAGGCCAGAAAGGTCAGTACGCCGAACACAAAGGCATGTGCCGAATAATCAAAGAGATAATCCGAGATGCCCGCCTTGCGCCCCGGGTGGGGCAATTTGGGCTGGGCGGATAGCCAGTAGATCCAGGCCATCCAGAGGAGCATAGGCACCCAGTTCAGCAGGATATTGAGAATGTGGCGGCGGGCCGGGGTTGTCTGCATACGTGCCTTTCGGGCAAGGTAGGATCGGGCGCTTGGGTCAGGGCTTGGGACGATGGCGGCTCCACCAGCTTTCGAAATAGTTGAGGATTACCAGCCCGACAAAGAGCGCGATAACCCAATCCCATTTGCCCGCAAGCACCAGGAACGTAACTGTTAGCAGGATAATAACGTCTATCCAAAAGATGAGCCTTGTGCCATCTCCCATGTCAGCCGATCCTAGAAAGGGTATGCCCTTGATTTTACGTCTCGGATATTATAACATCCTCGTACTTTTACGGCGAATCGGCTTTGATACGCGATGTTCGAACGACAGGCCGAATGGCCTGTTGACTTGTACAAGACTTTGTGTTATGACACGCGCAAGCCACTTGGCGACGTCCGATGAGTGCTCAGCGCAAGACCAAATTATTGGCGCGTCGTATTATTCTGCGTTCTCGTCGCTCTTCATCTCATGATGGTTTGTTAATCGGGGGATGGTGTAGTTCTCTTGGGGGGCGTCTTGCTCCGTGGCATGGCCGAGGGGCACCGACGGTTGCGAGGCCTTGACTGCCGATTGTGGCAGAAGGAAACATATCTACCCGTAGAGTCGAAAGGAGAAAAGGACATGCCGAAGAAAGTGCTGTGGTTCTTGCTGCTGAGCTTGGCGCTGGTTTTGGGTATGGTATGGGCAAAAGAGGGAAATGCGGGTGCCACTGACAATCCTGGTTTGAGCGGTGGGCCGCAGGCGTTTGGGAGAGCGCTTTTGGATGACGAGCCGCCGCCAACCGACACGCCAGAGCCGACGCCAACCGACACCCCGGAGCCGACGCCGACCGACACGCCAGAGCCGACGCCAACCGACACGCCAGAGCCGACGCCAACCGACACCCCGGAGCCAACGCCGACCGACACGCCAGAGCCGACGCCAACCGACACGCCAGAGCCGACGCCGACCGACACCCCGGTCCCGACGCCGACCGACACCCCGGGGCCGTCGCCAACACCAACCCGCGATCCGTGCAATCCCGATACCGAACGCCCGACGATCACTTGTCCAGAAGCCATTACCGTTACGGCCGCCTCCGGCGCGTGCAGCGCGTCGGTCGAGTTTGAGGCGACCGCGACGGACAACTGCGACGAAGAGGTGCCGATCGTGTACTACATCGGGAATCAGCAGATCTTCAGCCCACACGAATTTCCGGTGGGCACAAGCGGCGTGTTCGCGATCGCCGAGGACTCGTCCGGCAATGTGCGCTACTGCGGCTTTGAGGTGACGGTGTTGGATGCCGATCCCCCGACGATCACCTGCCCGCAGGACATCAATGCCTACGGATGTAGCGCTATGGTGAGCTTTGAGGCCAGCGCGTCGGATCCTTGTGGAGGGGTAACGGTCGAGTATTTCATTGGCGAGCAAGCCATCTCGAGCCCGTATCGCTTCCCTCTAGGGACGACGACCGTCCTCGCCAGGGCTACCGATGCCTCCGGCAACGCTGCCGAATGCACCTTTATGGTCACGGTGACGAATACGGGGGGCCCTGTAGCCCAGGATGATACGGCCACCGTCTTCCAAGGTACACCCGCCACGATCAGAGTGCTCGACAACGACAGCGACCCGGATGGAGATTCGCTCAGCGTGGTTAGCGTCGGCACCCCGGCGCATGGCACGGCGACCACCAACGGCTCGACGGTCACCTATACACCCGATGATGATTACATCGGCGAGGATTCTTTCACCTACACCGTGTCCGACGGCTGCGAGACGGACGAGGCAACGGTCTACGTTACGGTCGTCCAGCTGGGCAGAGACCGTATCTATGGTTGGGTTTTCCTGGATGATGGCGACGGCGTACGCGGACCCGACGAGACGACCGGCCTGGCTAATGTCCTGCTCGAGCTGTGGGACGAGGGCGTGATGGTCGCGACGACCGACACGAGCGCTCCGGAGGGCGCCTACGAATTCGTGGACGTGCCGGCAGGTTTCTACCATGTGCAGGTGCAGGTGCCGTTGGATTATGTGCCGACCAGCCCGACGCGCGTTGGGGTGGAGGTCGTGAGGGGGCATTGGGCGCAGGCCAACTTTGGCGTCAAGCTTTATGAGACGCCCACGCCCACGCCGACGAACACGCCAACCCCCACCAGAACGGGTACGCCGACCCCTACACCGACCGCAACTTCGCCCAAGACCGACACGTGGGTCTTCCTGCCGCTTATCAGGAAGTAGGACATGTTGTGCATCTGACCGGTTGACATGCGAAGGGGCAAGGATTTTCCTTGCCCCTTTTCGTATATAGGCGTCAGTCCCGGTTGCCAATGCCTTTATCTCGCGCCATACACCCAATCTTTCAATAAGATTGGCAAGTAGATCGTGCTGCCGCTGGTGGGCGTCGGCGTAGGCACGGTCGGCTCGGCCGTTGCCGTGGGTGTACTTGTCGGCGTGTCCGTCGGCGTGGCGGTCGGCGTAGGCGTCGCCGTGTTTGTCGGCGTGGCCGTCGCCATGGGCGTGGGGGGCACAGGCGTAGGCCCTTCGCACTGCGTGACCAACACCTGCGAGCAGGCCGATTGCGGCTCCAACAACTGGTCGGCGCTCACCGTCAAGCAGTTATCAATGATCTCCCCATCCGGCACGCTCGACCACAGGCGGATTTGCACATAGAAGGTCATCGTTTGGCCGGGCGCCACTTCTTCGAGCAGCCAACTCACGCGGCGCGCGCCGTCGTAGATCGCGCCGGGCGTGCAGTCATCCCACGGCCAAGGGTCGTCGTTCCACCGACATACGTCGCAGCGCTCCGGACAAACGTCCGCCAATTGATCCATCACCAGCACGTTGGTCAGCGTCACCGCCGTGGTGTTGGTGAACACCAGCGTGTAGCGCTGCTTGTGTCCGGCGCAGACGGGGTCTAGCCAGGCGTAAGGCTCGGCAATGTCCAGGCTGGGCTCCATAGCGATATCCTCTTGCTTGCGCGTACCACAAATCAGCTCTGTCGAGATGCTTCTTGGCACGTAACCCGCTTTGGAGACATGCATCGTCGCCGCGCCGGGCACAAGCGGCACGGACTCGCTGCCGACGAACTCGTATCCGCCGTCGCCATCCGTGGCCGTAGCGTGAACATTGCCGGCGCTATCCTCTATCACCACTTGGGCGCCCGCAATAGGCAGGGCGGAGAGATGGTCGGTCACGGTGCCGTAGAGAGCGATCGGCTCGCACGTCTCCAGCAGGGCGGGCTGCTCGGCATTGGCCAGCGCCGGCGCGCCCAACGTTGTAGAAGATGACATAAAAGCGGCGACAAGCGCAAAGATCAGCGCCAAGCTCAGCAGTAATGGCCTTTTGAACGCATAGGGTGCTGCATAAGGTGTCCGAACTTCAGAGATAAGCATCAAAGGGTCTCCTTTCTTGTTCGACGGGCTGTGTTAGCCCGCAAATTCGTTGGATACACCCTCGTTTTACTATGGCAGGATGAATATCGGATGAACCTCGCCCCTGTCGGCTATGGCGATTTTTTCACTTGCGGCGTTCGCTCATCCCTCCGAGCCGCGTTATGGCAGCCCAATGATGAATGAGAGATGAAAATTCGTTTTGACGATATAGCGCAAATGTGCACAATCTGCACGGGATGAACGATCGGCGACGTTAATTCTTACACACACGAAAGGAGAGCATCCATGTCCACCCCCGAAGACAAGCGCCATCGCCGCATTATCAATGCCTGGTGTATGTACGACTGGGCTAATTCGGCCTTTGCGACCACGATTATGGCCGCTATGTTGCCGCCCTACTTTAGCAACGTCGCGGCCGCGAACCTATCAAGAGTCCAGGCCAGCAGCATCTGGGGGTTTTGGACTTCTATTACCATGCTGATGGTGGCCGTGATCGGCCCAATCTTGGGAGCTATCGCCGACTATACGGGAAGCAAAAAGCGCTTTATGGGAGGGTTCGCCTTCGTTGCGATCGTCTTTACGGGGATGCTTTTCTTCATCCGCCAGGGAGATTGGGTGCAAGCCGTGGTTTTTTTCGCGTTGGCCAGCGTGGGCAATAGCAGTGCAAACATCTTTTATGATTCACTCCTGCCGCACGTGGCGCGCCCCGACGAGATTGACCAGGTCTCGTCCAAAGGGTTCGCTCTGGGCTATCTGGGCGGGGGCATCCTGTTGCTCATCAACCTGATCTGGTATATGAGGCCGGCCTGGTTCGGTTTTCCTGACGGGAACACCGCCGTGCGCTTTTCGTTTCTCAGCGTGGCCGTGTGGTGGGCGGTGTTTTCCATCCCCATTTTTCGTCACGTGCCCGAGCCTCCAGCCGCACCGGGAGAGCATCCCAATCCCGTGAGGGCCGCTTTCGGTAGGCTAGCTCAGACTTTTCGCGAGATCCGGCGTTACAAAGAGTTGGTCAAGTTCCTGGTCGCTTTTTGGCTCTATGGGGATGGCATTGGCACAATCATGAAGATGGCTACCGTTTATGGCGCGGAGATCGGCATCGGCACAACCGATTTGGTGGGCGCTCTGCTTTTGACCCAGGTCGTAGGAGTTCCCTGCTCGCTCTTTTTTGGTTGGTTAGCCAAGCGCACCGGTACCAAGAGGGCGATCTATCTCGGTTTGGGCATCTACACCCTAATTTGCGTCGGCGGGTATTTTATGACCAAGGCGTGGCACTTTTGGGTGTTGGCGGGCATGGTGGGGCTGGTACAGGGCGGAAGCCAAGCTCTCAGCCGATCTTTGTTTGGCTCGATGACGCCCAAAGCACGCACGGCCGAGTTCTATGGCTTTTACGACATCTCCAGCAAATTCGCGGGCATCG
>FWPV01012559.1_pt1 | contig 13031 bp, 14 predicted proteins | sample 2228371 | NCBI WGS metagenome assembly FWPV01 (sample SAMEA103939776, study PRJEB20133) | metagenome | reverse complement strand
CATTATAGCCCACAACCGCGAGCACGTAAAGAGCATTTGGAACACGAAAGGCATTTGGAACGCGAAAGGCGTTTGGAACACGAAAGCGCGAAAGGACGCGAAAGATGCGAAACCTTAGCGCGGGGCCACACCCACGCGCGGGGCTAAAGCCGCCGCGCTACAGGGGGTTCGGAACACGAAAGGGCGCGAAAGACGCGAAACCCTAGCGCAGTGCCACATCCACGCGCGGGGCTGAAGCCGCCGCGCTACCCCGCCCATCCCCGCCGGCGGAGAGGGAAGGTGAGGGCTTGGGGGAGGACGGTTGAGGTAGAGCGGCTCACCGCAGCCGGACGACGCGCAGGTAGCCTTGCCCAAGGATTGAAACGCACGCTACGACGCTCCGACAGGGGGCACCCCCGCTCAATTCCCATATTGAGGATTGCTGTGAACGGGCACAACATACTTGACAGGAGGAGAATTCTGTGCTATACTATTGTGTGCAACGCAGTTGCACGGTGTGCAATCGTCGCGGCGATGTGCCGATGGAGGCGATGCCTTGAGCAAGCCGATTCGCGCTGTAGACAGAGCGTTAGATGTTCTGTTGTGCTTCTCGCGTGAGGAGCCTGAGCTCACCCTCACCGAAATTGCCGGGCGCGTGGGGTTGCACAAGACCACCGTGCACCGTGTTCTCGCCACCCTGGAGAACAGGGGCTTTGTTCAACATGACGAGGCCACGGGCAAGTACCGGCTGGGCCTGCGCGTCCTTGAACTGGCCATGCTGGCGCTGGAGACCATGGACATCCGGCGACACGCGTGGCCTTTTTTGCGGCGTCTGAGTGAAGAATGCCGCGAGACGGTGGACCTGGGCGTGCTGGACGGCACGGATATCGTGTACCTAGATGTCATTGAAAGCCCGCAGCGGGTCAAACTGGCCGCCGCTCCTGGCCAGCGATTGCCGGCCTGCTGCACCTCATCGGGGAAAGCCATCTTGGCCTATCTGCCCGAGGCCCAGGTACGCCAGATCATGATCCAGGGGCTCCGCCGGTACACGGAGCACACCATTGTCTCTCCTGACGATTTCCTCGCCGACCTCCGCGCAACCCGCGAGCGAGGCTTCGCCATCGCACAGGCGGAATACGAGGAGGGCATCAACGCTGTCGCAGCGCCTATCCTGGACCCACGGCAACGGGGCGTTGCCGTGGTGGCCGTGGCCGGGCCATCCTTTCGCTTGTCTATGGAGCGGATGCTAGAACTGGGGCCGGTTGTGCGGCAGTGCGCCGATGACATTGCACGCGAGATCGGGCTGGCTGCCGTGCTGATGCCGGGAGTCAATCACGCTGAGACGCTCAAGAAAGTGCGGCGGATCCAACCCGAATCGGTTTAGGCCGACTGGTATGGGCGAAGGGACCTTATCGTTTGAGGTGGAGATATTCGGGGCGCTGTTGCCCCGAGCGGAGCGGCGGCAGCGTTTGACCGCCGAAGCCCCCTTGACGGTGCGCGATGTGGCCCTGCGCCTGGGGATTGACCCCGAAGCGGTGGGGCTGGCGACGGTCAACGGGGTGCAAGTAATGTTGGACGACCACGTCCCGCCGGACAGTCGTGTGTGCCTCTTTCCGCCCTTGTCCGGCGGATAGGAAAAACCGCACTCCCTCATCCGTGAATCCGGATAGGGACATCCCAAGGCATGGTTGGGGAAAGGAGGTGAGATTGCGGAGGGTGTAGGGTACATCCGTTTCTTGAATGACAAGTGTGTCCACCTATTCAGAAACATGAGGAGGAAGAGCAGATGACCCGGCGAAATGTGTATCTTCTGGTTACCCTGCTGTCCATTGTTGCGGTGCTGCTGGGTGCGTGCGGCGCGAAGGCCACACCTACGCCCACCAAGCCCGCGGCCCAGCCCACTGTGGCGCCCACGACCGCGCCCGCACAGCCCACTGTGGCCCCCACCCAGCCGCCTGAGCCCATCAAGATCGGCTGGATTGCGCCCAAGACTGGCACTAACGCGATCCTGGGCGAGTGGGACGAGCGCGGCATTTTGTTGGCCTTTGAGGCCAAGAACGCGGCCGGCGGCATCCATGGCAGGCCCCTCGTGCTGATCCAGGAAGACGACGAAGCCGATCCTACCAAGGCTGTTGCGCTGGCCCAGAAACTCATCACCCAGGACAAGGTGGTAGCGGCCTTTGCGTGCACCAACAGCACGACGACGCTGGCGGTCGTGGACATCTTCAAGGAGTACAAAATCCCGCATATCACCTCTGCCCTCAACGCTACTATTACCCAGAAGGGCAGTCGATACGTGTTCCGCGACTGCCCGGCCGGGCCCGCGTACGAGAAGAGCATCGTGGACTTCATGGTCAGCAAGGGGTTCAAGAGGTTCGCGATCATCTCCGACACGTCGGCCTACGGCAAGGGCGAGGCGGAGTACCAGACCAATGCTCTCAAGGCGCACGGACTGGAGCCCCTGGCTGTTGAGTGGTATGGCATTGAAGACAAGGACTTCACGGGCCAACTGACCAAGATCCTCCAGACCAACCCGGAGGTCATCCTGTTCGGCGGTTCTGAGGTGGCTTCGGGGCTTATCGCCAAGCAGGCGCGGCAGTTGGGCTTCACCGGCCAATTCGCCGGCGGCGCGGCCATCGGCACGACCAAGTTCGTTGAGGTGGCTGGCGAGGCCGCGGAGGGCACCTACTACTCCAACCCGTACATCACGAATGACCTCAACGACATGACCCGCGACTTCGCGGCCCGGTACAAGGCCCGCTGGGGCGACGAGCCTGAGAGCCATGGCGCCAAAGCCTACGATGGGGCTACCGTGCTCATCATGGCCTTGGAGGCGGCCTACCCGGATATCACGCCGGAGCGCATCACCGAAGAACTGCACAAGATCTGCGGTGTCCAGGTGCTCCAGGGCGTGCTCTGCTACGACGAAAATGGCGAAGGCCTGCACGAGGTGGGCATCGGCGTTGTCAAGGATGGCAAGCTGACCCCGGTCTCCGTCCAGTAGGCGTGGCCGCGAGGGGGAGGTTGCGACGGCAGCCTCCCCCTTCATCGCCTGTTGGGACGAGAGACGCATAACTTGTTGGTGAAAGGAGGGGCATGACCAAGACGGTCATACTTGTGCAGACCATCGTCGGGGGTCTGGGCATCGGTAGCATCTATGCCCTTGTGGCCCTAGGTTATTCTATGGTGTATCGATCCATGGGCCTCGTGAACTTCGCCCACGGCAGCATCTACATGGTCGGCACCTACTTCGGTATCATCTTCTACAAAGGGATGGTTGCCGGTTTGCATTTGCCCTACTGGGCGGCGTTCATCGTAGGCATTTTGCTGACGGCGATGTTGGGCGTGCTTCTGGAAAGACTGTTCCGACCGCTGGCGAACTTGGATTTGATGCTCATGCTTCTGGGCACCATCGGCGTGGGGATCACGCTGGACAACCTGGCCATCATTATCTGGGGGGCCGAGGGGTTCGCAGTCCGTTCGCCATTGCCCACCAAGCCAATTGTTATTGGCGGCGTGGCGCTGGTGCCGCAGATGCTGCTCGTTATCGGGGTGGGCACGTTGCTCATGGCGAGTTTGCAAACCTTTCTATCGCGCACGAAAGTGGGCAAGGCGATGCGCGCTGCGGCGCAAGATCGGGAAATCGCCAGCGCCATGGGCATTCCGGTGAACTTCACCAACGCCGTTACCTTCGCCATTGGGACGGGCCTGGCGTCGGCGGCGGGTATCTTGGCGGCCCCTATCGTGTACGTTAACCCCGCGATGAGCGCGGCGGTGGGCATCAAGGGGTTTGCCTCGGCGATCCTGGGCGGCTTGGGAAGCATCCCCGGAGCCATCGTCGGCGGACTGTTGTTCGGCGTGATAGAGGCCATCTCGGCGGGCTTTATCTCATCCGCCTACACGAAGGGCATCGCCTTCGTCATCATGGTGCTCGTCCTCATGCTGAAGCCGTCGGGCATCGTAGGCGAGACGACGGTGGAGAAGGTGTAGGAGGGCAAGATGAAGACGCGTAGCACGATTTGGAAGACGATTGCGCTGGTGGCTTTCCTTGCCCTGCTCCTTGCCATGCCGAAGATTGCGCGCAACGATTATCAGGTGCGCATCCTGAATATGATGGGGCTGTATATCCTGCTCAGCCTGGGGCTGAACATCGCCATGGGCTACTGTGGGCAGATAAACCTGGCGCTGGGTGCGTTTTGGGGCGTGGGAGCCTATACGGCGGCGCTGCTGAACGTCAACTACAAGTGGCCCTTCTGGTTTACACTGCCGGCGGCGATGGTGGTTGCGGCCCTCATCGGCGCCGTGGTGGCGTTGCCTTCGCTGAAAGTCCGCTCGCACTACCTGGCCATCGTAACCCTAGGCCTGGGTGAGGTGATCAACATCATCCTCATCAACGAGGAAGAGATCACGCGAGGAGCCGTGGGCATTCCGGGCATCAAGCGCCCAAGCCTCTTCGGCTTCGGCTTCAACTCTGAGCAGAAGTACTACTACTTGGTGCTCGCAGCCGTGATCGTGGGCTACCTCGTCGCCCGGCAGATCACGCGGCACCGCTTCGGCAGGGCGTTCCGGGCCATACGCGATGACTTCGTCGCGGCCAAGGCCATGGGTGTCAACACGGGGTTCTACCAGATTCTCGCCATCGTTATCAGCGCCGTGTACGCGGGCGTGGCGGGAGTGCTGTTCGCACATCTCAACACGTACATCAGCCCCGACATCTTTGAGTTCCGCTCCACTTTGTTCGTCCTTACGATGACCTTGGTGGGCGGCATGGGCAACCTGCTGGGGTCGCTGGTAGGCGGGATCCTGGTTGTGCTCCAAGAGGTCCTGCGCACGTTCCGAGACTGGCAACTGGTGTTCTACGGCATTGCAGTGGTGTTGGTGGTGCTCTTCTTCCCCGGCGGCGTGATGGGCATTGCCCGCCGCTGGCGGGAGCGACAAGCCTCCCGACTGGCCCAAGCAATGGAGGATAGTGGGTCGGGGAATGCGTCGTCTGAGGGAGGGAGGTAACGCCATGTTGCTGGAGATAGAGAACCTCACCATGCGATTTGGCGGTCTGGTGGCCGTGGACAACGTGTCGCTGAACGTCCAGGAAGGCGAAATCCATGCCCTTATTGGCCCGAACGGCTCGGGCAAGACGACCATCTTCAACGTGGTATCCGGCTACTACAAGCCGACGGGCGGGGTCGTGCGCTTCCGCGGCCAGCAGATCAGCGGCCTACCTTCCTATCGCATCACGGCCTTGGGCATCGCTCGGACGTTCCAGAACTTGCGCCTGTTCTCCAGCATGACCGTGATGGAGAACGTCCTGGTGGCGCTTGGGCATCATGCCAGGACGCGTTTCTGGCAGCACGTGATAGATCCCATCGCCGTTCGCCGAGAGGAGGAGCAACTGAAAGAGAAGGCGCTGGAGACCTTGCGCATCATGAGGATTGAAAAGTACGCGGATGAGCAAGCGACCAGCCTTCCCTATGGGTTGCAGCGGCGGGTGGAGATCGCGCGTGCACTGGCCACAGAGCCCGCCCTTGTTTTGCTGGACGAACCCGCTGCGGGCCTCAACGAGACAGAAACCGCAGACCTGCGCGACATCCTGCTGCAGATTCGCGCATCGGGCATCACCGTGTTCCTGGTGGAGCACGATATGAAACTGGTCATGGAAATCTCCGATATCGTGTCCGTGTTGGACTATGGCAAGAAGATCGCCGAGGGTTCATGCAGTGCCGTCAGTTGCGACCCCGTTGTCATTGAGGCGTACCTCGGCAGGGAGGGTGAGTAATGCTGACCCTGGACAATGTTCACATCTACTACGGGCACATCCATGCCGTGAAGGGGATTTCCTTTGAGGTTCGCGCAGGCGAGATTACGACCATCATCGGCGCGAACGGCGCGGGCAAGTCCACAACCATAAAAGCCATCTGCGGCTTGGTTCACCCTCGCCAAGGCGCGATCTATCTGAACGGCCAGCCGATTCACCGACTGCCCGCGTACAAGGTAGTCCAGCATGGGATCGGGTATGTACCCGAAGGTCGACGCGTGTTCCCCGTGCTGACGGTGGATGAGAATCTGGAGATGGGGGCCTACCACCGTTCCGATCCCGATGGAGTTGCCCAGGACAAAGCGCGAATGTACGAACTGTTCCCGGCGCTGAAGGGCCGCGAGAGGCAACTGGCCGGCTCACTGAGCGGCGGCGAACAGCAGATGTTGGCCATTGCCCGCGCGCTTATGTCCAAACCTCAGATTCTCATCATGGACGAACCTTCGCTAGGTTTGGCTCCCATGCTGGTCCAACATGTGTTTGAGATCATCGTGGAACTGAATCGTCAGGGGATTACCATCCTGCTTTCGGAGCAGAACGCGCGTGCGGCGCTGAAGATTGCCCATCACGGCGTGGTGCTGGAGACGGGGCGCATCCGCTTCATGGATACCGCAGAGGCGTTGCGCGAGAATCCGGTGGTGCAGCATGCCTATCTGGGCATCGCCTAGTGCGTCTTTGCAACGCCAGCGTCGGGCGGGCCAGGTTCGGCCCGCCTTGCGCTGTTCTTGGGCTCAAACGCCACTGCGTCCCGCCGGATTGCGGGGCGAGGCGGCGTAAAGTCATAGATCTCATCGGGAGGCCAAAGAGATGCCTGAAGAAACCATCCGAATCCCGGCAGACACGTTGGTGCAAGCCTGCGAGGCGTTGCTGGAGAAGATCGGCGTACCGCCCGACGAAGCGCGTATCATCGCCGAGGTTGTGGTAGAGGGAGACCTGCGCGGCGTGGAGTCGCACGGCCTCCTACGTCTGCCTGCGTACATCCACCGCGTGCAGGCGGGATTGATGACGCCGAGAACGGATATCAAGGTCGTCCGAGAGCGAGGCGCATCGGTCCTGCTGGACGCGCAACGTGGTTTCGGGCAGGTGGCGGGGGTCCGCGCTATGGGCCAGGCGCTGGAACGCGCCCGCACGTATGGCGTGGGCATGGCCGCCGTTCGCAACGCCAACCACTTCGGCATTGCCGCCTATTACGCCATGATGGCACTGCCGCATCGGATGGTGGGCATCGTCATGGCCAACGCAGCCCCCAGCATGGCCGCGTGGGGCGGGGCAGCGCCCATACTGGGCACAAACCCTATTTGCGTCGCGATCCCTACAGGTGGCGACGTGGACATCGTGCTGGATATGGCCTCGTCGGTGGTGGCGCGGGGCAAGATTCGCCTGGCCGCCGCCAAGGGCGAACGCATCCCTCTGGGCTGGGCCCTGGACGCTCAGGGGCGTCCGACGGATGATCCCAAGGCCGCGCTGGATGGCACACTGGTGCCCATCGGCGGGCCCAAGGGGTACGGCTTGGCCTTGGTGGTGGACGTGCTGTCAGGGGTGCTGACCGGTGCGGATTTTGGTACGCGCCTCACCTCCGTGCACGATCTGAAGCAGCCCTCGTCCGTGGGATTCGTCATGCAGGCGGTGGATATCTCGGCGTTTGCCGAGTGGGAGGACTTCCGGCGCGATATACAAACCCTCGTCGGCGAGATCATGAACTCGCCGCGCGCCCCCGGCGTAGAGCGCATCTACCTCCCTGGAGAGATAGAGTGGCTCAAGAAGCAAGAGCGGCTGCAAAACGGCGTGCCTGTGCCTGCAAGCGTGCTGGCTGAAATCCGGCATCTGGCGCGGGAACTGGGCGTGGAGGTTGGGCTTTAGCGCCCACGTGCCTCTTGTCCTGGGTAGGCGCTGGAAGTTGTCATAACAACGGGTGTGCAGCGTGCTGCGAGGGTGTGGTGGAAAGCGAATCCTGCGGAAGAGCGCGAAAGGGCCGCCGTCTCGCGTCCTTTCGCGCTCTTCATCTCGGCCGTGCCCCGTCATGTCCATCCGCGCTCTGCTTGTTCCCCGCCGCCGTTAGCGAGGTGCGGGCCCGGGCGGTAGGCCCTGCGAGCGGCAAGGCCGAATTTGACAAGGGGCGGAAAGCGAGTATAATTCAAAATGAAACCGAGTTTCAAAAAATGAAACTGCCCCTGTCCAGCCAGGTGTAAGTCCGAGTCGGTGGGACAAGATGCCGGCGAAACGCGAAGCAAGCGCAACAGAAGAGACACGAACCGTGGCGAAGGCACTGGAGATTCTCCTATGCTTCAGCCATAGCGAGCCGGAATTGTCGCTCACCGAAATCTCGGCCAGGCTTGGCATTCACAAAAGCACCATGCACCGCCTGCTGGGCACATTGGAGGCCAAGCGCTTCGTCCAGCGCGACCCCGAAACCGGCCGGTACCGACTCGGTACCCGATTGTTGGAACTGGCGTTCCTCGTCATGGAGCACAACGACCTCCAGCAGCGCGCGCGACCCCATCTGTACCGCTTGGTGGAGGAGTGCCAGGAGACCGTGGATTTGTCCATCCTGGACGGCGATAGCGTGGTCTACCTGGAGGTGGTGGAAAGTCCCCATCGGGTCAAACTGGCGGCCAGGCCCGGCCAGCGCCTGCCTGTCCACAGTACGGCTTCGGGCAAGGCGTTGCTGGCCTTCGTCGCCCCGGATGATTTGGAGCGGCTATTGCCCGGCGAACTGACCCGCTACACCGAGAGCACGCTGGCGACCCGCGAGGCGCTCCTTAGGGATTTGGAGGCGACCCGTAAGCGGGGATATGCCGTTTCGTTTCAGGAATACGAAGCGGGCATCAATGCGGTCGCGGCCCCGGTTCTGGACATGCGGGGGCGACCCATCGCCGCAATCGCCGTTGCCGGCCCTGCCTTCCGCCTCACGCGGGAGCGGATAGAGGAGATTGCGCCATCTGTTCGGGCGACAGCAGAGGCCATTGCCCGGGATGTGGGCGCAGTGAGGCTGCAATAGTGGACAAAGCCGAGATTAGATTTTACATAACTACAGGAGGATGTACACGATGAAGAAAGGTCCGTTTGTTGTGGCGGCCGAGGTAGACGGCGAATACCGGACGCCGCCCCGCGTCTCCAAGTTGCTCCTCAGCCCCAAGTCCGTGGGGACCAAGGCCGTCTCCATGGGCCTGAACGTTACCGAAGTGGGTAGCATGATTCCGGATCACGTGCACGAGGAGTCCGAAGAGGTCATGTTCATCATCAGCGGTCGCGCCAAATTGGTGATTGAGGGCGAGGGGGAATGGGAGGTCGGCCCGGAGACGGCCATCTACTCGCCCATCGGCAAGAAGCATCGGCTGGAGAACATCGGCGACGAGCCGCTGAAACTGGTGTGGGTGTACTCGCCGCCGCTGCCTCAGCACTGCAAATAGTGCAATCCGCATTCTTCACAATCTTGAGGAGGAAACGAAATGTTTGAAGCAACTCGGAAGTTCATGAAGAAGATTGGCCTGCCCGAGGGCGACCTGTGGGATCTGCCCACGTCGGATGCGCGATTCCCCGACGGCGCCGCGTACCGAATTGAGGTCCCGACGGTGAACTCGGCGGCGGCTGTGGCGGCCCTGCTGGAAACCGCCGACAAGATGGGCATCACCATCAACCGCGTTACCGAGACCTACGGCATGTTCCGCCACACGGCACAGGAGATCAAGGAGTACGTGAAACTGTGCCACGACTATGGCGCGGAACTGCTGATGTCCACCGGCCCGCGCGCGACCTACGACACCGGCGCGACGGTGCTCTCGCCCCAAGGCGTGCGCATCTCCTACCGTCTGCGCGGCATGGAGCAGTTGCTCCGCGGCATTGAGGACATCAAGCGCGGCATTGACCTGGGTGTGCGCGGCTTCCTCATCTACGACGAGGGCATGCTCTGGGTCGTCAACGAGATGCGCAAGGAGGGCGAACTGCCCAAGGAAATCATCTTCAAGACCTCGGCGCACCTGGGGCACTGCAACCCGGCGTCGTTCAAACTGCTGGAGAGCCTGGGCGCTGACAGCATCAACCCGGTTCGCGACCTGCAACTGCCCATGATCGCCGCACTGCGCGCCGCGGTGAAGGTTCCCATTGATGTGCACACCGACAACCCGCCCGGATCCGGCGGATTCATCCGCGTGTACGAAGCGCCCGAAATCGCTCGCATTGCCGCCCCCGTTCACCTCAAGACGGGCAACTCCGTCGTGGGCGGCCACGGCGAGATGACCTCGGCGGCCGAAGGCAAGCGCATGGCCGAGCAGGCGGCCATCGTCGTGGAAATGGTCGGCAAGTACTATCCGCACCTGAAGCAGAGCCAGCGCCGAGCCGAAGACCTGCGGATTCCCGTCGTCTAATCGCGGCGATTGCCAGACGCCGCGGCTCGCACTCGGTCTTCCCGCCCGAGCCGCGGCGTCGTCCAAGCGCAAAGGAGGCTCCTATGCCGAAGTGGAAACTGCCGCCATCGGGCGGACACATGGACAAGCCGCATGGCATCTACTACCAGACGATGACCAAAGCGGAGGTGGAAGAGCGGCTGAAGACCAACGATATTATCATCATCCCCGTAGGTAGCACCGAACAGCACGGAGATGCCCAGCCGTTCGGCGAAGATACATTCCTGGCGGCACGCATGGCCGAGGTCGTTGCAGAGGCCACAGGGTGCACAGTGGCCGAGCCGGTCTGGTACGGGTCTCACCCGTTCACTCACTTGGGAATGCCGGGCACCGTCGTCGTGCCCGAGGACACGTTTATCGCTTACCTGCGGGCCATCATCGCGGGCTTCTGGAACACGGGCTTTCGCAAGCAAATCCTGCTGAACGGCCATGGGCAGGAGGAAGTGATCCCGCTGGCCCTGCACCAGTTCGCCAAGAAGTATCAGGTGCCCTGCCTGTTGATTTCTCTGCACTGGCCGACGGTGATCCACGATTACCTCAAGGACAAAGAGCACGGCGGCCCATTTGACACACCCTTCCGACACGCCGATGAGGCCGAATGCTCGTATTCCATGGCGCTGTTCCCCGAACTGGTGAAGTTGGAAAAGGCCGTGGACACCGAGCACAAGGGATTCATGCCTCCCGGCCACGTGGATAAGGGCGGCGAGGTGTACCACGCGCCCATCAAGGGGCACGAGCAGATCGGCTTCGGCGGGATTGAGGTCATCATGACGCCCGAAGGCGTCGTGGGCAAGCCATCGTTGGCCAACCCTGCCAAAGCCGAGGCGGGACTGAACGCACTGTTTGACTACATGGTGCGCCTCATCAACGACATCTTGGAGCGGTTCCCGGCCGGTAAGTTGCCGCCCGCCGACAAGATGTCCATGCGCACCCCGGAGGAGATTGAGGCGGTCTTGAAAGGCCCCTTCCGCGGCGGCAAGCACCTGTACACCATCGCCTACCCGCCATGATGGGGCCGAACATGGCTTACGAGCCGCGGCGCTGACCTCTTCGTCCAGGCCGATCCGCCGTGGATGCAGCCCATTGTTGCCAGGGTCTCAGCCAGGGCTGCCGGGTTGCGCGACGACGAGACGCCGAAGCCCCATTGCAGCCGCGTCGCAGCCGTCGTCGCACTCGCACTGATGTTGCATCACACCCAAGCGCGTCGTCGCGCAACCCCTTCACAATCTTGGCACAATCTAGTGAGTTTGGGAGAATGCTATGCGAGCGCTCGTGCTGGATGGTCAGTTTGATCCACGCCCCGACTACCCTGTGAGCGAGATGGAGCGAAAGAACCGCATCGCCCGCAGGGGTAGCAGCGTGTGGCGACACACGACTCTGGAAGTCAAGGACATCCCCGAACCTGAGGTGGGACCGGAAGATGTCCTTATTCGCGTCCGGGCCTGCGGCGTGTGCGGCTCGGATTTGCACCTCTATGAGACCGATGAGGACGGGTATCTCATCTACCCCAGTTGGACCAAACTGCCGGTGGTTATCGGCCATGAGTTCGCCGGCGAAATCGTGGCGGTTGGCGAAAGGGTAACCGATTTCAAGGTGGGGGACCTGGTTACCGGCGAGCAGTTGCATTGGTGCGGCAAGTGCATCTCGTGCCGCAGGGGATTGTACAATCACTGCCGCAACATGGGGCGGTTTGGGTTCGTTACCAATGGCGCTTTCGCCGAGTACGTGGCGATGCGCGACAAGTATGTGTGGAATATCAACAGCCTGCTGGCCGTGTACGGCGACAAGGACAAGGCCTGCGAGGCCGGCGCCCTGGTGGAGCCGACCGGCATTTCGTACAATGGCCTGTTCACGCGGGCGGGCGGCTTCCTGCCCGGCGCGGTGGTCGTGGTGTACGGCGCCGGCCCCATCGGGCTGACGAGCATCGCCCTCTCCAGGATCGCCGGCGCATCTAAGATCATCGTGTTTGAGATGGCGGAGTCTCGGCGCCAGTTGGCACTGCGATTTGGCGCCGACCACGTGTACGACCCGCAGGCCCTGGCCGCGCAGGGCACCAGCCCCCATGAGGTGGTCCTAGAACTGACTCATGGGGATGGGGCTGACATCCAGGTTGAGGCCGCCGGTGTGCCCAAGGCGACGCTCCCCGAGATTGAGCAGTCGCTGGCCGTGGGCGCGAAAGTCGTCCACCTGGGGCGGCGTGCCGGAGCCGTGCCGACCAACATCACCATCTACCAGGACACAGGGAGCCAGTCCTTCGGCAGTTTGGGCCACACCGGATGGGGGACGTTCGGCAACATCATCAAACTGATGGCGAGCGGCCGCCTGGACATGACGCCGATGATCACGGCGCGGTATCCGCTGGAGAAGGCAGCCGAGGCCGTGCGCAGTCTCGCCAATCGCGAGGGCGGCAAGGTGATGGTGAAGATGTAACGCAGAACCCGCGCGGAGGAGGGCACATGACAGACAAGCCTCGTATCGCGATCATCGGGCTGGGGTTCGGCGTCAATCATTTGAACATCGCGGCCCAGTCGCCCGAGATGGACCTGGTCGCAGCCTGCGACGTTGTGGCCGAGCGGGGCCAAGCGGCCGAACGCTTGGGCGTGCGCTTCTACCAAGACTTCCGCCAGATGCTGGACAAGGAGCGGCCGGATGGTGTCGTCGCCGTCGTGTCCAACGACCAACACGAGCCCGTGGCCGTGGAATGTCTCCTACGCGGCATCCCCGTGCTCCTGGAGAAGCCCATCGCGCCCACGCTGGAGGCGGCCGACCGCATCATCGCCGCCGCCGACCAGAGCGGCACGCCGCTGCTGATCGGCCACCATCGGCGGTTCTCGTCG
>FWPV01012558.1_pt1 | contig 13032 bp, 8 predicted proteins | sample 2228371 | NCBI WGS metagenome assembly FWPV01 (sample SAMEA103939776, study PRJEB20133) | metagenome | reverse complement strand
GTTCGACACCAACTACCACTACATGGTGCCGGAATTCACATCAAACACAGTATTTAAGGCGCATACAGCAAGCCTTGTAGAGCAAATTGAACAGGCCAAAACCTTGAACCATCCGATCAAAGTCAGTTTGATTGGTCCGCTCACATTCTTGTTTCTAGGTAAAAGCAAGCAGGCAGGTTTTAAGCCGTTTGATTTGCTCGAACAACTGCTGCCCGTGTACGGCCAAATTCTGGCCGAGCTTAAAGCAAACGGCATTGAATGGGTGCAACTGGATGAACCCGTTCTGGGCCTGGACCTGCCTGGCAATTATCTGGCTGCATACGAACGCAGCTACTTGCAACTGAAAAGCAGCGGCGTAAAAATTTTGTTGGCTACTTATTTTTCAACCACGCAAGGGCATACCAGCCCAGTGTGCAAATTACCCGTAGACGGCCTGCACATTGACTGCGTACGCGCTGAAGAGGACTTGCCTTTGGTATTGGACTGGCTGCCCAACTACAAAGTGTTGTCGCTCGGCTTGATCGATGGTCGCAACATCTGGAAAACTGACCTTCAGGCCGCGCTTCACCAAATCGCCAAATCTTTTGATGCTGGCAAAGGTGAAGTATGGCTGGCACCGAGTTGCTCGCTGTTGCATGTACCTTACCGTTTCAACAACGACACCACCATCAACCCGCTTGTAAAACCTTGGCTGGCGGGTGCCATCGAGAAACTCGAAGAACTGGAGTTGCTTAAGCAAGCCGCTAAAACGCAACTGCAAGGAAAAACACTGACGGGTGCTTTGGCATCGCTTTGGAACGAACATCAAGCCACTGTCAAACAACGCACTCAAAGCCCTCTGCTGAACAACCCGGAAGTGAGGGCCCGCCTGGCTGCATTGGCTCCGACTGCCGACCAGCGTGGCAGCGAGTTTGCAATTCGCCAGCAGTTGCAACGCAAGCGTTTTAGCCTGCCCGCCTACCCTACTACCACCATTGGCTCGTTTCCACAAACCAAAAACATTCGCAACTTGCGTGCACGGTTCAAGAAAAACGAAATTGACGAAACCACTTACTGGCAACACATCAGCCAGGAAATTCGCCAAGCCATTGAATTCCAGGAACGTATCGGCCTGGATGTGCTCGTACACGGCGAGGCAGAACGCAATGACATGGTTGAGTATTTTGGCGAGCAACTGGAAGGTTTTACTTTCTCAGCCAACGGTTGGGTACAAAGCTATGGTTCACGTTGCGTAAAGCCGCCAATTCTGTTTGGTGACGTATCTCGCCCCAAAGCAATGACAGTGGATGTAGCCCGCTTTGCCCAAAGCCTGAGTGAAAAACCTGTAAAAGGCATGCTCACAGGCCCGGTTACCATTTTGCAGTGGAGCTTCGTGCGCAACGACCAGGCCCGCGCCACCACCGCTCTGCAAATTGCACTGGCCATACGCGATGAGGTTGCCGACCTGGAAACTGCTGGAATTGGCATGATTCAAATTGATGAACCCGCCTACCGGGAAGGATTGCCACTGCGCAAGGCACGCTGGGAGGATTACTTGAACTGGGCAAGCAGGGCTTTCCGAATTTCAGCAAGCCCGGTGCGGGACGACACGCAAATTCACACCCACATGTGCTACTCGGAGTTCAACGATATTTTGCCCGCCATTGCCGCAATGGATGCCGATGTCATTACCATTGAAACCAGCCGGTCCGACATGGAACTGTTGCGTGGTTTTGGTGAATTCGATTACCCCAATGAAATTGGCCCGGGTGTCTACGACATTCACTCGCCCCGCGTACCGGCTCAGGAAGAAATTGTTCGCTTGATTCGAAAAGCGGCACAGGTGATTCCACCCGAAAATCTGTGGGTGAATCCCGATTGCGGCCTGAAAACACGAGGCTGGGAAGAAACCGAGGCGGCTTTGGCTGTGATGGTGAAGGCGACACAGGTATTGCGGGACGAACTGCAAGCTAAAAACCGGTCTGAAAAAACTGCTGCATAATTGCTGCACAGGGGGTTAAAAACCCCGTGGGCACGGGAAAATAGGACCAATAACACCTATTTTCCTGGAGACCCCAAACCATGAAGCACGACCCCATCGTGATCGTATCGGCCGCCCGCACCCCCATGGGCGGTTTTCAGGGCAGCATGTCTGGTTTCACCGCCAGCGAACTGGGCGCACACGCCATTCAACAAGCCGTGCTGCGTGCCGGGCATCCCACCCTCTCTGAAAAAGTGGATGAAGTGATCATGGGATGCGTACTACCTGCTGGCCAGGGGCAAGCGCCAGCACGCCAGGCCGCGCTTACTGCAGGTTTGCCATTGAGCAGCGCCTGCACCACCATCAACAAAATGTGTGGCTCGGGCATGAAGGCCATTATGATGGCGCATGACAGCCTGCTTGCCGGTAGTGCCGAAGTGGCAGTGGCTGGCGGCATGGAAAGCATGAGCAATGCACCCTACCTGCTGCCCAAAGCGCGCGGCGGTATGCGCATGGGCCATGGGCGAGTGATGGACCACATGTTTCTTGATGGCCTGGAGGACGCCTACGACAAAGGCAGACTGATGGGCACTTTTGCCGAAGAATGTGCCGACCAGTATCGCTTTACACGCCAGGCGCAAGACGAGTTCGCGATTCGTTCACTGACCCGGGCCAAACAAGCCACGGAAGACGGGAGTTTTCAGTGGGAAATTGCTCCAATCGAAGTGGCCAGCCGCAAAGGCACGGAAGTCGTCAGCACCGATGAACAGCCCCTGAAAGCAGACCCGGCCAAGATCCCCACGCTGAAACCTGCCTTTCGACGTGACGGCGGCACAGTCACTGCTGCCAACAGCTCATCCATTTCCGACGGCGCCGCCGCTGTAGTGATGATGAAACAAAGCCACGCAGAAAAACTGGGTATCAGGCCTTTGGCGCGCATACTGGGGCATAGCACCCATGCTCAAAAACCGAGTCTGTTTACCACTGCACCGGTTGGTGCGTTACAAGGGCTATTCAAAAAAACCGGTCTGAATGTGACACAAGTTGATTTGTTCGAGATCAATGAAGCATTTGCCGTGGTGACCATGGCCGCCATGGTTGACTTGAACCTGCCTGCGGACAAGGTGAATATTCACGGCGGCGCTTGTGCTTTGGGTCATCCGATTGGTGCCAGTGGGGCCCGAATTGTGTGTACCTTGATCGGGGCATTGAAAAAGACGAACGGAAAAATCGGCGTGGCCAGCTTGTGTATTGGTGGTGGTGAAGCCACGGCACTGGCGATCGAACTGATCTAAAAGAATCGAGAGACAAAATGATGGAAAGTGTTGTTTACTTTTTGCTGGCTGCTGCCCTGGCGGTACCCCTGTTCAAGAAATTGGGCTTGGGCGCAATCTTGGGTTACCTTGCAGCCGGCGTGGTCATTGGCCCCCAAGTGCTAGGGCTGATCGATGACCCGGAAAAGGTTCTGCACTTCTCGGAAATCGGCGTCATTTTGTTGCTGTTCGTCATTGGGCTTGAACTGGAACCTGCCAAGCTTTGGGCCATGCGTGCCCAGGTGCTGCTGTTAGGCTCGGGTCAATTGCTGATTACAGCAGGCATCATCTACGGTGTGTTGGCTTTTCTGTTCGAAATGAATGGCAATGCTGCGCTGGTGATCGCTCTGGCACTGGGCCTCTCCTCCACCGCATTCGCCATTCAGTTGATGGCTGACAAAGGCATCTTGGGCAATGAGGATGGCCGGCGTGGTTTTTCAATGCTGCTGTTTCAGGACCTGGCAGTGGTGCCCATCCTGTTTGCTGTACAAGCCCTGGCGCCCATCGAGCCCGATACCGACCCTGGTCAATGGTGGCTTGCACCTGCAGCCATCCTTGGTTTGATTGTATTCGCTCGCTATCTCATCAACCCGGCGCTGCAATTTTTGTCCCGCTACGGCGGACGTGAAATCATGACGGTGGTGGCCTTGTTGATTGTCTTGGGCGCTGCGGTGGTCATGGAACATGCCAACCTGTCCATGGGTCTGGGTGCCTTTATGGCTGGCATGATGCTGGCCAACTCTTCCTTTCGTCATCAACTCGAGGCCGACGTAGAGCCCTTCAAGGGCTTAAGCCTGGGTCTGTTTTTTATCTCGATTGGCATGACCTTGAATTTCGGCTTGCTGATTGAATCGCCCCTGACTGTGATGTTTGGCACCCTGGGACTGATGGCATTGAAAGCAGGAGTCATCATTGGGCTGGTTATGCTGGCAGGCGTTCCCTTCCCTCGTGGCCTGATGCTGGGCTTGATGCTGTGCCAGGGTGGTGAATTCGGTTTCGTGATTATGGCCCAAGCCATGGACTTGCGCTTGCTGGGCGAAGGTACAGCAGGTATGGTCAATTTGATGATTGGCATCTCAATGGCACTGACTGCACCCGCAGTGTTGTGGTTTGAGAAATTCACCGACAAACAGATCGCCAAAGCCCCGGAAAACATCGAGAAGTTTGACAGCAGCGAATCGGAAGCATTGATTCTCGGTTTCGGACGTTTTGGCCAGGTGACTGGTCGCATTCTGGCAGCCAACCAAATTCACTTCACCGCACTGGACAAAAACGCCGAACACATTGAGTTCGTAAAAAAATTCGGCAATCAAGTGTATTACGGTGACGCGTCTCGGGCTGAAGTACTGGAAGCGGCCACCGAGGCACTTCATGCCCTGGGTTACAGCGACGGCCAAGCGATGCAAAAAGCCGAAACATTCAAACAACACGATGAAAGCCTGCTCAACAAGCAGGCCAAGGTACTGGGCGACAGCGAGAAAGTCATTGAGATTGGTCGACAGGGACGCGAGGAACTCGAAGCCATCTTCCAGCAAGATCAACGGGCAGCAACTAGAAGCTAACATGGAAATTATTCAATTTTTCAGAGACCTCGAACCGTCGGTGGAACAGGTTTTCAATTTTCTTGAAGGCCGTCTGGGCAAGCTGATATTGTCCATCGCCATTTTGATGTTGGCTACCACCATCAACCGCTTGATGCACTGGCGACTCCTACGAGAGACAAAAGCCACACCACCCCAAACCGGCAATGTACGGGCTACATGGGTTCGGCGTAAAAACATTGTTTGGGTCACAGCGCTATTGTTGGTGCTGGCTTTATGGTCGGGACAAATCACAGGTTTTCTGATTTCTTTGGCTGCAATCGGTGGCGCATTGTTGATTGTCAGCAAAGAGTTCATTCTCTGCCTCTGGGGTGCTTTGGTGATTTCATTGAACAAAAGCCTGCGGATCGGTAGCACCATTGAAGTGGGCCAATTCACCGGGCAGCTGGTCAACACCGGTTTTGTCACATTCGAACTGGCTGAAATTGGACCGTCGAAAAAACAGACTGGTCGTCTGCTTTCTCTACCCAACAGTTTGGTATTCACGCAGGCCATGAAAAACTTGTCGGTGTACGGCTCATATGGCATACACCTGATTGACTTTAACTTCGACAAATCGGTGAAAATTCAGGCCGCTGAATCGCTTGCGCTGAAACTGGCCAACGAGGCAGGCAAACACTGGATCGATGAGGCCGAGCGCCATTTCTCTGCTGTAGAACGCGACAATTTCGTGGACTTGCCCAAGGCAAGGCCTGAAGTCTTCTGGGCGAGCGTAGACGAAAAATGTTTGCGCATGACCTTGCGCTTTGCCTGTCCATTGAACAAACGCGGGCAGCTTGAAAAATCTATCGTGAAACGATTCTGGGTTGAATACTCGGAAATGGCACCTCCCATGCCTGCACAGAGTCAGCAGAATACTCAGCAGTCTTCAATGGCCAATACCACGTCTTGAATTAATGTGGCCCGCTTTTTGTCATCAATCAAATCAAGCGGGTCGGTCAAATTCAGAAAACGTGAACACTCCACTGCAGGCGATACCAGGTAACCCTGTACATAATCCACACCAAGTTCTTTCACTTCTCGCAAGGTGTGTAGATCCTCTACCCACTCGGCTACACACTTGCAACCCAGGTCATGGGCCAAGCCCACAATGGCGGTAATCACAGCATGGCTTTCGGTGCTGTGGCAAATATTCTTCACGATAGACCCGTCAATTTTGATCACGTCTGCATGCAGGTCCATCGCGTACCTGAAATTGCTGTACCCCGCACCAAAGTCATCCAGCGCGATACGCACGCCCATACCTCTGACTTGCTCAATGAAGCTCTGCACGGCCTGTAGATTGATCACCGAACCTACCTCGGTAATCTCCAGACACAGTTTGGACGCATGCTGTTGATGCGCCTGAATCAACGCCAATGTATCCTGAAGAAATGTTTCATCATTCAAGGAACCCGGCGATACATTAATACTCAGGACGCTCAACTTGTTCAATTGCTTTGCATGTTGAGCGAGAAAATCAAGTGATCGGCTTAACACCCAATTGTCCAAAAATGCCGTGTACCCTCCTCGCTCGCAGGCCTCAATCAAGAATCCTGCCGATGCAAGCTTCCCATTGTCATCCTTGATCCTTAACAAGGCCTCAGCGTAGAGAGAACCATTGGACTCGTTGATGGCCAGTATGGGTTGCCACGCCAAAGTCAAGCCAGCGGGCAATTGTTGATCATCCAGTCGGCGTATGGTTCTGGATTGGTCCAGCAACCTACGGGTCTGATTCTGCTCAAAAACAATCCTCTCCACCTTGCTGTTGCGTTTCGCTTTCAGCTTCGACTCCCGCATGGACATCTCAACGGTCTCCATCACATCGAGCACATTGTCCACCAGACCCTGAAATACCACCGTGGCGAGCACGGCCGTTTGAATGCTGCGGCCATCCAGTTGAAAAGGCACCGAATCAAGCCGATGTAAAAATGCATTGAAGGCCTGTTCCGCTTGCTCAAGGTCGCTCTGGTGAATCATGATTGAGAACTGATCAACATGCAGCCGTGCTATATCGCCGTGGGCATTCATGTGCCGATATAACTCTGTATAAAACGCCTGCAACAACTGATCCGAAACTGCAAGACCATAAGCGCTGATCAAACGTGAAAACTGCTGAATATCGACACAAAAAAAAGTGAAACTGGCGGTGCGTCTGCTCAGCTTGTTGTGGATCGTGTTTTGCAAACCCCGGCGGTTTAATGCACCAGTCAATTCATCGTGTGTGGCCTGGTACTGCAAAGCCAGTTCGCGGTCTTTGCTGGCTGTGAAATCACACACGACCCCCACAAGTTCCTGGTGATCGCGACTCACCACCAATTCATACCAACGAGTTTGTCCTTCGCTACCCAACACAGGCATTTCCCGCCTGGATGATTTCCCTGGATGTTCTAGCAAGTTAAATAGGGCAGCAAGTCGCTGCGGCTGCAGAAAGTCGAGTGTAGGCCTTCCGTCACGGTTCAGAAAAAGGTCGGTAAACTGTTTGTTGAAGTGAATCAGTTGACCGTGACGCGTGCAAGTGAACATCGCCGAGGGTGCAATATCGAAAACACTCTCAAGGCGCTCGTGGGCCTGCTTGACTGCCTGCGCTGCCAACTGTTGCTGCCGTTGTGTTTTCCTTAAAAACTCAGCCAAAGCCACAGCAGTCATCACACTGGCCAGTACCGTGACTGAAGCACTGTTGAAATACTGTAACAAGAAGCGTTGATCAAACCAGGCCGACAATACTTCTGCCACAGCACCAGTGAGTGATATCAGCATGGCAGCGAGATAATAAATCGCTACTCGGTCACGTTTTTCGAGAAAATTTTGAATCACGACCCACGCTACAGCCGAGGCCGCCACCAAACTGATGGGCCAGAACAGTTCGAGAAAAGTCCGGTAAGGGGAAAAAAGCGCCAACACCGTCAAAAGAGCACTGGCGCATTGCAAGGCTCTCAGAACTCCCAACCAAGAATCGCGTCGAATGTTCTCAAACAGATGCCACACAATGAGCACCGTCGAAGTAAAGTACATGGCCAAGGCCAACATTCGAGCCCGCATGAGCGGCTCAGATTCAAGGTGAAAACCAAAGATTGAATGGTCCCAACCTTCGGACAAAGCCACCAATCGAAGACTGGCAAACAGCCAGAATCCATAAATGACAAACAGGGCGCTGCGGGTCATGAATGCAGCGACTGCTACCATGCCAATCATCAGATAAAGCACACCCTCCAGAAAACTTTGCCGACGTTCAGAAATGACAGTCGCTGCATTGAAGTTTCCGGCAGTCTGTAAACCAATTTCGAGACTTGCTGGCCCAATGAACTTGAACTGACAAAGCACACCTTGCAAGCCAGTGCTATTTACAAGATGCGCTGATACCGCCCGCCCCTGATTGGCCTCCAGTTGAATTTCCTGCAAGCTGCCGCTTTGCATGGCCAACCAACACGAAGACTGCACAAGATGCCGCGACCTGAAGAAGATTTTCTCGTGCTGTTGTGCCATGGTTTGCGACACACTTGCGTAAACCCAAAAAGGTGTCTCGTTCAGATGAGTGCGCAATACAGGCAGCTCGGGTTGATTTTTGAGTTGTTCAATCACACTGAACAAGCTGCCGTGTACCTCATTGTCCGAGAGACTTGAGAATGCCAGCGGCACCTCGTCGGGGCTGTTCTCCTCCAGAACCGATAAATTCACAAAAGACACAATCAGAAAAAAACTCAACAAAACCACCGAGAGGAATGGCACCCAGGATATTCTCTGAAAAGAGTCGGCGACAGCTACAGGCATGACAATCATCCAATGGACCGCACTTGTTGTTGGGTTTCCAGTTGCAAGGTACGCATCTGAATGTTTTGCAACAAATCAGGATGCGAACTTGCGAAATAAACTGAATGGAGCGGATTTGCACTGAGCAACCAACGTGCTTCAATGTGAAATACATCAAACCAGAGAATTCGATGGGGAATCATGCCGATGTGTTTCATCTCTACAAACTCATTGGGCTGTAGCACATCATCAAGTTCGAATCGTCGGTATTGCCTGTCCACCGGATAACGCACACACAGAAAACAGCGGTCCACCAGCTTGGCCCTGATGTACCAATACGCTGCCTTGATCAGCATCAACCTCAACGTCAAACCATTGGACCGAGCAGGGATGGCCAGCCTTGACACCTCGGCAACTCGACCGGTACTCAGGGCCTTGGGCAATACATACGACTCCTCGAGACGAAGCTGCCGCTGATTGGAAATCTGTACCCGCACCGTACCAATACAACTTCCATCCAGCTTTGAGAACGCCAGCAGTACCGCGGAGTCAGGATGAGCATCATCAGCATCGGGTTTGGCCAGCATTTCACCGAGCGACGGAAGATGCCTTCCGTAGGCAAGTTGCCGGGCTTTGGCAGCCAACTCCAGCTCATGCTCGGTTTTCGCAATCGCGATCCAGAACGGTAACAACTGCGAGGTGGAATCGAACAGAAAGTTGACTTCTGAAACACTGGACATGGGATTCTCCGGAGAATGGATTCACATTAAATATTCCACATCCAATTTGCGTCCCCCCGTTCGGGTTAAAGCTCCGGTCACCCCCTATCACCCTGAGGGCCTAGAAATAATCGGTATTCCGAATATCAATACAAGGTTTATTGAGTGTGAGAGAATCTGGCAAAACACAATAAATTCAGGAGATAAAGCAGAATGAAAAAGAAAGAGTTTGACTTGATCGTCTTTGGTGCAACCAGTTTTGTAGGTCAGATCCTGGTGCAGTATTTGTGGAGGCGACATGGCATGAACGGCGAAATCAACTGGGCCATTGCCGGACGGGATGCTGACAAGCTCGCGGTGCTGAAAAACAGACTGGGTGAACAGGCTCGAGAATTGCCAACGATTTTGGCCAATGCCAGCCAAGAAACCGACCTGCAAAACCTGTGTTCAAAAACCAAGGTGGTGGTTTCAACAGTTGGGCCGTATGCCTTGTACGGATCTGGCCTTGTCAAAGTTTGCGCTGAAACCGGCACGGATTACTGTGATCTCACCGGTGAAGTGCAATGGATTGCGCGAATGATTGAAGCCCATGAAGAGACTGCAAAGCAAAGTGGTGCTCGTATCGTGCATTGCTGCGGTTTCGATTCCATTCCCTCTGATCTGGGAGTGCTGTTTCTACAAAAGGCCGCCAGTGTTCAATATGGCGAACCTTGCCAACAAATCCGGATGCGGGTTAGAAAACTGAAAGGAGAATTTTCAGGCGGTACCGTGGCCAGCATGATCAACGTAACGCGCGAAGTTGCTGCAGACCGGTCACTGGCCAAAAAGTTGGCTAACCCATATTTGATTTCACCTGCCCGCCTGGCTGCACGTCAACCCAATGTCAGCTTCGCAGAATTTGATCCAGTGGCCAAGAGCTGGCTGGCTCCCTTTGTCATGGCAGGTATCAACACCCGTGTGGTTCATCGCAGCAACGCTCTGCAAAATTACGGATACGGTAAAGAATTCAAATACGACGAAGCCATGATGACAGGCAACGGGCTCAAAGGCCGAATCACTGCGATGGGACTGGCCAGCGGCATGGCTGGTTTCTTGATTGGTGCTGCACTTCCACCAACCCGTTGGGCACTTGAAAAATTCGTAGTTCCCAAACCTGGTGAAGGACCGAGCGAGACTTCGCAGCAGCGAGGCTCTTATGACCTGCGCTTTTATGGCACCACCAGCAAAGGCAATACCCTGACCGCCAAAGTCACAGGTGACATGGACCCTGGTTATGGTTCAACCGGTAAAATGCTGGGTGAGGCAGCGGTGTGCCTGGCGCTGGACATTCAAAAGCACGCAGGCGGATTCTGGACCCCTGCCTCGTTGATGGGAGAGCAATTGATGAGCCGCTTGCAGCAACACGCTGGGCTCACCTTCGAACTGTTACAAGATTGAACCACTAAGACACTTCAAACCTGGCCAGCAAACGTCCAAGCTGGTCATACAGCTCCATACGCTGGCCCAGAATATTCCAGCTTCTAACCTGGGCCAGTGTGCTAATCAGTTCACCATCAACATTACCCTCGTTCAAACAGGCCATGCGTGTGGCAGCGACTAGGTTCAATTGAACGAAACGGCCGTCGAGAGTATACGTACCCAACAACTGGTTACACCCACCCGAGCCACTCAAACGACTATTTTCGGAATGAAGCATCAAACCCGGTGCTCTCCCAGATTCGGGTAATACCACTGGCTTGCCATTGAGTTGAACCAGCGTCCAGAACTGGTCTTTCAAATTTGCGGAATGCAAACGTGTAGCGCAATTCCCAAGCGCAATATGTTCATAACGCAGCGGAAGCAAACTAGGTACCAGTCGACCACCCTCCATGGAGGGTGCAAGCTTCAAGTGACCATACACTGTGGCCAGCAGAGCCTGCCCAGGCTCATTTCGACGTCCCATATATTCGCGTTCCAACTTTATATTGTCACCCTGTGCCAGCACTGGAAAACTCAAACCAGAGACGCATTCTGAAAAAAGACCAGCATCCGCGAGGTACACATACTGTCCGCGAAGCGGAAACAACTTCAGGTCAAGTGAGTCAGCCGTCTGGGTACGATTCAGATGGTAATTCAGGTTTGACAAAATGGTGCGCGCTTCCAGATCCAGCATTTCAATAGAATCCGTTGAATTCACCCGGAAATAACGTAGATTTGAGTTTTGCCCCTGCATCACCACGATATTGCCGTAATGCGACATCACCCAACGTCCCAAGTCGCTGGCTTGATTGGGAGGAACTTGCCCCGCGTAGCGCTGGCGGGAAAAGAAAGTACCATCGGACTGCAAGGTAATACTTGTTTCAATTCCCTCACAACTGGCGCAAGGCAAAGTACCTGAAAAAGTGGCAGGCAACTGGGGCAAGGGTACTGGTACCGCAGTCGTTGCATTCGCTGCACCAGGCTGCCAAATCACAAGGGCCATCAAGATACCCGCAAAGAGTTTCTCGAACATGGGAATTGCTCCAGCGAAGTTGTCCATCCGTGATTATTACATCCAAACATTTGCACTCAAAGTACAAGCTTCATCTCATGGGGGTTTGTTACATGCAATCTGGAACACGTTTTGGCTGGTCACTCTTTGTTTTTTTGCCGTTTGTGTTTGCATGTACGGGTGAGGAACCTACGGCTTTTCCCACCACGCGAACGAATCCGTCAACATTCGAACAGAGGAGTCCCTGCTTTAACAACTCTTGCGCGAGCCTGCAGGAATTGTTGACGATCCCCGATGCAGAAAACATGATTTTCTCGGCTGAAGGCAGGTTGTTTGTGTCTGGCGGGCAATCCGTGATTGAGGTGCTAAAAAATAACGATGACTTCGCGGCTCGAACACTGTCCAGCGGTGTGTGTAACTTCACTGGTTTGGCGATTGCAAGAAACACCCTCTATGCCAATTGTGGTGACGGTACCCTGTGGGCAGGGGCAATGAACAAATCGCCCATGACCATTTCTCCAGTATTTAACTATGAGGGCATGGCACTGCCCAATGGATTAACCAGCAGCGCAGACGGTCAAACATTGTATGCAGTGGATGGACCTGTCGCTACGAACTCCCTGCCCTCGCCCAAAATTGTGAAGCTGAAGATTGCTGCCAATAACCCGCTTCAAGTTGAGAATCAAACAACATGGTTAGACTTGGCGGGTCGCTTTCCAAACGGAATTCAACGTCGGGGAAATCTGCTTTATTTCACGGATTCTGAAATACCAAACCTGGGTCGTTTGAATGTGGTGCCCATCCAAAATGATGGATCGGCAGGTATGCCTTTGGTGCTGGCCACGCTGGAAAACCTGCCTGACGACTTTTCAATTCTTCCCGATGGTTTTGCCGTCACCTACTTTTTTACAGGGCAAGTAATCAAGCTGAATTTTCAAGGTGAGCAAGTAGACGGCTTTAACCCACTGACTTTTTCGACAGGCACCTCACAGGTTATGCAGGGTCGTCCACCACTATTTTCCACCACTGACCTGCTGGTAACTGAAAAAGGAATTCTGGGCGAGCAAAGTAGCCCCATAGGCAATAAATTGACTGTAGTGCGGAAGACAAATAACAACTAGAGACCTCTCACGTGCAGAACTGCAAAAAACACTTGTATTGATAATTATTATCATTTACGATGAATTCTCATTTGAACGAATTGGGAGTTCTTTATGCAGCAGGAAAACTGTACAGCTCA
>FWPV01012557.1_pt1 | contig 13034 bp, 12 predicted proteins | sample 2228371 | NCBI WGS metagenome assembly FWPV01 (sample SAMEA103939776, study PRJEB20133) | metagenome | reverse complement strand
GAGCTCCAGCGCCTCGGTGCCGACATCCGCACCGACGGGCACCACGCCGTGGTGCGTGGGGTGCCCCGGCTCTCAGGCGCTCCGGTCCGCGCTCCCGACATCCGGGCCGGAGCGGCGCTGGTGGTGGCGGGGCTCGCGGCCGAGGGCGAGACGCTGATCAGCGACATCCACCACATCGATCGGGGTTACGACGACCTGGTCGGCCGGCTGGCCTCGGTCGGTGCCGGCATCGAGCGGATCAGCGGCTGACGTCGGGCTGGTCGGTGGGTCGCCCCTCGAGTTGCTCGGCGCGATCGTCGGCCCGCTCAGCGGGGCGGGGCAGCTGGCCGATGCGGTGTCGGGCCACCACGAGCACACCCAGGATCACCACGATCGGCCCGGCCACGAGCAGGATCTCGTCCCAGCCCCCTTGGTGGGCGAGCAGTGCCATGGCTACGCAATCTACGGCCGCGGCTGGTTCAATAGCGCCTTGAGGTTCTCACGATGTCCGACATGCGCACCCAGGTCGAAGAGACCATCGAGGCCATCCGCCCCGCCCTCCAAGCCGACGGGGGCGACATCGTGCTGCGCGACGTCGACACCGAGACCGGGGTGGTCAGCGTCACCCTCGTCGGGGCGTGCGGCACGTGCCCGGCGTCGACCCAGACGTTGAAAGCTGGCATCGAGCGCATCATGCGCGACCGCGTCGACGGGGTGACCGAGGTCGTCAATGTCTAGTGCGACGGCGCGGACCCGCCGCCGCGATCCCCACGAGCTGTTCGCCGCCGCCCGAGACGGCGACCGCGCGTCGGTGGCGCGGCTGCTGTCGATGATCGAGCGCGGTGGCGCCGACGCCCGCACGATCTCACGCCTCGCGTACCCGCTCGGGGGCGAGGCCTACACGGTGGGGCTCACGGGCGCTCCCGGCGCCGGCAAGAGCACGCTCACGTCGGCCACCATCGGGCACCTGCGCGCCCAGGGCCTCGAGGTCGCGGTGCTGGCCATCGACCCGTCCTCGCCGTTCACCGGCGGCGCGATCTTGGGCGACCGGGTCCGTATGCAGGACCACGCCACCGATCCCGGGGTGTTCATCCGTTCGATGGCCACGAGGGGTCACCTGGGTGGGCTCTCGCTGGCCACGCCCGAGGCCGTGCGCTTGCTCGATGCCCTCGGACAGCGCTGGATCCTCGTCGAGACGGTCGGAGTCGGTCAGGTCGAGGTCGAGATCGCCGGCAAGGCCGACACCACGGTCGTGGTGGTGAACCCAGGCTGGGGTGACTCGGTGCAGGCCAACAAGGCCGGCCTCATGGAGATCGCCGACGTGTTCGTGATCAACAAGGCCGACCGCGCCGGTGTCGACGAGACCCGACGCGACCTCGAGCAGATGCTCGAGCTGTCCGAGCTGCCGGCGGACGCCTGGCGTCCGCCGATCGTGGCCACCGTGGCTTCGACCGGCGAGGGCGTGTCGAAGCTCTGGGACGCGATCGTGGCGCATCGCGAACACATCACCGCGAGCGGTGAGCTCGCTCGACGCCGGGCGTTCCGCGTGCGCGAGGAGCTGCGCGAGATCGTCGCCCGCCGCCTCGAGGAGCGGGCTCGTGAGCTGTGCACCGGCGAACGCTGGGAGGCCCTCCAGCACGGTGTGGTCGAGCGGTCCACCGACCCCTGGACCGCCGCCGACGAGATGCTCGCCGGCGTCGGCGCCTGACCCCCGTTTGCCCGGGTTCTGGCATCGCCCCGCAGCGAACTGGCATCTCGCCGAACTGGCGTCTCGCTGTTGCGAACTGGCATCTCGCCGAACTGGCGTCTCGCTGTTGCGAACTGGCATCTCGCCGATCTGGCATCGCAATCTGGCTCACAGGCCCAGGTGGCGGCCAGAACAGCGATGCCAGAAGCCCGAGATGCCAGTTCGGCAGGTCGGGATGCCAGTTCGGCAGGTCGGGATGCCAGTTCGGCAGGTCGGGATGCCAGTTCGGCGGAGCGAGATGCCAGATCGCTGGAGCCGGGATGCCCGTTCGGTGGGTGGGGGCGGGTACGGTCCCCGGGTATGAGCGAGGTCGCCCCCAACGACGAGCTGGTGCTGGTGGAACGGCGCGACGACGGGGTCGCCGTGGTCCGCTTGCACCATCCCAAGGTCAACGCGCTCAGCCGGGCGCTGTTGGCCCGACTGGAGGTGGTGGCCGAGGAGCTGAGCGTCGACCCGCCCGGCGCCGTGGTCGTGACCGGCGGCGACCGGATCTTTGCCGCCGGGGCCGACATCGGTGAGTTCGCCGGCCCCGAGGAGGCCCGGGTCATCACGCAGGGCTTCCACCGGGCCCTCGACGCCGTGGCTGCCATCCCCCGCTTCGTCATCGCCGCCGTCAGCGGCTACGCCCTCGGCGGCGGCTGCGAGCTCGCGCTCGCCTGCGACTACCGCATCGCCGCCGAGCGCGCGGTGTTCGGCCAACCCGAGATCCTGCTCGGGATCCTGCCCGGCGGCGGAGGCACCCAGCGCTTGGCGCGCACGGTCGGGCCCAGCCGGGCCAAGGAGCTGATGCTCACCGGTCGCCAGGTGCGTGCCGACGAGGCGCTGCGCATCGGACTGGTCGACGAGGTGGTGCCCGACGACCAGCTGCACGAGCGAGCCCTCGCCCTCGCGGCCGACGTGGCTCGCGGCGCCCTGGTCGCCCAGGCCCTCATCAAGCGCGCGGTCGACGAGGGTCTGTCGCTGACGCTGGAGGCCGGCTTGCAGCTCGAGCGGCAGATGTTCGAAGAGGTGTTCACCACCGAGGACAGCCGCATCGGTGTGCAGAGCTTCCTGCAGCACGGCCCGGGCCGAGCCCGTTTCACCGGCCGCTGACACCGAGAGCGGTCAGGCCCAGCAGATCTCGCCGAGCTCGAACTTGCTCGCCAGGTCGGGGTGGGTCGGCACCACCCGCACCGCGGCACCGTGCGGCCCGGCGACGTCGACTTCGTACGTGCCCTCGTACACCGCCGCGCCGTCCTGCCATCCGGTGTGGGTGAGCTCGATCACCTCCGGTCTGCCGACGATCTCCCCCTCGGCGTCGAGCGGGCCGTGCACCAGCTCGACCGCCACGTCGTCGGGCGACAGCCCGTCGAGCCACACCACCGCCCGCAGCGGCCGCTCCACCCCGGCCGTCACCACCGCCAAAGCGTCGGGATCGTCACCGGGCACGTCCAACGCGAGCACCTTCACGTTGGGCCACAGGGCGTGCACCCGCGCCTTCCAGGCCGCGAGCGCCCTGGCCCGTGCGTACCCGTCGGCGGCGAGCGCCCGGCCGAGCGCGGCGGCGGGCAGGTAGAGCTCGTGCACGTAGTCGCGCACCATCCGCGAGGCGGTGACCTTGGGTCCGAGGGTGGCCCAGTTGTGCTTCACGCGCGCGATCCACGTGCGGGGCAGGTCGTCCTCGTCGCGGTCGTAGAACATCGGCACGATCTCCTGCTCGAGCAGGGCGAACAGGTCCTGGGCCTCGCGGGTGTCGCGGCGGCCGATGTCGGGGTCGTCGTCGGCCGACTCGATGTCCCAGCCGTTGCGGCCGTCGCTCCACTCGTCCCACCAGCCGTCGCGGATCGAGCAGTTCAGCGCCCCGTTCAGCGCCGCCTTCATGCCGCTGGTGCCGCACGCCTCCTGCGGGCGACGGGGGTTGTTCAGCCACACGTCGCACCCGTGGTACATGTGGCGGGCGATCGCCATGTCGTAGTCGGGCAGGAACACGAATCGGTGGCGCACGTCGAGCTGGCGGGCGAACAGCTCCACCTGCTGGATCATCTCCTTGCCCGGTACGTCGGCGGGGTGGGCCTTGCCGGCGAACACGAACTGCACGGGGCGGTCCGGGTCGAGCAGCATCCGGCGCAGCCGGTCGGGTTGGCTGAGCAGCAAGGTGGCCCGCTTGTAGGTGGCGAAGCGCCGGGCGAAGCCGATCGTGAGCGCCTCGGAGTCGAGCACGTCGCTGCCCATGCGTGACCGCACGAACTCGACGAGCTCGGTCCGTCCCGCCGATCGCGCCTGCCACACCCGGAGGTCGTCGATGTCGTGCACCCGCTGCCACGCCTCGTCGTCGGCGCCGTCCCACACGCCGTGGACGTGGAAGCTGAACAGCTCGTCGATCTCGGCCGACACCCAGGTGTGGGCGTGGATCCCGTTGGTCACCGAGCCGATCGGCACCTCGTCGACGGGCACGTCGGGCCACAAACCCTGGAACATCTGGCGGCTGACGGCGCCGTGCAGGCGCGCCACCCCGTTGGCCCGGTCAGCCAGGCGCAGGCCCATGACCGCCATGTTGAACCGCGGGTCGTCGGGTTCGTCGGGGCGGTGGCCGAGGCGCATCAGGTCGTCGATCGAGACCCCGCACGACTGGGCCCAACCGCCGAAGTACTTGTACATGAGCTCGGGCGGGAAGCGGTCGATGCCGGCGGGCACCGGGGTGTGGGTGGTGAACACGCTGGCGGCCCGCACCTGCTCGACGGCCTCGGGGAACGTGAGCCCGACGGCGATCAGCTCCCGGATGCGCTCCAAGGCGTTGAAGCCGGCGTGCCCCTCGTTGCAGTGGAACACCGTGGGGGCGTGGCCGAGGGTCCGCAGGGCGCGCACCCCGCCGATGCCGAGCACGATCTCCTGGCGCAGCCGGTGTTCCACGTCGCCGCCGTACAGCCGGTCGGTCACCGCCTGGGCCTCGGGGCTGTTGCCGGCCACCACGGTGTCGAGCAGGTACAGCGGCACCCGGCCGACGTCGGCGCGCCACACCTTCACCTGGACCGGCTCGCCGGCCAGCTCCACGACCACGTGCTCGGCCGTGTCGGTGATCGCCAACCCGGCCGGGTCCAGCCGAGGGAAGCGCTCCTCCTGCCAGCCGTCGGCGTTGAGGCGCTGGCGGAAGTAGCCCTCGGTGTACAGCAGGCCGACACCGACCAGGGGCACCCCGAGGTCCGACGCCGCTTTCAGGTGGTCCCCGGCGAGCACGCCGAGACCCCCCGAGTACTGGGGCAAGGTCTCGGACAAGCCGAACTCCGGCGAGAAGTAGGCGACCAGCCCGAGCGGGTCGCCACCGGCGGGTCCCTCCACGTGGGTCTGGAACCAGCGCGCCGAGGTGATGGCGACCTCCAGCCGCTGGTTCGCCGCCGCGACCTGGGCGACCACGTCGGGGTCGGCGGCGAGCGCCGCCCACTCCTCCACGGTGATCGCCTCGAGCACCCGCACCGGGTCGTGGCCCGAGCGTTCCCAGGCGCCGGGGTGGAGGCGGGCGAAGAGGGCCTTCAGCTCGCGGTCCCAGGTCCAGTGGAGGTTGGTGGCCAGCCGGCGCAGCGGCTGCAGCGGCTCGGGGATGTTGGGCTCCACGCGGAAGCGTCGGATCGTGCGCATGAGGGTTCCGAGGGTAACCGACGGCCCCGGTGGCCCCGGTGGCGCCCGTGTGAACGTCGTGTGTCGGCGCGGTCAGCCCGTGGCGACGCGGTAGACCTCGACGGTCGAGGCGGCGATGGCGTCCCAGGAGTACTTCGCCGCTACGAGCTCAGCGGCCCGGGCCTGGAGCTTCGCTGCGGTCTCGGGGTCGTTCAGCACCCGCTCGATCTGGTGGGCGAGGTCGTCGGCGTTGCCGGGCTCGAACATGAGCCCGGCCTCGGTGCCTTCGACGATCTCGGCCAGCCCGCCGGTGCGGGCCACGATGGTCGGCGCGCCGGCGGCCATCGCTTCGAGGGCCACGATGCCGAACGGCTCGTACAGTGAGGGGATCACCACGCACCCGGCGCGGTGCAGCTGGCGGCGCAGCTCGTCGTCGGGCACGAACCCGGCGAGGTGCACGAGATCGCCGGCGCTCTCGACGTCGATCTGGCTCTGCAGCTCGGCCAGGTACGAGCCTCGCCCGGCGATCGTGCAGTGCAGGTCGGGCACCCGCCCGCGCAGCCGGGCGATCGCCTGGGCCAGCACCTGGAAGCCCTTTTCGTACTGGACCCGCCCCCACGACAGCACGAACGGCCCGCGGTGGATCTCCTCACCCGGTGGCGGGGCCCACAGCGCCGGGTCGACCCCGTTGGGCACGAGGTGCACCTTCTCCATCGGCAGCTCGAAGCCCTCGACGACCTCGCGGGTCATGAACCGCGAGCAGCAGATCACCTCGCGCGCCTGGTAGGTGAGCCACCACTCGACCGAGTTGATGACCGCCGGCTGGCCGGGCGGCACGTGGCCCCCGTGGCGGCCGCGCTCGGTGGCATGGATCGTGGCGACCAGGGGCACGTCGAACAGCGCCTTCAGGGTGTCGCCCGCCCACGCCACGAGCCAATCGTGCGCGTGCACCACGTCGGGCCGCCAGGTGCCCAGGTGGGTGACCAGCTGCACGAGCTGGTGGTTGGCCGAGGCCATCTGGGTGACGAGGTCGTGTTCGGGGATCCACGGCAGGTCCACGTGGGCCCGCAGCACCCGCACCCCGTCGACCACGGCGTCGTCGGCGGCGTCGGGATGGTGGAGGCTCAGCACCACCACCTCGTGGCCGGCCCGGACCATCGCTCGCGCCAGCCCGTCGACGTGAGCGGCGATCCCGCCCACCACTCGCGGCGGGTACTCCCACGACACCATCAGCACGCGCACCAGGCCGAACGTAGTCCGGCCGGTACCCTCGGGAGTCATGTCCGCTCTCGTGCTCGGCGAGCTCGACCTGCACCTGTTCAACGAGGGCACCCACCGCTCGTTGTGGACCGTGCTGGGCGCCAACCATGTGGAGGGCGCCACCGGCCCGGCCGTGCGTTTTGCCGTCTGGGCCCCCAACGCCCGGGCGGTGTGGGTGGTCGGCGACTGGAACGGCTGGACACTGGGTGCCGACCCGCTGGCGCCCCAGCAGTCCTCGGGCATCTGGGCCGCCGAGATCGGCCTGGCTGCGGCGGGCCAGCGCTACAAGTACGCCATCGAGGACCGGTGGGGCCACATCTCCTACCGGGCCGACCCGATGGCCCGCCAGAGCGAACGCCCGCCGTCGGACGCGAGTGTGATCCCCGTCGCCGAGGCCTACGAGTGGGGCGACGCGGCCTGGATGGCCCACCGGCGTGCGCACGGGGGCCGACCGGACCAGCCGCTTCGCATCTACGAGGTGCACCTGGGGTCGTGGCGACCCGGTCTCGGCTACCGCGAGGCGGCCGAGCAGCTGGCCGAGCACTGCGGTGCCCTCGGCTTCACCCACGTGGAGCTGTTGCCCGTGGCCGAGCACCCCTTCGGTGGCTCGTGGGGTTACCAGGTCACCGGCTACTACGCGCCGACGGCCCGCTACGGCACCCCCGACGACTTCCGAGTCTTCGTCGACACCTTGCACCAGCAGGGCATCGGTGTGCTCATGGACTGGGTGCCGGCGCACTTCCCCCGTGACGCCTGGGCGCTCGCCCGCTTCGACGGCACCGCCCTGTACGAGCACGAGGACCCGCGCCTCGGCGAGCACCCCGACTGGGGGACGCTCGTGTTCAACTACGGCCGCCACGAGGTGCGTAACTTCTTGGTCGCCAACGCCCTCTACTGGTTGCGCGAGTTCCACGTCGACGGCCTGCGGGTCGACGCTGTGGCCTCGATGCTCTACCTCGACTACAGCCGACCCGACGGACAGTGGATCCCCAACGAGTACGGAGGTCGTGAGAACCTCGGGGCGATCGCGTTCTTGCGGGAGCTGAACACGGTGGTGTTCGCCGAGGAGCCCGGCGTGATGATGATCGCCGAGGAGTCCACGGCGTGGCCGGGGGTCACCCAGCCGGTGCACCACGGGGGTCTGGGTTTCAGCCACAAGTGGAACATGGGCTGGATGCACGACACGCTCGGCTACTTCGCCCACGACCCGGTGCACCGCCAGTGGCACCACCGCGATCTCACCTTCGGCCTGCTGTACGCGTTCAGCGAGCGGTTCGTGCTGCCGCTGAGCCACGACGAGGTGGTGCACGGCAAGGGGTCACTGCTCGCCAAGATGCCCGGCGACGACTGGCAGCGCTTCGCCAACTTGCGCGCCCTGTACACGTGGATGTGGGCGATGCCCGGCGCCCCGCTCGTGTTCATGGGCTCCGAGCTCGCGCCGTGGACCGAGTGGAGCGAGGAGGCCGGGCTGCCGTGGCACCTGCTCGACCACGCCCCCCACCGGGGGGTGCGCGACCTGATCGCCAGCTTGAACCGCCTGGCCCAGGAGTGGCCGGCGGTGTGGGCGAGCGACCACGACCCGGCCTCGTTCCGCTGGCTCGACGCCGACGACGCCGCCCACTCCATCTACGCGTTCGTCCGCTGGCACACCGGCCCCGACCACGACCCCGGGGTGGTGGTGTGCGTGGCCAACTTCACCCCGGTTCCCCGCGACGGCTACCGCGTGGGTCTGCCCCAGGCGGGGGTGTGGGAGGTGCTGATCGACAGCGACCAGGGCCGCTTCGGGGGCAGCTCGTACCGGGGTGACGCCGGCGGTGCGCCCGTGACCGTCGAGGCCACCGCCGACGCTGCGTGGCAGGGCCAACCTGCGTCCGCGCTCGTCGACCTGCCCCCGCTCGGCGTGCTGTGGCTCGGTCGTCGGAGCTGAGGTCGGTCCTCGCCGCCAGCGTCACCCTCGGCGTGGCCGTCGGGGTGTTCGGCGTCTCGTTCGGCGTGGGCTCGGTGGCTGTCGGGGCGTCGGTGGCCCAGACCTCGGCCATGTCGCTCTTGGTGTTCACCGGGGCGTCGCAGTTCTCGGCCGTCAGCGTGATCGGCGCTGGCGGCACGATCGGCTCGGCGCTTGCCGGGGCCCTACTGCTGGCGGCCCGCAACGGCGTCTATGGGCTCGCGATGTCCCAGCGCATCGACGGGGGCCTCGTGCGCCGGCTGGTCGCCGCCCAGCTGACCATCGACGAGTCGACGGCGATGGCCGCCGCCCAGCCCACCCGTCACCTCCAGCGCCTCGCGTTCTGGGTGACCGGGGTGTCGGTGTTCGTGTGGTGGAACCTCGGCACGCTGGTCGGGGCGCTGGCCGGCAACGCCATCGACCCTCGCACCTTCGGGCTCGACGCCGCGTTCCCGGCGGCGTTCGTGGCGATGGTGTGGCCCCTGCTCGGCGACCGGCGGGCCCGCCTCGCGGCGGGCTTGGGTGCGGGCATCTGCCTCGTCGCGATCCCACTCACCCCGGTGGGCGTGCCGATCCTGCTCGCCGCCGTGGCCACGCTGGTCGGCCTGCAACCCCCGCCGCCGGCACCGGAGGTGGCCAGGTGACGTGGACCCTCGTGCTCGCGCTGGCCGCCGGTGCCTACGGGTTCAAGGTGGCCGGGCTCGTGGTGCTCGGCGGGCGGCGGGTGCCGGCGCCGCTGCTGCGCTGCTTGGGTCTGATCCCCGCTGCGATGATCTCGGCCCTCGTCGTGAAAGACACGCTCTCGAACGGCACCGAGCTGGTGATCGACGCCCGCGCCGCCGGGGTGGGCGCAGCGGTGGTCGCCGCTGGGCTGCGGGCCCCGCTGATCGTCGTGATCGTCCTCGGGGCCGGCGTGACCGCAGCGGTGCGCGCCCTGGCCGGCTGATCGCGGGGTCGGGGGACGGCTCGGGTCAGGCGCGCACGCTCACCCGGCGCAGCTCGGCGGCGGCGTCCTCGGGCGGCACGATGTTGATGAGCACCCCGGTGCCCTGTTCGAAGCCCGCGGTCGTGACCAGCTTGGGCCACAGGTGCACGTGCCAGTGGTACTGGCCCTCGTGGTGGTGGGGTGCGGTGTGGACCACGAGGTTGTACGACACGTCCCCGAGCACCTCGTCGAGGTGGTGGACCGAGTCGCGCACGGCCCGGCCCACCCCGTCGAGGGCTTCGTCGGGTGAGTCGGGCAGGTGGATGTCGTGGCGGCGGGGGATGATCAACAGCTCGTACGGCGAGCCACTCCAGAACGGGCAGATCACCACGGCGTCGTCGGTGGCGAACACCACCCGCTCGTCGGTGACGAGCTCGGCTTCGATCGTGGTGCACAAGATGCAGCCACCTTCGAAGCGGGCAAAGGCGCGCTCTTCGTCGACGATCTCGCCGGGCACGAACGGCAGGCCCAACAGCTGGCCGTGCGGGTGCGAGAGCGACGCTCCGGCCTCGCGACCGTGGTTGACGATGGCCTGCGTGTAGCGGATGTTCGGGGTGTGGGCGTGCTCGATGAAGCGGCGCTTGAGTGCTCGCATCATGCCGGCGGCCTGGTCGTCGCTGAAGGCGTCGATCCCCTGGCGGTGCTCGGGGGTGAGCACGAACACCTCGTGGATGCCGCTGGCCTGGGCCATCACGTGGACCGGGCCGAGGTTGCGCACGGCGAGCCGCTCGTCGCCGTCGAACGCCGGGTACAGGTTCGGGATCACCCGCATCTTCCACTCGCCCGCCTCGTCGACGGTCTCGAGGGCGGGCAGGGTGGCCTCCTCGTTGCCGGGGCAGAACGGGCACGGGCGGGCCGGGTCGGCCTCGACCGTGGGCGTACGGGGGGCGAAGTCCGAGGGCCGGTGCGCTCGCTCGGCGACGATGGTGACCCACCGGCCGGTCATGGGGTTCAAGCGGAGCTGGCTCACGATGGGACAGAGGATACGGCGGCCGGACCCCCGCTGGGGGACACCGGGCGGTACAGGCTGATGTGACGTTCGCTGCGCTCGTCGAACGGGGTGCCCGACCAGTCGGCCCACCGCTCGGCCAGGGCCAGACCCGCCGCCGCAGCCATCTCGTCGAGCTGGGTGGGGGTGGCGTAGCGGATGCTCCAGGGGCGCAGGCGCACCCCGCCCGCCTCGGTGATCTCGACGAAGTGGCCCTCGGCGGTCTGCGACTCCGGGTGGTGGACGTCGACGGTGAGCACCACCCGGTCGACGTGGAGCGAACGGACCCCGACGGTGCTGCCGGCGGGCCGCTGCGGGTCGGGTACGAACGCTTCGACGGCGAAGCAGCCGTCGGGGGTCAGCCGGCTGGCCACGGCGGCGAAGCACGCCTGCTGGCGCTCGGCTGTGCGCAGGTTGAACAGCGTGTTGTAGGCCACGTAGACGAGCCGGAACGGGCCGATCGGCAGCTCGTCGACCATGTCGGCGCGACGCACGTGCACCCAGTGGCCGTCCGGTCGGGCCCGCAGGCGGGCGAGCATGGCCTCGCTGGTGTCGACCCCGTGCACCTCGAGCCCGGTGGCGGCGAGGGGCACGGCCAGCCGCCCCGTGCCGACCCCGAGCTCGAGCACCGGCCCGGCACCAGCGACGCGGGCCAGCGCGCCGACGGTGGTGTCGACGTCGCCGAGATCGGCGTACCAGTCGTCGTACACGTCGGCGAAGGCGTCACCGTAGGTGCGGTCGTCGTAGCCGCGCACGGGACCATTCGACCACGAACTCTGCCCCGAGCGGCACCGGTAGCGTGGCAGACGTGTCCGGTGCCCCCGCCCGCCACGTCGATCTGGTGTACCTCGACCACGCCGCCACCACGCCCATGCGCCCGGAGGCGGTGGCGGCCATGCTGCCGTACCTGACCGAGACCTTCGCCAACCCGTCGGGGTCGCACCGCTTCGCCCGGGTGGCTCGCCAGGCCGTCGACGAAGCCCGCGAGGTGGTGGCCGGTGTCGTCGGCTGCGCCCCCGGCGAGGTGGTGTTCACCAGCGGTGGCACCGAGAGCGACAACACCGCCGTCACGGGCGTGCTGGCCGCCGCCGGCGCGGGGCGGGCGGTGTGCCCCGCCGCCGAGCCCCACGCCGTGCTCCACTGCGTGCAGCACACAGGCGGCTCGGTGGTGGCCGTCGACGCCACTGGGCACGTCGAGCTCGACGCGCTCGCCGACGTGCTCGACGACGACGTCCGCCTCGTGTCGGTGATGGCGGTCAACAACGAGGTCGGCACGGTGACCGATCTGGCTGCGGTGGCCGAGGTGGTGCGGGCCCGGGCGCCGCTCGCCGCGTTGCACACCGACGCCGTGCAGGCGCCGAGCTGGCTCGACCTGCGCACCCTGTGGCCCCACGTCGACCTGCTCGCGCTCAGCGCCCACAAGTTCGGCGGCCCGAAGGGGGTCGGGGTGCTCGTCGTGCGAAACGGCGTCCGGCTCGAGCCCTTGCTGCGCGGCGGGGGCCAAGAGCGCGACCAGCGCAGTGGCACCCACAACGTGGCCGGCATCGTGGCCGCGGCCGAGGCGCTGCGGCTGACCGACGCCGAGCGGCCCGCCGAGGAGGCGCGCGTGGCCGGCCTGCGCGACCGGCTCGTCGACGCGCTCGTCGCCGCCGGCGGCGTGATCGAGACCGTGCCCCGCTCGGCCAAGGTGGCCGGGTCGGCGCACGTGTGCGTCGAAGGCATCGAGAGCGAGGCCCTGCTCTTCGTGCTCGACGAGGCCGGCGTGTGCGCGTCGGCTGCCTCGGCCTGCGCGAGCGGCGCCATGGAGCCGTCCCACGTGCTGGCCGCGATGGGGGTGCCCCGGTCGCGAGCGCTCGGGGCGCTGCGGCTCAGCCTGGGTCGCACCACCACCGTCGCCGACGTCGACCGAGCCGCCGACGTGATCGTCGACGCCGTGGACCGGCTGCGCCGGTCGATGGCGCAGGTGCGCTGACGGGGGGGCGATGGCACGGGTGATGGTGGCGATGTCCGGCGGGGTCGATTCGTCGGTGGCCGCTGCGCTGGCACGCCAGGCCGGTCACCACGTGGTGGGAGTCACCCTGCGGCTGTGGGGCGGCGAGAGCGACACCGGGTGCTGCAGCGTGTCCGACGTCGACGACGCCCGCCGCGTCGCCCAGCAGCTCGGCATCGACCACCTCGTGTTCAACTTCACCGACGACTTCCACGAGCACGTCGTGGCGCCGTACGTGTCGGCCCATGCGTCGGGAGTCACGCCCAACCCGTGCATCGAGTGCAACCGGCACCTCAAGTTCTCCCGCCTGCTGGAGCGGGCCCGGCTCCTCGAGTTCGACCTCGTCGCCACGGGCCACCACGCGCAGGTGGCACCTCGCCCTGACCGGCACGACGGCGCTCGGCTCGGGCTGGCTCGCGGTGCCGACCGGGCCAAGGACCAGAGCTACGTGGTGCACATGCTCACCGCTGCCGAGCTGGCGCGCACCTGGTTCCCGGTCGGCGGGCTCACGAAAGCGCACGTGCGCGCCATCGCCGCCGAGTTGGGCCT
>FWPV01005349.1_pt1 | contig 13035 bp, 16 predicted proteins | sample 2228371 | NCBI WGS metagenome assembly FWPV01 (sample SAMEA103939776, study PRJEB20133) | metagenome | reverse complement strand
ACAGAGGAGTTAGCAATGAGAATCAGAAAAAAAAGCAAAAAAGGTTTTACACTGATTGAATTATTAATCGTTGTTGCCATTATCGGCATCATTGCTGCCATTGCCATTCCCAATCTGCTTGTTGCCATGCATAAAGGCAAGCAGAAAGCCACAATGGGCGATCTTAAACTTCTCGGAACTTCAATTGAATCCTATATAACTGACTGGTCTTTTACACCTCAGGTTGCTGAAGGACCAATTACAAATTTGTATCAAAATTTCTTTACCTCGTTTTATTCAAAAAACCAAATTATTATGGACAGCTGGGGCTCATATTTTCTATATCGCCGAGGAACAATTCAGAACGCAGATCAGGACATCTACAGCCTGATCTCTTATGGCCGGGACAAAGCACCGTCAGCAATTCCCGCCCCACCGCTTTACGAATGTACTGCACTTTCTGATTTTAACAACGACATTTATTATTCCGGCGGAAACTTTTCAGTCGGACCGGTCACAAAAAGATAATTATCCTATAACTTAAAGAGAAGAATTCCATTGACAGCAAAAAGAGGTTTTCACTGAAAAATGATTCTTTCCAGCTGCTCCTGCTCATGAGTTTCCAATTGTTTGTAGCTCTTTAATCTCTGCATTTCATTCAGCTCAACAAGCAGATAATCAAAACCATCTTCTTTCAGGGCGAGGAAAAGTGATTTCTGACCATTATTTTGTTTCAGATAGGGCTTCAGAATACAATAATTACGAGCGGTACCGAGCATATAGGCACGATGTAAATAGAGTCCCCTGGCTTCTGTGACAATTTTTTTTATAGATTGACTAACTAAAAGGGAGAATAATATATGATGTTCCAGATAATCATTCGCAGAAGATGTCAATAACAAAAAACAAACTTCTTAAGAAAAACATTACCATTTAAAAAAAACTTTAATAAGCACGCTTTTTTTGTTAAATCTTTTAAAAATGACACTCATTGTAATTATTTTTACATTTTTTGCTCAAAGCGGTGATTTTTTTCCAAAAAAAAGACTTTTTTCTGGCATATAAAATGCTTTTATTAAAGTGAAACTTTTTTTGAGGAGGTCAAATGAATAAAAAAGGGTTTACCTTAATTGAGTTGCTGATCGTTGTAGCAATCATCGGTATTATTGCCGCGATTGCTATTCCCAACCTTCTGGTGGCAATGCAGAAAGGCAAGCAGAAATCAACCATGGGTGACATGAAAACCCTCGGAACCGGAATTGAGTCTTATGTTACTGATTGGTCATTCGTTCCACAAGAAGCTGATATTGATGCTTTGTCTCAGCAGCAATACTTCCGTTTCCACGCCAAAAATGTGCCGGTTTATGATGCCTGGGGCACAATGTTTCAGTATGAAACAGGTGGAGCACCACCGGCTGCTGATTCTGATCAATATTCAATCACATCCTGGGGCAGAAACAAAGCAGTGGGCGGTAATGTTGCGGTTGCCGCTGGTACATATTATGAAGTTACCAGTCTGACCGACTTCAATAATGATATTGTCTATTCCAACGGAAACTTCACTTTTGGGCCAAAAACAAGAAAATAGGAGCTAAAAGAGGTTGACAGCAAAAGGCAGCCGGTATTTGCTTCCGGCTGCCTTTTTTTTTAGCTTTTTTTTTCAGGTCTGCGGGGCAAAGTCTTTTTTTCTTGAACAATTATTATTTTGGTTACTTATTGCAGTAATTTTTTTTATTTTTAAAAGCTTTTTTTCGCGCAATTTTAACAAGCTACTGACGATTACCTGCGCAACTCTTTTTTTCACCTACGGGCTGCTGCAGAAACTGATTATTTTTCCGGCACTCATCTCAGAGCTGCAAGCCGGAAACAATTTTTTCAGCCGGGCTCTGCTGACCCGCCTGCAAACAGGAAGAATCTATTCTCTGTTTTCACTGCCCACACTTTATGCTTTTGTCTGCGGATTTTTAATAATAATTATTTTAGACTATCTTCTCGGTTCCCGGAAAAAACTAATCTGGCTGATTCTTCTTGCCGCAGGCATTGTTAATCTTCTTTTAACGCAAACAATTGCCGCTTTTTTTTACACAGCAATCGCTGCCTTTTTTTTGCTTGCCAGAAAAAGAATCATAACCTTAAAATATTTTCTGCCGTTCTTAATGCTTTTAACTTTGACCTTTTCCCTGATCCTGGCTTTGCGTTTTCATGAAATCCGCAACCTGTCTCCCCTTCATCTTCGTCTGCTGAACTGGCAGCAGGCAACAAGAGTTATCGCTGCTTTTCCTCTCAGCGGTGTTGGCCCGGGAAATTATCAGGCAAAAATTTCTGCATTTACCTTTTCTGGTGAACCGGTTTCAATTTATGCCCATAACTTCTTCCTCCAATTTACTGCTGAAACTGGCCTGCCTGTTGCCCTTTTCCTTTTTGCAACTCTTGCCGGTTATCTCTGGAAGCATCGCCGGCAGTTCTTAAAAACCGAAAACAGCCTGCCGGTATCTCTATTAATATTATTCTTTTTTTACAATCTGATTGATATTGGTATTTACAATCCTGTTGCATCAATATTACTGGGAATTACTCTGGCTATGTTTGCCAGAAATTCAGCCGGCGATTACCCGCCGGCTATTTTCGCCGGCACTTCAAAAAAAGTGAAATCACTGCTCTCTCTGGTAATAATATTAATTTTTTGCTGGCTGCAACTGGCTAAATATTTTCAGCTGGCCGGTAATCTTGAACTGGCATTCAATAACCTGGATAAAGCCCGCAAATACTATCAAGCCAGTATTCTGATTTACCCGCTCCAGTTTTACTCTCTGGTTGGTCTTGCCGACATTGCCTTTCGCAGCAACAATCCTGCCCGGTCAAAACTATTTCTGGCTAAAGCTGAGAAAATAAATCCGGATTATCCATTTCTCTATTATCTTCATTCGCAAATAAATCTTCAGGAGAAAAACCTTGTTGCTGCCCTGAATAACGCTTTGCTGGCAGCAGGAAAAGCTCCCTATAATCAAAAATATCGGAGTAATTATGAGATTCTCGCTCAGCAGACAGCTAAAATTCTTTCAGCCGCAGATTGAACTTCTGCTGCTCTTTGGGCTACTGCTCTTTTTTCCGGACAAGCTCTCTTATTCTTACTACTTTCTGGCAGCACTTCTGCTCTCTTTTTTCTCTCTTCTCCATCTCTGGAAAGATAAGCTTTCTGTTCGTTCTCCGTTCACCTATTTTCTCTTCTTTTTCAACTCTATTTTTATTTTTTCAGCTCTATTCGCCAACTATCCCCAGAAATCATTGCTCTTCTGCTCTGATCTCTTGCTTATCACATTCTATTTCATGCTTCTGCCGGAATTTTCAGATCAGGAATATTCCAATCTGCTGAATATCTTCTTCATCTTTATCACTTTTGCCGTGGCACTGAATGGATTATTCTTTTTTATTCTTCAGCAGCAGCAAGCCTCAATCCTTTTTAAGAATCCGATTCTTTCCGGTTTTTTAGCGGCTATTGGCGCAATTTTCTTTTTCTCAGCTTTGCTGGAAAAAATTTCCTGGAAAAATTTAAGCTTTCTGCTGATCAATCTCTCCGGATTGATTTTAAATGCCAGTAAAGGTCCGTTGCTCATCTTTTTCTTAATTACCCTTTTTCTGATTATCAGAAAAAAAAGAGCTCTGTTCTGGCTACCAATATTGTTCATGCTCATTATGCTTATCATTCCCTCGCCATTGCAAAAGCGCTTACTGAATATGAAAAATGATCCTTTCCTGACTACCAGAATGCAGATCTGGCAGACGAGCCTGCAGATGTTCAGAAAGAATATCTGGCACGGCGTGGGGGCTGATCTCTTTGAAGAAAAAGCTTACGCCTTCAATTTCGCTAACCCTTCCGCACCGGCAAACTTTTTCAAACGCCCGGAATCTCCCCACAATGACTTTTTAAAAATTCTGAGCGAGACAGGTATCAGCGGCCTGCTCTTTCTGCTGGCGATCTTTTTCTATTTCCTAAAAAAACATTTAACCAAAAATGCTGAACCGGTAGTGGTTCTGCTGACAGCAGGTTTTCTTTTCCAGATGAATTTAATAAATTTCATCTTCCAGCCTTTTTTCCTGATCTTCTTTCTCTTTCTGCTAAAAAAATTTTTGGCAAAAGAGTGCCGTTATCAAAATAAAACTTATTTCTATAAATTTATCTACTCTTTTTTAATCCTTTTTGTCTTCCTCTTCTTCTATCTGTTACCGACCTGGTCAGACAAAATTCAGAAAAGCATCAGTCAGCGGCATCCGCTTCAACGAATGACAGCTCTTAATTTTCTTAACAAAATAGATCCGTTAAACCATCAGCCCTATTTTCAGCGCGGAATAATTCTGCTTGAATATTGCCGGATAAAAAACGAGTTCGCCACTTCTGCCTGGCTTGATGCCCTGAACAGTTTTCAGCAAAGTTCTAAATTAAACCCTTACAATATTGCTGCTTATCAGGCTCAGCTTGAACTCTGGAAAATAGCCTGGCAGAAGAGAATTTACGGAGCTGAAATTGAAAAGCAAATTTTAAAGGTTCTCTTTCAGGCAGAAACCGTTCAGCCTTTTAATGTCTTTATCAAACAGCAAATTGCCGAAACTTTTTTTCAATCCGGGAACAGAACTGCCGCCCGTCTCTACTCAGAACAGGCGCTGCAACTTGAACCTTTTTTTGCACGAGCTCTTCTTTTCCTGCATAAAAATTTTTCTCTTTTTTCATCCGCTGAACTGCAGTCAAGGCTGAAGACGATCCGTCAAAAATATGAAAAATATAAACCAGCTCCCGGAAGCTATCTCTATAATCTCTGGTTGATTCCTAATCCACAACAGCAACAACCTTGATAATTTCATAAAGTTTCATAACATTATTGGTGCGGATTTTAAGCAGATAATTATAATCTCCTTTTTCCAGAGCAGTAAAAGTTATCTCCAGTTTTGTCTTTTCACCGGCTTTCAATGATTTTTTCTGAAACACCAGACTAATTTCCGGATCAACGGTATACTCAACCAGTTGTAAAGTTTTATTACCGCTATTGGTAATAATAACTGACCTGGTAACTTTCTGACCGGTTTTTAATTTTCCGAAATCAAGACTCTCCGGCTCAAGCACAACCTTAATTATATTCCGATTAACCACCACACCTTCAATGTAAAGATTTACTGACTTGTTCTTCTCATCATTGGTAAAAACAGTAATCCCTTTGATTACTTTTCCGTTATATCCGGTCGAATCGAATTTAACCGTGATCTTTCCTGTTTCGCCTGGTTTATATTCAATTTTTTCAAGCTGATGTGTTGTGCAGCCGCAATCCGGCACAACATTCTTAATCACCAGAACTTTATTTCCCGCATTTTTAAACTCAAAAACGAGATCAATCTCTCTGTCGCTTTCAATTTCACCAAAATTAAGTCTTTCACGCACAAACTTAATTTCCGGTTGGGCAAAAAGAGACCAGACACCTGCCGCTAACCAGAGCATTAAAAATAATCTCAGTTTATCTCTCATTTTCTCCTCCTTTTGATAATTCTTTTAACTGTTTTTCTAAAATGCGCAGACGGTCAACAATCTTCTCCAGCTGCATACCAATTACGGCATTTTTTCTCCAGAGCCTGATTTCCTGAGCAGGCATTCCGGCATAAACTCCTGTCTCTTTTAAAGTTGATGTTATCCCTGTTTGTCCGGCAGCCATTACACCGTCTGCCACCTGAATGTGATCGGCAACTCCTACCTGACCACCAAAAATAACATTTTTGCCTATTCGAGTTGATCCACCAATTCCACATTGAGCCGAAATAGTTGTATTTGAGCCGATTCTAACATTGTGGCCAATCTGAACCAGATTGTCCAGTTTAACATTTTCTTCAAGAACCGTTTCTTCAAGAGCAGCACGGTCAATACAACTGTTAGCCCCAATTTCGCACCAGTCAGCAACTATAACCCGGCCTATTTGAGGGATTTTTTCTACCCTGCCATCGGCAAGACGCAAATAGCCAAATCCATCAGCACCGATTACTGATCCGCTATGAATAATTACATTATCGCCGATTTCGGTATCGGGATAGATAACGACACCAGAATAGATAAGACAGTTTTTCCCAATCCTAACTCGCGGATAAACCGCCACCTGAGCATGAATTTCACTGTTTTCGCCAATTTCGCTGTCCCTTCCGATCCAGCTAAACGGACCAATAGCAACATTTGCTGAAATTTTTACATTTTTCTCAATCTTTGCCAGCGGAGAAATTTCACGGAACAATTTTTCCCGCGGATAAAAAAACTCCAGCACTGTTTTCAAAGCTTTTAACGGATTTTCAACATAAATTTCATTTTGATAATTTACAGTTTGCCCCTTTTTGATTATTAACGCCGCAGCCCTGATCTGTCTGATTTCAGGGTTTTTATTCTGTTCAGCAATGTAAGCAACTTGACTCTTTCCTGCCCGATAGAGAGAGTTTATGCCTTCAATCTCAATTTCTGGATCTCCCTTCAATTCTCCCTGAATAAGTTCAGCCAGCTCTTTAAGTTTCATCTATCTCTCCTGTTCAAAAATCCAGGTCAGTTTTGCTCCATAGAGCACAATAATCATTGCCAGTTCCATCCAGAAGCCAAAAACAATTAACGAGATAATATTGTTATTTACCTTGCCAAAAAGTGAAAAATTAATCAGATAATAAGAGTAGATACGCTTGATAATCTCCCACAAAACAGTACAAACCAGGGCTGATTTGAGAGCACTCCGTTTGCGGACCGTTAGCTCCGGAACAAATTTAAACAGAACAAAAAAGAAAAAAATCGCCACCAAAAAAGGCATTATGTAATTTAGAAAAAAATTGTCAACAAATCTGACAAAATCAGGATTAATATAGTCTCTGAAAATAGTTTTCTGATAAATATTACTGTTGATAAATGTGAGTAAGGCATCAAAAATCATTGTAAAAAAAAGCATAGCGATCACCATGATCAGCAGCAGAAATTCTTTCAGTCTGACAATCAAAAAACCCTGCTGAACTTCAGTGGCAAACATTTCATTAATAAACTGGACAAGTTTTTTTAACATTAAATACCCTAAAATAAAAAAAATTACTGCCGATAATAAACTTAAACTTCCGAGTTCTTCAGCTGTAAGCCGGGCTCGCTCAAAAAAAGAGCCGGAATAGTTTAAAAAAAATTCCCGGGTAAAAAAAAACGAATGCAGAATTTCTCCCTCAGTCTTAATATAGATTTTACTGAAAAGATATGCTCCGAGAACCAGAAAAGAAAAAATGGAAAATATTGAATAATAGGCAAGGACAGAAGCGCGATCAACGCCTCTGTCCTGCAGAAATTCACGCCAGGCAAAAACTAATTTATTAATAAACAACTGCGATTATTTAATCTCAGGAAACTGTATATTTACCCCACTTTACGAAGAAAAGAATCAGGTTAATGAGCAGAACATAGATGACCAGAGATTCAATCAAAACCAGACCGAAAATCAGAACATTGCGGATTGCATCCGCAGCTGAAGGGTTTCTGCCAATATTATCAATCGCAGTAGTAATCGACTTGGCCTGAGCAAATGCCCCGAATATTGAAGCCAGAGCCATTGAGCCTGCGCCCACGATTATTGTCCAGAGAAAGAGCGGAGCCGAATTCTGACTTCCGCTTTGCGCCTCTTCCGCGGCAAGCAATGAAGTTAATACAATAAATAACACCAGGCTAAAAATCTTTTTATTCATCAAATTCCTCCTTAATGTTCTGACGCAACTGCTCCGGCCAGATAAATAGTCGAGAGCATTACAAAAACATAAGCTTGAAGCACCGAAGTAAAAATAGCAAGAATCATTATCGGAACCGGAGCGATAAAAGGAACAAGTGAAGCAATGATAATAATAACCATGTCTTCCCCGAAAATATTGCCAAAAAGACGAATCGACAGGGAAAGAGGTCGGGAAAAATGCGATATCAGTTCAATCGGCAGCATAAGAAAAGCCATCCACCAGACCGGTCCGGTAAATGTCTTAAAGTAGCCCCAGATTCCATGTTTTTTAATGCCCTGAAGATGATAATAAACAAAAATAAAGAGCGCACACCCGGCAGTAGTGTTGATGTTGGCAGTCGGAGAAGCCATCTCCGGTAATAGCCCTATAAGATTAGAAACACAGATAAATAATCCAAGCGTAATCAATGCCGGCAGAAATTTTCTGCCCTCATGACCTATCTGATCATCTACAAGATTCTGAAAGAATCGGTAAATACCTTCCAGAACATATTGCATTTTCGAAGGAAACAACTGCGGCTTTTTCACGGTCAGCTTAAAAAAAAGAATTATTCCGGCAGTTACAAAAAAAGACATTATCAAATGGGTTGGAAGATAGTCGCGCGGAATTTGTAAATTAAAAAACTTCAGCACCCAGTTAATCAATCCATAAAAAAGGTCTGCAAATAACGGATTATGTTCCATGTCCGGTTAACCAATCCTTAATTGAATAAGCCATCAGACTCAAAGGAAGCAGGTTCAGACCGGCAAGAAAAGCAAAAGCTGCCTGAATATCCCGGGCCGCAAATAATATAAAGCAGGACATAATCAGGAAAAGCTTAACAAAAAAAACAACTAAAAAAAAGCTTTTGCTTTTTTTCCTTTCCAGGACAAGCTTAAGCATTCTTTCCAGCAAGAAAAAAGCACCTAAATTGATCATTGCTGCCAGAATAAAAATTATACTATAATTTACGTTTTTTGTAAAAAAAAGCACGATTAGTAAAAGAAAGACAAAGACAGGTAAAAGCAGGCATTTCCAGCTGTTATCTTTTTTTCTCATACTTCTTGACTACTTTATAAAAATTTACAAATCCGGCCGCCACTCCATAAATAGTAAAAATGATCAACAAGATCGGCTCTGTTTTCAAGATCCGGTCTAAAAAATATCCTATCCCCAGCCCGACGGCAATTGAAACCGGAAACATTAAACCAAGAGTAGAATAATCTGCCAGCTTTCTTCTCTCTTCAGGATCCATTGCAATTAATCAAATATCATCGTCCGATTGAATATCAAAATCCTCAAGTTCTTCATCTTCCTCAAAATCATCCTCATAAAATTCCTCATTCTCAATTCTTTCCTCTCCCAGCTCATCTTTGCGAATTTCAATGGCTTTATAAAACTCTTCTTCGTCATCATATCTTCTGATATAGTTGGCATCAAGATCACTGTAAAATAGTTCCAGATAATCTTCATCAATAATACAAAACACCGAAACATTTTCATCACTCTCAAGGTCGCCGATTGTTTCAACTATTTTTGCGCTATTTTTTATAGCATCAAGAGTCTGCCATGAAAGAACTTCAATTTGTTCCATATTAACTCCTTATTTTTTTCTTATGTTTTTTTAATGTTATTTTTTGAATTTGTCAAGTAGTTTGAACTTTTTTTTGCAAATTCCCATTTTTTTTTATCCAATCGGTTAAACTACCGGCAAAGATTAGCTCTCCACCCTGCTCACCACCAGCCGGTCCCAGTTCAACAATCAGATCTGCCTGATTTAATATTTCAGGATGATGCTCAGCGCATATCAGAAGCTTACCTGCTTCAAGAATATCAGTTACTATTTTTTTCATTACAGCTACATCAGCCACATGCCAGCTGTAAAAAGGCTCATCAAAAACATAAACTGCTGCCTGCGCGATATTTTCCAGCGCTTTAATAATTTTTACACGCTGAATTTCTCCGCTGGAAAGCGTTTTCAACTCCTGACACAAGCGCAGATGGCCTAAATCATATTTCACAAGCAAACCCAAGCCGGTTCTGGAAAAGTCAATTATCCCGGAAAAATTTGCCTGCAATTCTTCAAGCGTTAGCTGTAAAAAGTCAGCAATACTCATATTATTATACCTGATCTGCAAAACATCCCGTCGCAATCCGGTTCCCAAACAACTCTCACACTTAATCTCAAGCGGAGCAAGAAACTGCATTTCCAGTTCAAAGCGCCCTCTGCCTTTACACTGCGGGCATTGACCGGCAGATGAATTGCGTGAAAACGAACTCGCCGTTAAACCTAACTGCTTGCTCTGGTTCAATTTAGAAAAAAAACCATATATTGGCCTGAGAATATCAAAATAGGAACCCACAGACGATCGGGCAGCAGCAATCGGTTGAGAAAAATCAACAAAACAAACCTTACGCGGACCAAGTTTTCTTTCCAGTCGAACTGTCAATTCCTGAAGCAGAGTTGATTTTCCGCTTCCCCCAGGACCAATAACCGCTACCAGACCTTGGGCAGGTATTTTTAGGTCGAACCCCTTCAGGTTTCTTTGCCTGAGTCTGGAAAAAGTCCATTGTGCGAATTGGCCGGAAATGTTCCTCTGCTGCAATAAACCTCCTGCTCGATTCTTTACTAAGAGTGAATTTTCAGAGCCAGAATGCCGGAAAATAATTTGCCCTCCGGCTTCCCCGCTACCTGGTCCGAGCTCAATGACCATATCTGCATCCTGAAGTATTTGAGGATGATTATCAACAACAATTAAAGTATTGAAATTGTCCCGCAACCGCTTTAAATATTTTTTCAGCACTTTCACCTCTGAAATATGCAGATCGGCTGATGGCTGTTCCAGAACAAGCAATGTTTGTGTAAGAGTTGAACCAAGAATGAAAGTCAGATTCAGTCTCTGCCATTCTCCCCGGGAGAGAGTATTTGTCAAACGGTCAAGAGTCAGATAATGCAACCCGCAATCATTTAAATATTGTAACCTGAGGCTTAATTCTTCCAGAACCTGCTCTGAAATGCTATGACGATATTTTTGATAATCGATATTCTGAACAAAGTTTAGAGCTTCTCTGATATTCAGACTTAAAAAATCAGCAATGGTCAGACCATTGATTTTAAAGGCGAGAGCCTTTTGATTAAAACGCTTCCCCTGACACTGAGGGCAGAGGTTATAGCGAGAGTAGTGTTTTACAAAAAAGCGATTAGCAGGCTTATAACTCTTTTTCCGGAAGTAAGAAAAAACCTCCTGCAGACCTTCAAAATCGTCATTTCCGTTAAGAATAAGTTCTAAACTCTCCGGATTCATTTCGGAAACTTTTTTATAAAGATCAATTCCCGCTTTTTGCCATTTTTCAAAAAAATATTTCCTGGCTCCGGCTAATTTTTTTGTTTCCAGAGGTCTTACGGCACCTTTAATAATCGATAGCTGATCATCGAAAATTAAATCAAAAGAGAGTTTTTCAATCCGGCCATAGCCATTACAAACAGGGCAGGCTCCGGCAGCACTATTAAAGGAAAAAAGGCTCTCTGTCGGCTGTTCAAATTCTTTGCGGCATGACGCACAGTAATAATTCCAGGAAAAAATCATCTGCTTTTTATTTCCATAAACGATTACAAATTGCGGAGCAAAGGTATTGCTAATCAGATCCAGATCTTCAAGCACCCTTTCGCGATTATCTGCCGGATCAATTATCTGATCAACAAAAACTGCTACTTCTTTCTGCTGAACTTTAGAATCAATTCTCTTTTTTTTTTCATCTTCCCAATAATAATAAAAACCACGGGCAAGAAGAAACGCCGCATCACCCTGATAGGGAAAACAGATTACTGCCTGTTGGGAAAAATTTTTTTCAATTTCAATAACCATTTCCTCACTACTATATTTATTTAACTGCCGTTTGCAATGCAAACAAAAAAAATCGGCAATATTAAGATATAAGAGCCTCAGATAATCAGTAATGCCTGAAACAGATGCAACAATCGAGCGGGCATTAGAACTTCTCTGTTTCTGGCGAAAAGATAGTGCCGGAGGCAGGTTTTCAGCATCGTCAATATCGGGCTTACTGACCAAATCCAGAAACTGCCTCACATAAGGTGAAATCGACTCAATATAACGCAGATAACTTTCAGCATAAATAGTATCAATTGCCAGCGCACTTTTACCGCTCCCGCTCTTTCCGCTGATGACAATCAAACAGCCGATCGGCAGGTCAAGATCAATATTTTTTAAGTTTTTTGTTTTTATCCCCCTCAGTCTGATCAAACTCTCTTTCATATCTCCGCTTTAAAAAAATTACTTAATCTCAAAATCGTTATCAGAAAAATCGTTCAGATCAGGGCTGAGCATACTTCTGACCCTTAAGCGATATCCCTTACCGGCAGCCAGCTCGGTTCCGACTTTCCAAAAATAGAAACCGTTATCAGGTAGGTCACGGGCAATCAGGCAGATGAATCTGCCTTTCTGATAAAGAAGCAATGCCAGCTTCTGGTTTGGCTCCTGACAGATCCATTTCACATTAAAATTTGTTCCCCGCTGAATAACTTCTCCGCCATTCGGAGATAGTAAAGTAATCCGATTATCCAAGAAGACAATTCTGCTTGCCAGTAAAAGCCAGCTTATTAAAATCAATTTTTTTTTCATTCCTAAATATTATACGCAAAACAAAAATTTTATCTCAAAATTATTCACCTATAATTTTAACCAGAACTTTTTTAGCACGCTGCCCATCAAACTCACCGTAAAAAACCTGCTCCCACGGTCCAAAATCAAAAGCTCCAGCTGTTATGCTAATGAGCACTGCTCTGCCCAGAATTTCTCTTTTCAGGTGTGCAGCTGCATTTGTCTCTCCGGTAAGGTTATGGCGGTAAAGAGCAATATTGTCCGGAACAATTTTTTCCAGCCAGGAGAGGATATCATAATGCAGCCCAGACTCATCGTCATTAATAAAAACAGCTGCCGTAATATGCATTGCGTTTACAAGCATCAGCCCATCTTTTATTCCACTCTCTTTTAAACATTCTTCCAATTGCCTGGTAATATTGATCAGTTCAACTCTTTTTGCTGTTTTAAAAAAAAGTTCTTTGCGATATGTGCGCATATTTAATTATATCAGGTTTGTATTTTTTTTTAATTCTGATTATAATTATTCATTCAGGAAAGCAAAGAGGTGAAAAAGATGAATTTTCCCGACTTATTAGATCGCTTTAAACGCTATGTTGCTTACGATACCCAATCAGATGAAAATAGTTCTACTTTTCCTTCAACTTCCAGGCAATTTGATCTGGCTAATCTTCTGAAAGAAGAGCTGCTG
>FWPV01012554.1_pt1 | contig 13036 bp, 11 predicted proteins | sample 2228371 | NCBI WGS metagenome assembly FWPV01 (sample SAMEA103939776, study PRJEB20133) | metagenome | reverse complement strand
TACAGTACGATAAATTAGATTTTAAAGTTCCAACTTACTCTGAAGGTGATTGTTTAGCACGATATTTTGTGCGTGCTGATGAAATTCGTGAAAGTGCAAAAATCGTAAGACAGTGTTTACAACTTATGCCGCAGGGAGAGATAAAAGCAAATCTTCCCAAACAAGTTTTACCTCAAAAAGCAGAGGTTTATTCTAAGATGGAAGAATTAATTCACGATTTTATGATTGTGAACTTTGGTATCAATCCACCTGTGGGAGAAATTTATCACGCAATTGAAGGTTCAAAAGGGGAATTAGGATTTTATCTTGTAAGCAAGGGAGAAGGACATCCCTGGAAGTGCAAAATCCGTTCACCTTCGTTCATTCATATTCAATCTTTACCTCATTTGGTAAAAGGTCATATGGTATCAGATGTTGTTGCAATAATTGGCAGTATAGATCCAATTATGGGAGAGGCGGATAAGTAAAATGAAATTTAAATTTACTGCTGAAAACTTAGAACGAATTAACAAAGAGATTGCAAAATATCCTGTAAAAAAATCTGCAGTAATGGCTGCATTGTATATCGGACAGGAACAAAATGGTTATATCTCACAAGAGGTTATTAAAGAAGTTGCCGATGTTTTAGAAATGCACCCGCACGATGTTCTTGGAGTCGTTACATTTTATACAATGTATCATCAAAAGCAAATGGGTAAATATCATATCCAGGTTTGCACAAATGTTTCGTGTATGCTAAGAGGGGGATATGATATTTGGAATCAGGTTAAAGATAAATTGGGCATTGATAATATGGAAGTTACATCCGATATGAAATTTTCTCTTGAAGAAGTTGAATGTATGGGTAGCTGCGGCACTGCTCCGATGATTGCAATTAATGAAGACTACTATGAAAATCTTACCAAAGAAAAAGTAGAAGAACTAATCAACTCGTTAAAATAAATTTATTAAATGGAAAAAATAGTCTTACCAGATATAAAAGATATTCACATTCTTGATGTTTATATTCAAAATGGTGGATTTACTGCTGCTAAAAAAGCCTTCTCTCAATCGCCGGATGATATTATTGATCAGGTAAAAAAATCCGGTTTACGTGGAAGAGGCGGCGCTGCATTTTCTGCCGGTTTGAAGTGGAGCTTTATGCCCAAGACAACAGATAAACCAAAATATCTTTGTATTAATGGTGATGAATCTGAACCCGGCTCATTTAAGGACAGGCAAATTTTTGAATATAATCCTCATCAGTTAATAGAAGGTATACTGATTACCTGTTACGCAATCGGCGCAAAGATAGCTTACATATATATTCGTGGTGAATATCATAAATGGATAAAACTGATGCAAAAGGCTTTAGATGATGCATACGCTGCAGGATATGTTGGTGAAGCGATGAAAGATAAATTTAGGACTGATTTTTATTGCAATATTTATATTCATAAGGGAGCCGGAGCTTACATTTGTGGTGAAGAATCCTCTCTAATGAATTCTATTGAGGGTAAACGCGGGTATCCACGAGTAAAACCACCATTCCCTGCACAAAATGGTTTGTGGGGATGCCCTACAACAATAAATAATGTTGAAACAATTACAAATGTTCCGCCCATTATCAACAAAGGTTGGGAATGGTTTTCGAAGATTGGCGAACCAAAACATCCGGGCACTATATTATTCGGTGTTAGTGGTCATGTTAATAAACCCGGAGTTTATGAACTTCCATCCGGAACTTTGCTGACAGATATTATCTACAATTATGCAGGCGGTATTCCGGGTAATAAAAAAATTTTATGTGTCATTCCAGGTGGTTCTTCTATGCCGCCATTACGGGGCGATCAGCTTGAAGGAGTAAAGATGGATGCAGAATCTTTACGTGCTGCCGGTTCTGCTATTGGTACTGGTGGAATAATAGTAATGGATGAGGATACTGATCTGGTAAAAGTATTAGCTCGTATTGCTCATTTTTATCATCACGAAAGTTGCGGACAATGCACTCCATGTAGAGAGGGAACAGGTTGGCTTGAGAAAATATTGAAGAGGATTCTTGCCGGTAAAGGTTCTGCAAATGATTTGGATTTATTAATTACAGTTGCAAATCAGATAGAGGGTAACACCATATGTGCATTAGGTGAGGCTGCTGCCTGGCCCGTTAAATTTATGGTGCAAAGATTCAGGGATTATTTTGAAGCACGTGTAAGTAAAGAGATTAATCTGGAAGTTGCAAATAAAGTTCACTCTATGAGGCATACTGCAATTCCACTGGCCGAAATAAAAAATTAGATTTATAAAACATAAAAAAACCTCTCATAATTTGAGAGGTTTTTTTGTTTTAAAGTTAAGTTATTGGCTTATTCTCCTGCAGGCTCGGCTGCTCTTGCACCAAGTTCATTATCAAGCATATATAAACCGCTTTTATTATCACCAATCATTTCAATCTTGTGAATTATCTCTTCAACATTTGCTTCTTCTTCAACCTGTTCAGTTACAAACCACTGCAGAAAAGTGTGGGTTGCATAATCTTTTTCAGTAATTGCAGCCTCGACTAATTTATTAATCAGTCCGGTAATTTTCTGCTCGTGTTTTAATGTATCCGCAAAAACTTCAGGAATATTTTTCCACTCTACTTTTGGTGCTTTGATTTGTGTTAAGGTTACTTTCCCCCCTTTTTGGAGTATATAATTAAAAAATTTCATGCCGTGCATATTTTCTTCTGCAGATTGAATTCTCATCCAATTAGCAAATCCCTTAAGATTTTTTGCCTCGAAATATGCAGCCATTGAAAGGTACAGGTAAGATGAATATAATTCTTCATTAAGATGTGTATTCAGAGCTTTAAGCATTTTATTTGATAACATATTTACCTCATTTATTTTTATATAATTACTTAACTAAAATATAAATTATTTAGTTCAAAACTATTCAGAAATTAGCTGTTAAATATGTGTTAAAATTCACACAATACCCTCGAATCACTTTGATAATAAAGGGCTTAATGAGTAATTTTGTCTGGGCTTATTTTTAAGAATAATATCATAAAGGAGTTATAAAAATGGCAGTTAAAGTAGCTATTAACGGGTTTGGAAGAATTGGTAGACTCGTTCTGCGCGCGATGGCAGATAAAGGCGTTTTAGGCAAAGAGATAGATCTCGTTGCTTTAGTTGATGTAACAAACGACGCAAAATATTTTGCTTATCAGTTAAAATACGATTCAGTTCACGGTACCTTCAAAGGTGAAGTTACTTCCAAGAAAAGCAAAGCAGATCTGGAAGTTGATGATATACTTGTGATCAATGGAGAAGAAACAAAATGTATCATTGCTTCAAAAGATCCTTCTCAGTTACCATGGAAAGAACTTGGTGTTGATTATGTAATTGAATCAACAGGATTGTTTACTGATTCTGAAAAAGCTAAAGGACATATTACAGCAGGAGCTAAAAAAGTTATCATCTCTGCTCCCGGTAAAGGTGATGTTAAAACAGTTGTTATGGGAGTTAATGATAACGAATTAAAACCTGAACATACAATAATTTCCAACGCTTCCTGTACAACAAACTGTCTTGCACCTGTTGTTCACGTATTATTAAAAGAGGGAATTGGAGTTGAAGTTGGTATAATGACAACTATTCACTCATACACTGCAACACAAAAAACTGTTGATGGTCCATCTAAAAAAGATTGGAGAGGTGGAAGAGCTGCTGCAATCAATATTATTCCTTCTACCACCGGTGCAGCGAAAGCAGTTGGAGAAGTATTACCGGCAGTTAAAGGAAAACTAACAGGAATGTCTTTCAGAATTACGACAGCAAATGTTAAAGTTGTTGATTTAACTTTCAGATCTACAAGAGATACTTCTATAAAAGAAATTGATGAGTTACTCAAAAAAGCTTCTGATACTTATATGAAGGGTGTACTTGGTTATACTAATGAAGAATTAGTATCAACAGATTTTAATCACGATGAACGCTCATCTATTTATGATTCATTAGCAACTCTTCAGAATAACTTCAAAGACGAAAAAAGATTCTTTAAAGTTGTAAGCTGGTATGATAATGAATGGGGTTATTCAAACAGATGTGTTGATCTCTTGTTAAAAGTTGCAAAGATGTAATAACCTTTTAAGGGCGATCTTAAAGGATCGCCTTTTTAATATTAATTAAAATAAAAAACAGGGAAGATAAAATGAATAAATTAACAATAGATAAAGTTGATCTTAAAGGTAAACGCATTCTTGTTCGCGTTGATTTTAATGTCCCTCTGGATGAAAATTTAAATATTACCGATGATATAAGAATAACCGAATCACTTCCAACCATTAATAAAATTATTGCTGAAGGCGGCAAAGCAATTCTGATGAGTCATTTAGGAAGACCAAAAGGTGGTCCTAATCCTAAATACAGCTTAAAGCCAACAGCAAAAAGATTAGGAGAGCTTCTCGGTAAAGAAGTTAAGCTGGCTCCGGATTGCATCGGTGAAGAAACTAAAGCAATGGTTAACGCAATGCAAAATGGTGATGTGCTTATTTTAGAAAACGTACGTTTCCATCCGGAAGAAGAAAAAAATGATCCGGAATTTGCAAAGCAATTAGCTGAGCTTGGTGATGTTTATATTAATGATGCTTTCGGAAGTGCCCACAGAGCCCACGCATCAACTGAAGGTGTAACAAAGTATATAAAAGTTTGTGCTGCAGGTTATTTGATGCAGAAAGAACTTGATTACCTCGGTGGTGCGATTACAAATCCCAAACGTCCATATGTTGCAATTTTAGGCGGCGCAAAAATTTCCGGTAAGATTGATGTTATAAATAATCTTCTCGGGAAAGTTGATACTCTTATTGTTGGTGGTGGAATGGCTTATACATTTTATAAAGCTGAGGGAAAAGAAATTGGAACGTCTTTACTGGAAGCAGAAAAAATTGATCTTGCAAAAGAAGTATTAGCCAATGCAAAAAAATCAGGAATAAAATTTCTTTTGCCGGTTGATGTAGTTGTTGCAAGCGAATTTAATAATGATTCACCTTCTTCAGTTGTAAGTGTTGATTCAATACCGTCTGATAAAATGGGATTGGATATTGGTCCTGCAACTGTTAAGTTATTTACAGATGAATTACTGAATGCTAAGACGATAGTCTGGAACGGTCCAATGGGCGTATTTGAATTTGATAATTTTGCAAAAGGTACAAATGCTATCGCGCAGGCTTTAGCCGATGCAACTGCTAAAGGAGCAATTACCGTAATTGGTGGCGGAGATTCAGCTGCTGCGATTTCTAAAGCAGGATTAAAAGATAAAGTATCCCACGTTTCAACTGGCGGCGGCGCTTCTCTGGAATTTTTAGAAGGCAAAGCATTACCTGGTGTGGTTGCGTTAAATGATGTTTAATTATTAAAGGAATATTTTGAGTAACTATTATCGGCCAAGAGGTTTTGGAGGATTTTTTACTTTTCCTCCAGTGATTAAAAATTTACTAATAATAAATGGTGTCGTGTTTTTTGTCCAGCTGCTGATGGATAACTTAACGTTTAATGGATATCCTGCATGGTACATTTTGAACAGATGGTTTGCATTAAATCCAATCTCAGGGTTTGATGCCGCAGGTGAACCGTTTAATTTTCAGGTTTGGCAGTTGATTACATACCAATTTATGCATGGTGGATTTTCGCACATATTATTTAATATGTTCGCCCTGTGGATGTTTGGTGCCAGTATAGAAGATATTTTTGGTTCAAAAAAGTTTTTAATCTTTTACCTCCTGGCTGGTATTAGTGCTGGTTTACTTCACTTATTTGTTTCCCCATTGCTTGGCGGTGCGCCAGCAGTAACAATCGGTGCTTCCGGAGCTGTTTACGGAGTTCTTATCGCATATGCAATGTTCTTTCCGGATAATCTTATCTTTCTGTACTTTCTGATTCCAATTAAAGCAAAATATTTAATTGGTTTTCTTGTTGTACTTGAATTTCTGGCAATAGATAGTGCCTCTAGCGGAGTTGCACATCTTGCACATCTTGGTGGTGCATTATTCGCATTTCTTTACATAATGTTTGACAAGAACAGTTATGTACCACTTAAAAACCTTTTCCGAAAATCATATTACTATAAACCAAAATCGGGCAGCAATATTTTTTCAAATCCTTTTTCCTCTTCTTCCAGAAGAGAAAGGGATATTGAAGATGCTGATTTTTATGACATCAATAAAAAAGATGAAGAAGAAATATCTCAAGCTGAAATTGATGCAATTCTTGATAAAATAAGTCAATCCGGTTATCAGAATCTTACTGAAAGAGTAAAAAAGATTTTGTTTGAAGCAAGTAAAAAGATGAATCGAAATTGAAAAGATTACTTCTGCTTTTTTTAATTTTTTTATTTATCGCCTGCGATAAGGAACCTCCGATTTCTGAAGAAAAGTTTGTCGAAATTTATTCTTCTATTTTGATAATGCGGGACACTTCCAATCTTACAAATAATCAGATTAAAGATAGTGTATTAACACGTTTTTCAGTTTCAAGCGAAGAATATGATTCGATGGTAAATTTTTATAATGCGGAACCGGAGCGTTGGAATTTATTTTTTGAAAAAGCTGAAGCTTTCATTGATAGTTTAAAAACTTCTAAGTCTGAGAAGCTTTAATCTTAGCTAATGCAATTCTTATCATAGGATAACCTATATCTTTTGGTAATCGGTTTTTTAATTCTTTCAAATCGCTAAAACCCTTTTCATACTCACTTATTACTAATTTAAAATCTTTTTCAGAAATCAGTTTCGATACATCTAAATCAGGATAGTAAGAGATTATAGTTTCAATCTGCATTGATATTACAGCATCGGTAAGGTTAGTTAATTCAGATATCTCGTTTAACGAATACCCATTTTTTATAAGATTAAATGTTGATTGAATATTTTTTGGCAGTTTACTCTCAGCTGGTTTTACATTTTGATCAGAATCCGATAAAAAAGAATTAATTGCCTCAAGAAATTCATTACCAATCTTATTATACATTCTTTCATTAAATCCTGAAATACCCAAAAGTTCACTTTTGGTTTTGGGTTTAACTTGCGAGATTTTTGCAAGCAATGAATCCGGACAAATAATATTTGGTGACTGCAAAAATTTGCGCGATGCATCTTCTCTTATTTCGCGCAGAGTGTGAAATAACTCAAGACTCTGTTGATAATCTCTTTCCTTTTCAGAAGATGTTTGGGTTAAAAAACTAATTTCATTTTCTTCTAAACTCTTTTCTGTTTTTTTTGAGGGCAGAGAATAAAATTTCTGTCTGTCACGTTTACTTAAAATTATTTTTCGATCATTTAACAACTTTCGTAAGCTATTGGATATGTCGGTTTTGTTAAAACCAGCTAATGCTGAAAAACTTTTTAATGTTCTGAATTTAATTGAAGTATTCTTTCCAAGAAGGATATCATTAATTTCTTTTTCTGGAATTGCCTCAGAAATTTCGTTTAATAGGTTCAGGACTTGTTCATCAACATAATCATTGCTGCTAAAAATTGGCTGAGTATTCTTTAAACAGTTATTACATTTGTAGTCGTCAGTATTTTCACCAAAATAATTTAGGATAAACCTGAATCGGCATTCATTTGTATAAACAAAATCAGTAATCTGATCAAGCTTATGTCTGGCACTTATGTAAAATTCATTAATTAGTTTGTAATTAAGTCTTAAATCCTCCGGCTTAACTCTGGGTTGTAGTAACGAAACTGTTTCTTTAGAATCGTTTTTATTGTAATCGATTATTCCAAGAAACGCCAGACTCGTAAGTGTTTCATCCATTTCCTCAGAAGTTATACCTGTTTCAGTCTGTAATTTATTTGCATCAAAAATTTTTGCTGAAGAAAATATATCCGAACCAAAGTTTCTTATAAGATAAATCAAAACAGTTTTCATCAAATCATTTTGACTGTTTTTTATAAAACTTTTTAATCTTTTAGCCTCAAATAAGATTTTAATTCTGTTCTTTGATTGATAAGCAGAATTAATCTTTAAATATCCTGCTTCTTCCAGATATCTGATTGCCGAATAAATCTGTGATTGATTCACGTCTTCCTTTACATATTGCTTTATGTACTTTTGATCAATGTGGATTGGCTTATCCGGGTTAATCCCAACTGCTATTTGAGCGCTGTCGCATAATGCATTGTAAATGTTTTTTATTAAATCTTTGGTTGGAAATGAATTGTTTATAAAAAATTCGTGAATTCTTTTATCACTTTCATCAAATAAAAGATAAGTGAAAGAATCTTTTTCATCTCTGCCAGCTCTGCCTATCTCCTGATAGTAATTTTCAATTGAGCCAGGTGAATTGTAATGAATAACTAATCTGATATCTTTTTTATCTATTCCCATACCAAAAGCATTGGTGGCGATAATTACAGGTACTTTGTCCTCAATAAAGTTTTCCTGAATTTTTTTCCTAACTATTGGATCAAGCCCTGCATGATAGTAGTTGCAATTTACTTTATTAAGCGTCAGGAACTCTGCAAGCTGTTCAGAATTTTTTCTTGATGAAGCGTAAACAATTGCTGGTTTTTTATGCCGATGTAGCAGCTCGAGACATCGTTCCTTTTTCTTTTTTGTTATTTCAACATTTATGTAAAGATTATTTCTTTCAAATCCTTTGACAATCAGTTTTACATTTTTTAATGTAATTTGTTTAATAATATCTTTAACTACTTCGGGGGTGGCAGTTGCAGTAAAGGAAGAAACTTTTTTGATTCCGGTAAACTCAATAAACTGATTAAGTTTTGTATAACTTGGTCTGAAGTTGTGTCCCCACTCACTAATACAGTGTGCCTCATCAATGAAAAGATAATTGGGATGCAGGTTTTTTAGTCTTTGAGCAAACTCTGTATTTTCAAGTCGCTCAGGAGCAACATATACAATTTTTATTTTGCCATAAGAAACATTTGCCAGAACCTTTTCGGTTTCAAAAAAAGTCTGTGTGCTGTTAATGAAAGCCGCTATTTCGGTCTGTTTATTAAGCGAATCTACCTGATCTTTCATCAAAGCAATTAAAGGGGAGATAACAATTGAATAATTATCGCCAATTAAAGCCGGTATTTGATAACATAAAGATTTTCCTGCACCAGTTGGAAGTACTGCAAGAACATTATTGCCGTTAAGAATCTCTTCAATAATTTCCAGTTGTCCGGGTCGGAATGTTTTGTATCCGAAATATTTTTTTAATGCTTCAAAAGGTGTCACTTCGAATTAAATCAAATTTTATTATAAAAATACTAAAATTATTGCAACATATTTTTATCAATGGTTTTATTGGACAGCCTGAGATTTATTGCTAATTTTGGATGTAATTATTACGATTTTTTATATAATAAAAATCAAAACATTTTTCTAAAGATGTGGAAAAATAGTACATCTGAAAATGATAGATGATAATCAATCTATTCTTTCTTTTAAAATATAACTTGATCAAAAACATCAAATATTCTTTAAAAATTTTCTAACAGGTTTGAAAACATTATGCAAGACGATGGATTAAAATTAGAAGATCTACTGGAAACTTCTAAAAATGCAAATTTCGCTGATGACAGAATCAACAATGTGGCAATAATTGGTGCCGGCACAATGGGGCAGGGAATCGGGCAAACAATTGCTGCTCAGGGAATGGAAGTGATAATTATCGAGGTTGATAATGAACACCTTGAACATGCCAAAGCCCAGCTAAATGAATCAATTAATCGCGAGATAAAGAGATGGGCTATGACAAACTCCGATAAAAAAGCAATCTTCAGCAGAATTAAATGGGAAACAAATATGGATGCCGCTAAGGATTGTGAATTGATAATTGAAGCAGTTCAGGAAGATTATCAGGTTAAAGAAAATGTGTTTAAGCAGCTTGATAAAATAGCTGATCCAAATGCAATCTTTGTCTCTAATACTTCAACTTTAAGCCTTACAAAATTATCTGAATCTATCACAAGATCAGATAAAGTAATTGGAATGCATTTCCTTAATCCTGTGCCAAAAATTCCAATGGTAGAATTGGTTAAAAGTCTGCACACATCTAACGAAACAGTTGCAAAGGTTAAAAATTTTGCATCACGAATCGGAAAAACTCCGGTAGAAGTTTATGAATATCCAGGCTTCATTACAACACGTGCAATTGTTCCTTTAATTAACGAAGCAATGCATATGCTGCTCGAAGGTATAGCAACAGCAAAGGATATTGACACAGCACTAAAGTTAGGATATAATTTTCAATACGGTCCTCTTGAGATGGCTGATTCAATGGGTTTGGATGAAGTTCTTACCTGGATGGAAACTCTCTGGAGTACTTTAGGTGAACCACGTTACAGACCTAATCCACTTATCAGAAAGCTTGTTCGTGAACGTAAACTTGGTAAAAAAACAGGCGAAGGAATTTTTAAATACGACGAACACGGAAATAAACTTAATTAGATTTTAGGGGAATTATTAATCAAACGGATTTAATTTTATGAAAGTATTAGTTCTTAACAGCGGAAGTTCTTCAATTAAATATCAGTTTATTGATACTGAAAAAAAATTAGCACTTGCCAAAGGTTTAGTTGATAGAATCGGAATGACCGGGGCAGTTTTATCGCATCAACGTTATGATGATGAAAAAATTAAAATCGTTGGGGAAATTCTTGATCATCAGATCGCGGTTGAGTATGTGCTTGGTGTAATGTTAAGTAAAAATCACGGTGTGATTGATGATAAGAAAGATATTGAAGCTGTTGGCCACAGAGTTGTACACGGTGGCGAAACATTTTCGGGATCAGTTTTAATTACTAACGAAGTTGTGAAAGTTCTGCAGGATAATATTGAACTTGCTCCATTGCATAATCCTCCCAACATAAAAGGTATTCAGGCTTGCCAGAGAATTTTACCTGATACACCTCAATGCGGTGTATTTGATACTGCATTTCATTCCCATATGCCTCCACGAGCTTATTTGTATGGAATCCCATACGAGCTCTACAAAAAATATAAAATAAGAAGATATGGTTTCCACGGCACATCGCATTACTTTGTTGCTCAACGTGCAGCACAAATTCTTAACAAAGATATTGGTGAGTTGAAATTAATTACCGCGCACCTTGGCAATGGTTGCAGTATGGCTGCTGTAAAGAATGGTGTTTCGATTGATACGACAATGGGATTTACCCCACTTGAAGGATTACTGATGGGAACACGTAGCGGTGATCTTGATCCATCATTAATTCTTTTTATAATGGGTAAGGAAGATTTGAGTCTTAACGAAGCCTCAACACTTCTTAATAAACATAGCGGGCTCATCGGAATCAGTGGTGAGAGCAGTGATATGAGAGAAATTTTAGCTGCTGTAAAAGATAATCAGCAGAGAGCAAAATGGGCTTTTGAAATATTTGCTTACAGAATCAAAAAATATATTGGTGCTTATGCCTCAGCAATGGGTGGATTGGATGGTGTTGTTTTCACCGGTGGAATCGGTGAAAATTCTCCCGAAGTACGTGAAGAGGTTTGCAAAGATTTAGGATTTCTGGGAATTGAACTGGATGAAATTAAAAATATGAGTGGAGAAGAAATAATTTCAAAAGACAATGCAAAAGTTGCTGTTATGAGAATTCCTACTAATGAAGAATTAGTGATTGCACTCGATACAGCTCAGATTGTAAGCGAGTTGAAAAAAGTTTAAGTATTTTTTTCCAAAGGCATAACTATGGATCTTGGAATTAAAGGAAAAGTTGCACTTGTAACTGCATCAAGTACAGGAATCGGTAAGGCCGTTGTTGAAGCACTTGCTGCAGAAGGCTGTCAGGTAGCCATCTGTTCCCGTTCGAAAGAAAAATTAATTGAAGCTTCCCGCGATATCCGAAATAAATATAGCGTCGAACCCTTTTGGGGCGTATGCGATTTAAACCATCAAAAAGATATTGATAATTTTTTTAATGCTGCTCAAAATCAATTTGGAAAAATTGATATACTCGTAAATAATTGCGGCGGACCAACGCCGGGATTTTTCAGAGATCTGACCGAAGATGATTGGAACAATGCGTTTAAGCAGGTGCTGATGAGTGTGGTAAGATTTACGGAGCTTGTTCTTCCAAAAATGATTGAACAGGAATGGGGAAGAATTATCAATATTACTTCAATTGCTGTTAAGCAGCCAGTTCATAATCTAATGCTTTCCAATTCTTTACGTGCCGGTGTTACGGGTTTTGCAAAATCTCTCAGCAACGAAATCGGAAATAAAAATATAACTGTAAATAATGTTGCCCCGGGTTACACTTTAACTCATAGACTGTATGAGTTAGCAGTTAACCGTGCTAAAACATCTGGGAAATCTCACGAAGAAATTTTGGTAGAAATGGCTAAAGATGTTCCGATGAACAGACTTGGCGGACCTGAGGAAATTGCAGCGATGGTTGTTTTTCTTGCCTCTCAAAAAGCCAGCTATATTACCGGCACTACAATTCAGGTAGATGGTGGTTCTACAAAAGCAATTTTTTAGAATTTGCTTTTATTAGATAAAATCAATGAGAAAGCAAATTGAAATATCTGTTCGTCCTGAAGAATTAGATATTCCTGATATTTTGCTCATAAAATCTTCACAGCAGCTTAAGTTAGCAAAAGAAGAATTCTCCGCAGTCATCCCAACAAGAAAATCAATTGATGCAAGATCAAAATATCCAATCTTCAGATTTCTGGTTGATGTTTTTATAAATGAACATCCAGCAGAATATCATAACAAAATTATTTTTAATCCTGTTAACAGCAATAAAAAAGTAGTTATAATTGGATTTGGACCTGCCGGAATGTTTGCAAGTTTAAAGTTAATCGAACGCGGCATTAAACCGATTGTGGTGGAAAGAGGGAAGGACGTACAATCCAGAAGAAGAGATATTCGTGCTATTCAAAAGGAGCATACAATAAATCCGGATAGTAATTATTGCTTTGGTGAGGGCGGGGCAGGTGCTTATAGCGATGGCAAGCTATATACACGCTCCACAAAAAGAGGAAATGTTAAAAGAATTCTGGAGTTATTGGTACAGCATGGTGCAAATGATGAAA
>FWPV01004585.1_pt1 | contig 13037 bp, 15 predicted proteins | sample 2228371 | NCBI WGS metagenome assembly FWPV01 (sample SAMEA103939776, study PRJEB20133) | metagenome | reverse complement strand
CTAAGCTTCTGCCGAACTCTAAACAGAGTCTCATCTGGCAGGGCACAAAGGAACTCGACATTCCTGACGCGCCAATCCAACCTCTTTACTTGGTCGGCCAAGATCGCGCCCGTCACAGGCAATTCGGGGGGAATAAGAACCTCAAACGGATAGCCCTTGGCCTGATTGGTGATGGGACACATAATCGCCAGTCCAACCTTGCCATTATAGCTTTCCGGCGAGAGCACGACGGCGGGGCGACGGCCGGCTTGTTCATGCCCGGCTTGGGGATCCAAACTAACCCAAACCACATCTCCGCGCCGTGGGACATAGGTTTTGGGACTCACCATACTTCGTTCCCTACGGCGGGGCCGGTGTCAAACTCAGGATGCAGGTTATCGTCAGTGATCTGCGCCAGGAGCTGTTCGAGGAGTAGCTTGGGATCAGCTACAGGTGCTATGACGATCGCCCCATTGACCAGCGACATCTCAACGGGCGAATCATTTTGCAGCCCTACCTCGCTCGCAAAGGATTTGGGGATGCGCAGAGCAAGGCTGTTGCCCCATTTCTGCACACGGGTTCTCATGCGTCAACCTCCATTGCCAAGTATCTACATAGAAGATACATCGTTTTCAGGTTTTGTCAAGATCGTCGCACCAGCCACGCCCCCAGCGCCACCAGCACCACCGCCCCCTCCACCACCAGAGAGGCGGGCGTAAAGTCGCTGACACTGCTCCCCAGCCCGGTGGGGCCGGTGTGCAGCGCGTAGCGCTTGAACGGCCACCAGAAGTAGATGCGCCCCGGGTTGAGGTGCGCGTTGATCTCGTCGCAGGCGAGGTGCGAAGCATAGCCGACGATCCAACCTTTGGCCGCGCGCCGGCCGAAAAGGAGCCACACCAGCGCGCTGGTCAGCGCCCACGCCAGCCCCGTGTGGGCCGGGAGGCGGTCGTTGGGCGTCAGGCGCAAGATCCAGCGGATGGGTTTGTCCACGAAATCGGGAAACATCGAGACGGCCAATCCCACGCGCAGGTCGGTGCGCGCCAGACGACTGGTCAGATATGCCGCCGCGACATGGCCCGGAAAGATCATGGATACCTCACCCATTCACCTCGCGCTCAGCGCATCAAGCGCTCCAACTCACCCGTCAACCGCTCGAACTCGGCCAGGGCTGCGCTGACAGGCACAGGGGTCGTCAGATCCACACCCGCGTCCTTGAGCAACTCGAGCGGCTCCTTGCTCGATCCCCCTTGCAGGAAGGCGAGATAGCGCGCCAAGGCCGCCAGCCCTTCGTTGAGCAGCGCCGTCGCCAGGGCGATACCCGATGAGATGCCCGTCGCGTATTTGTAGACGTAAAAGTTGTAGAAAAAGTGATCAATGCGCGCCCATTCCCAGGCAATCGGTTCATCTTCGGCATCGAACGCCACCGCATCGCCAAAGTAGCGCTTGACCAGGCCATAATATGTGCTGTCCAACCAATCCACCGTGAGCGGCTGGCCCTGTTCCACCTGCTCGTGGATGATCTTCTCGAACTCGGCAAACATCGTCTGGCGGAAGAGCGTGCCGCGCAGCGTATCGAGGAAGCGGTCGATCAGGTAGGCGCGCACAGCCCGATCGGACGTGTTAGCGAGCATGTAGCGCGTGAGCAACACCTCGTTGGTCGTCGAGGCCACCTCCGCCACCAAGATGCGATACCCCGCCATGTGGTAGGGCTGAGCACGGTCCGAATGCCACGTGTGCATGGAATGGCCCAGCTCGTGCGCCAGGGTAAAGACCGCGTCCAACGTCCCTGTATAATTGAGCAAGATATAGGGCGGCGAGTCGTAGCAGCCTGAGGAGTAGGCCCCCGAGCGCTTGCCCACGTTTTCGTAGCGGTCCACCCAGCCGCCGAGCATCCCCTGGCGCGCCGTCCCGATATACTCTGCCCCCAATGGCTGGAGCGCCTGGCAGATCACGTCCACTGCCTGATCGTAGGTGTAATGCAGATCCACGGCCGGCACGACCGGCACGTATGTATCGTAAAGGTGCAGCTTGTCCACGCCCAGCAGCCGCTTGCGCATGGCCACATAGCGATAGAAGGCGGGCAGCGCCTCGTGCACAGCGGCGATCAACGATTCGTACACCGAAACGGAGACGTTATCGCCGAACAGCGCCGCGTGTAACGCCGAAGGAAAGTTGCGTGCGCGTGCATTGAAAATGTGCGCTTTGACGCCGCCATCCAACGCCGCCGCAATCGTATGTCGGTTGCCGCGATATTCGGCGTAATAGCCATCGAAAGCCGCTTTGCGCACCGAACGGTCGCGGCTCTCCAGCAAACGAATGAACGAGGCATGGGTGAGCTTTTGCTCTTCGCCCTTTTCGTTTTTGACCAAGGGCAGGCGCGCTGCCAGATCCACGTTCTTGAGCACGCTGAACACCTTGCTTAGCGCGGCCAACGGCTCGCTGACCATGGCCATCAGCTTTTCCTCGGCCGGGGAGAGGGTGTGTGGCTTTTCGCGCAACAGGTCCTTGAGCCATACGCGGTAGGGAGCCAACGCCTCGCCCTCCATCCAGGCGCGCATCTTTTCATCCTCGATGGCCAGGATCTCGGGCGAGATGTACGCCCCTGCCGTGTGCAGGCGCACATAGGTCGAGCGCGCGCGATCCTGCATCCCCTGATAGGTGCTGTTGCCCAGATCCTCGTCGCTGCGCAGGTGGGCATAGACGTACACTTTTTCCGTGTGACGGTTGGCGTCGAACCAAACGCGCAGCGCCTCGGCCAGCAGCGCGTCGGACTCGCCTAGGCGCCCCTGGTAGGCGGCTACCTTATCGGGCCAAGCCTGTATGGCGGCATAGTCGGCCTCCCAGGCGGCGTCATCGGGATAAAGCAGCGCCAGGTTCCACTGATCTTCAGGACGCACGTCCTGCCGTTTCTTGACCTCTTCTGCCATGTGCCTATCCTTCTTCCTGAGCGATGATGGGCCTATTCTAGTCACGTCAGGGCGTCCTGTCGAATATGGGCGCAGTGCAAATGACCTTTGACACGGCAGCGCACGGCGTTTACATTACGGGCAGCCTTGCTAAAGGAGAGAGAAGATGACACAACCCGAGATGTTGGCCGTGGACGTCCAGGCACTGCCCTGGGAAGCGCGCTACAATGCGACGCTGGGTCGTATTATCTACCGCAAGGACCTCGTTCAGGACCCTGAGACGGGCATGGAGGTGCGCCTGGTGCGCTATCCCGCCGGGGTGATCAACGTGCGACACACCCATCCTTGCGCTCACGGCATGTACGTCCTGGAGGGGACGCTCGTCACACACGCAGGCAACTATGGCCCGGGGACCTTCCTGTGGTTCCCCGAGGGGCTGGTGATGGAGCACGGCGCCACCGCCGAGAGCGATGTGACGGTGCTTTTTATCACCAACAAGCCGTTCGAGATCTACTACCAGTAAGAAGCGCCAGGCCCCGCGGATGCGGGGCCTGGCGAGTGCCGATCGTATCCGTATGGCCTTACGATTGGCTCGATGCGCGACCTAGCCTTTGAGCATGACGGGTAAAAAGACACGGATGCCACCCGGTGGAGCGTCCTCCTGCCAGAATCCGGCATTCAAATGATAGCTGCCCCCGCTAGCGCGTCCAACAACGGGCTGGCCAACTGTGCCTTCTAGGGCATAGTTTCCCCCTGCCACCCGACCGCCACCCCCGCCGATGACGTACCAATTCAGCTCATACCCATCAAGAGCCAGCGCGACGATCCCGAATAGCAGCAAGAAGAGCAAGACACTGCACGCGATAGCGATTCGCCTTTTCATGGCTCTCCCTCCTGCCGTCACTCGACCAGCGTCAGGGTGATCTTGCCGATGTAGACTCTGTGACTTGTGTTGGCGATGCTCAGGACAAAGCGCACCATCACGGCGCCCTGGATCTCAGAGGGCGAGGCATCCGTGACCGTGTAGCATTGCCAACTCGTGCTGGTTCGGTTGCCGGTGTTGCTGATCAGATCTACAGAGCCTCCGGTGTCGGTCGCATAGCGCACCACCGTATCGCTGATGTAGCTGGCTGCATTATCGAGATCGTAACACACTCTGACGCTCTTGAGCTTGATCGGCGTGCCCAAAAGCTTCGCCGGCACATCTACGGGCACATAGACCCAGTGAGTACCCGTGCGGCTGGGGTTGATGATCATATAGCCGTCGGAATGTGGCGTGAGGGTCACATCCGAGCCGGCAGACTGCACCATCTTGAGCGGGCTGACGGCCCATTCGGTCTCTGCCGTGCTCTTGACGGGACCTGCGGCCATGAGCGCCACGCCGCCCGACGCATAGTTCTGGAAGTAGCCGCCGTAGCCACTGGCAGAATCTGTCTCCGCCCGAATGCCGTAAGACAGCCCACTGGTTGCGGTGTTCCTGAGCCAGATCACGTTGCCACCGCTGACTGAGCCGTAGCGCCGTAAGCGCACCCATCTTGGCATCTCGGCAGAGGTGGGATATAATGCGGGACAGTTTACACGGAGAGAACCCGTATGCCTTACGAGGCGATCATCGGCATGGAAGTCCATGCCCAGCTTTTGACCCGTTCCAAAATGTTCTGTGGGTGTTCGGCCGACTATGCCTCGGCGCCGCCCAACACGCACGTCTGTCCCGTATGCTTGGGGATGCCGGGCGTCCTGCCTGTGATCAACCAGGCCGCCGTGGAGGCGACCATTCTTACGGGCCTGGCGCTCAACTGCCACATCCCCGAGTTTAGCAAGTTCGATCGCAAGAACTATCCTTACCCTGACCTGCCCAAGGGCTACCAGATCTCGCAGTACGACCTACCCTTGTGCGTCAACGGATATATTGACGTGCAAAGCAACGGCCAAACCAGGCGCATCCGCATTCGTCGCGTGCATCTGGAGGAGGATACCGCCAAACTCATCCACCAGCCGGACGGCAGCTTGATAGATTATAATCGCTGTGGCGTGCCGCTGATGGAGATCGTTACCGAAGCCGACCTGCGCAGCGCCGAGGAGGCCTGGGAGTATCTCGTCAAGCTGCGCACCATTTTGCGCTACTTGGGCGTCAGCACGGGCAACATGGAAGAGGGCGCCATGCGCTGCGAGGTGAACATCTCGCTGCGGCCCGTGGGCGAGGAAGCCTTCGGGACGAAAGTGGAGGTCAAGAACCTGAACTCCTTCCGTTCCGTGCGCCAGGCCATCGCCTACGAGATCGAGCGCCAGACGCGCGTCCTGGAACAAGGTGGGCGCATCGAACAGGTGACCATGGGCTGGGACGAGGAACGCGGTCGCACCGTTTTCCAACGCTCCAAGGAATATGCCGAAGATTATCGCTACTTTCCGGAGCCGGATTTGCCGCCCCTCGAACTGAGCCGAGAGTACGTGGAAACTTTACGGGCCCGCCTGCCCGAGTTGCCCGATGCCAAGCGAGAGCGCTACATCGCGACGTATGGCATCAAGCCCGAGGACGCTACCCTCCTGGTCGAGGATCGCGCCGTGGCGGATTATTTCGAGCGCGCGGTGGCCGAGGCCAAAGGCGTGGTCGAGCCGCAAATCGTGGCCAACTGGATCTTAGGCGAGCTGTTTCGCCTGCTGCGCGAGCATCCCATCGAGATCGCCCAAATCAAGGTGACGCCGCAACATCTTGCCGAGCTGTTGGGGCTGGTCGCCCAAGGGACGATCAACCAGACCGTCGCCAAGGAAGTGCTGGCCGAGATGTTCGCCAGCGGAGAGGCCCCGCAGGGCATCGTGTCGCGCAAAGGGTTGATCCAGATCAGCGACGAGGAGCCACTGCGCCGCCTGGTGCAGGATGTGCTATCGCAAAACCCCAAACCGGTACAGCAATACTTGGAGGGCAAGACGCAGGTGCTGGGCTTCCTGGTGGGGCAAGTGATGCGCGCCACCCGCGGCCAGGCCAACGTCCAGGTGGTCACGCGCCTGCTCAATGAGGAGCTGGCCATGCGGAAAGCGTAGGCGAATGTGGGGTTTGGGGTATCGTGTTTAGGGTTTGGCTGTGACCCGTGCAAATTGTTTCGAATTCAAACCGTGAGAGAGAGGTAGATGGTTTCATGCGTAGACCCATCGTAGCAGGCAACTGGAAGATGAACAAGACCGTGGCCGAAGCCGTGGCGCTCGTTGCGACGATGAAAGACGAACTGCTACAAATAGACGGCGTGGAGCGCGTGCTCTGTCCGCCGTTCATGGCCATACCTGAGGTGGCCAAGATGGTCGCGGGCACCGCCATCGGCGTGGGCGCTCAGGACATGTACTGGCAGCCGAGCGGCGCTTTCACCGGTGAAATATCGCCCGTGATGGTCAAGGAGTTTTGCAGCCACGTGATCATCGGGCACTCGGAGCGGCGCGAACATTTCGGCGAGACGGACGAGTCGGTCAATAAAAAGATCGTAGCGGCGTTCGCCCACGGTTTAACGCCCATCGTCTGCGTGGGCGAGACGATCGCGCTGCGCAAGGAGGGGCGCACCGAAAGCTGGGTCTCGGCGCAAGTGCAAGCGGCCCTGGCGGGTCTGAGCGCCGAGCAGGTGGCACGGATGGTCATCGCCTACGAGCCGATCTGGGCCATCGGCACGGGCCTGGCAGCCACGGCGGATGAGGCCGAGCGCGTGTGTGGCCAGATGGTGCGCGCCAAGGTCGCCGAGCTATATGGACAAAGCGTGGCCGAGGCTATTCGCATCCAGTACGGCGGCAGCGTCACCGCGGCCAACGCCCCCGAATTGATGGCCAAGCCGAACATTGATGGCGCGCTCGTGGGGGGCGCAAGCCTCAAAGCGCCCGATTTCGTCGCCATCGTGCGCGCGGCACACGTCGCCAAAAGCTAGCCGGAACGAACCCCAACAGGGATAAACAGGACGGACATCCTGCGCGTCTTGTTTACCCCTGTTTCCTTCTTCAAAAGCTCCCATGCCGATCCGTGCGGCTCGTGTTAATCGAGCCCGAGCATGGCCAGCGCATCGCGATGAATCAGGGCCTCGATCTCGTCCTCCGGAATGCGCGGCAGGTGTGTTCCTTCCACCATCTTGTTCACCGAGCGCAGCGCGTCCAGCGTCTCTTGCGGCGTAGTGACGGGATAATCCGTGCCGAAAAAGACCTTGCCCATCTGCGCATACTCGTGGCAAAGCACCAGCGCGTTATAGAATTGCCACGGCCGGTAAAACTGGGCCGAGATATCGGTGTAGACGTTCGGGTGTTTGCGGATCAGGACGATCGTATCCGGCTCCCAGGGATGGCCGAAATGCGCCACGACGATCTTCAGATCGGGGAAGGCCATCGCCACCTCGTCGAGCGCCATCGGATGCGCGTAGCGCAGCGGCCCCATACGCATGGGCGAGGTCGCCTGGTGGAACGCGATCGGCAACCCCAGCCGCTCCGCTTTGGCATAGATGGCGCAAGCGCGGGGATCCATTGGATTGAAGATCTGATAGTGTGGGCTGATCTTGATTCCGCGCACCTTCAGGTCGTTGATGCAGCGGTCCAGTTCGTCCATCGCGCCCGGGTCGGTGGGATCCACCGAACAGAACGGCACGATCTTTTCCGGCCACATGCGGGCGTACATAGCGATCGTATCGTTGGGCGTTTTGCTGCCATGCGCCACGCCCAGCAGGATGAGCTTATCCACGACCGACATGGCCTCCTGGAACTCGGCCCAGCCGACGTTGGTCTTGTACTGCTTGTCCCCTCGATAGCCGGGCCTGCTCAGCTTGGCCTCGGCCACCGTCTCGATCTGTGTCGGGGTATGCACATGGACATCAACGATCATGAGAGCGCCTCCTTCGCAAGCATATTCTCGATTTCAGGGACGCGAATGTCGCTGAGCGATAACAGCCGCTCGTACACCCGTCGCAGCGCCTTGATCTGCCGCGGGTCTCGCATCGTCCGGGCCGCTTCAGCGCGCATCCCCAGCTTCTCCGCCCCTTCCGAGAGCGATATCGCCACAGAAAGCAACCGCTTCAGGCACGCATAGACCTCGAAAAACGCGAACTCTGGCAGCATGTCCCCCGCCAGCCGCGCATACTCGTTGAGGATACGCTCGCGCCACGCCTCGCCTTCGTAGGAACTGATCAGGGTCACCGTCCAGGCTAGGTCAAAGCGCGCGTCCGAGACCTCGCATTGCGTCCAGTCGATCACCACGGCGGAGCCGTCCTCGCGCAGCAGAATGTTGTCGGGATGAAAATCCCAATGAACCACCGCGGGCCGCGCACACGTGAGCGACTGCCGATGTTGCTCCAGCCAGGCCAGGGCGGGCACAAAATCCGTCTTGGCAAAACGCGCAAGATACTCGCGCCCTCGCGCCAACTCGCGCGCGATCAGCTCCTCCGCCTGCTCGTCCGACATATCGGGCGCAAACAAACGCCAGGCGAGCGTGTGTAGACGCAAAAACAGCTCGCAGAACTGCGTTAGGAGCCTCTGCTGCGGCTCGCCGGAGGAGCGAAAGAGCAGCGGCCACATCCGCCGCCCCTCCACTTTTTCCATGATGACGAACGGCCGGCCAAAGGGCGAGCACTCGCGTTCCAGCAGCAACACGCGCGGCACGGGATAGCCCGCCCGATAAAGCCTCTGCATGGCCTGGAACTCGCGCGCCGATTTGCCGTAAGCCAAGTCGCCCGGATAAATGCGCAACACCAACGCCTCAGGTTGCCTTCGGCTTGCGCGCTGCAGCACGAAGGAATAGACGTCGCTCTCCCAGCCGTTGCCGATACAAGCCAAATCGCCGACCCGAATCTCGCCCTCATCGGGCCAAGCATCCGCCAGATAAGCTTGGAGCAAGCCCAGCATTTCCTCGCTCATGAGCTTATCTAACTTTTCAGATAGGCCGCCTCAACCTTATGCAAGGCGGCGGCGATATCCTCGATTTCGCGCAAGGTCAGCCCCTCGTGCCAATGCAAAACGATGTGCGCGTCAATCGCCCGCCGCGCGTTGGGGCAGGAGCCTTCGTAGATCACCTCTTTGCCATAGTACGGGCAGCTCCACGGGCAGCCGGAACGCCCATAATTGGCGCGGTTGCGAATCCATGGCGTCTCGTAGATGATCCAGTCATAGTGCGGGTCAATGGGGATACCCTCCGCCGCCACGGCCAGAGCAAATTGCTCTTTGGTCACCTTGAGCGCCTCGACGTCCACGCGCAACAGCATCAACCAATACGACGACACGGCGCCGGGGATGACTTTGCCCATGCGTACGGCACGTAGATCGGCGATGCGCCGCCCAAGCTCCGATGCCAGCACGCGACGATGGACGACAACACTGTCCAGTTTGCGCAGTTGCACGCGCCCCAGGGCGGCCTCGATCTCGGTCATACGGTAGTTGAGGCCCAGGAACAGGTTCTTGCGCTCGCTGCTGTTGAACGGCTTGCCGCGATCGGCGAAGCGTTTGGCGTTCCAGTAGAGCTCCTCATTGTTGGTGATCACCATGCCGCCCTGCCCGCCCGCGGTATGGTGTTTACCACCCATCAGGCTGAAAGCAGCGAGATCGCCCATCGTGCCCACCAGCCGCCCTTTGTAAAGCGCCGCATGAGCCTGGCTGCAATCCTCGATCACGGGCAGTTTGTGAGCGCGCGCTATCTCCAGCACGGGATCCATATCCACGGGTTGCCCCGCCAGATGGGTCACGATGATCGCTCGCGTGCGTTCGGTGATGCGCGCGGCGATGGAGGTCGGGTCCACGTTAAACGTTTCGGGGTCGGCGTCGGCGAAAATGGGAATGCAGTTGTTCCACAAAATAGGGGCCACGCCGCCCGGATCGGTGATGGGCGAGGAGATCACCTCCTGGGCAATATCCAGCCGGAGCGCCCCCAATGCGGCATGTACGGCGGCCGTCCCCGAGCTGGTAGCGGTGGCATAGGCCACGCCGTGATAAGCCGCGAATTCGCGCTCATAAGCATCCACATGCTCGCCGCCGTAACGATCAAAGCCTCCGCCTTGTGCGCGCTCTTTGGCGAACAACTGCTGCAAGGCCTCGACCTCCTCCTCGCCGATCACGATGCGGCGCGGAAAAGGATCCGTGCGCACGGGCTTGCCCCCTTCGATAGCCAATGTGGACATACTCATCCCCCTAAAGTCAACGAATGATGAAAGACCTATGGCAGAGTTGCCAGCTTTTCCTTGACACGCATCAACCCCATGCGCGGGCTGGTGAGCACCGGCACGCCCATGTCCGCGAGGTCGGGCACCAAAACGACCATGCTGCCCTGCGCGAGCACGATCACATCCACCTTGCCGCGCACGGCCTCGATGGCAGCCAACACCATCGCGTTGTGGCGCGCGGTATCGCCGGCCTTGAGCACATCAAAGGCCCCCTCCGCCAGCACGCGCTGGATCTGCACGCTTTTGCCCATCGTCTGAGCGGTGCGCTCGATCAGGCGGCAGGTGGGGTCGAGCGTGGTCGCCAGCGTCGCCGCGACGGCCACGCGCGGCCCCAAGCGCACGGCCTCCTCGGCCATCGGCTCGTCTATTTTGAGGATCGGCACACGCACCAAAGGGCGCGCCACGTCCACCGCCTCGCTGATCGAAGAGCACTGGCTCAAAATCAGATCCGCCCCCCCGTCCTCAGCGGCCAAGGCATACTGACAAAAACGCCGTATTACATCCTTCGTCAGCTGGCCCGCCGCCAGCACGTCGTCGAGCAGGCTGTCATCAATGATGCTCACAATCCGCACATCCGGCAGGATTTCGTTCGCCAGGGCAAGGGTGCTGGGCACGGGCACGCGCCCCGAAAAAAGGATCGTCACTTGTTTGCGTCTGGACATGCTCTTAGCTCCGTTTCTTGTGTTGGTCTAGCGCCAGTGTATCATGAGAGAGCGCCCTTGTCCATACGAATTGCGATTTGAAAAACCAGACATGCCTATGGTATATTCTCGCCCGAAAAGCACTGCGAGGGTGGCCCGCAAGCTGACACACATTCCACCGATCAGGAAAGGAGCAACGATGCCAGAGTTCAAATCCAAGGAAGAGTTCTATGCCGTGGCGGAGCGTTGGTTGGCAAACTTGCAGGCCGACGAAAGCCTCAAATCCAGGATCGGCCAGCAGGATCTATCGGTAGGGTTCGTGCTCACCGATTTGAATGCGGAGTTCAGCCTCAAATTCGCCAACGGCGAAGTGACCGGGGGACCGGGCGGAGCCAACGAATGCACCATCGGGGTCACCACAACCAGCAAAGTTTTCGACGGCATCTTTTGTGGCACGACAGATCCGGAATCGGCGTACATGTATGGCTCGATCAACCTGCGCGGCAGCGAGTACACGGCGCAAGGGTTGCTCGGCTACATGGGCGCGATGATCAAAAACTACAAGGCAGCCACATCGGCCGGCTGAGATCAGCAACGAGCGGGCGAGCATTTCACTCGCCCGCTCATCAAGCGCGGAGAGGGCCGACCGGCCGACTGAGCTGTGCCGATGCGCTGGTCACCTCCAGATTCTCGGCGATCAGGATCGTCGCGGGTTCATGCAGCATGATGTTGCTATGCCACACGCCGGGCGCCACGCATGCCGGGCGATCAAGCACGAACGCGCGAACCGTTTCCTCGCGCAACGGCCCCGGTGCGGCAACCAGCAGGACGGCCATACCCCGCAGGGGAGCGAACAGCTCCCATGTGTCGGGATGGTTGGCCATTGTCTGTGTGTTGTGCGCCGTGACCTTGGATACGGCCAGCCGCCAGCCGGTGGGCTCTGCTGAGCGTAACAGCACGTGGAAGCGCTGGTCGGTGCTTTCGAGGTCGGCCGTCCAGTCAATGATCTTGCCGTAAGGGGCAAAAGCCTCAGGGGTAAGCGTTTCCGGGCGTAGAGCATCAAGAACCATCGCGTGATCTCCATGGCAAATAAGCCCGCAAGGGCAACTATTTTCCCCTGCGGGCTTGGTCTCAGCGGGCGGGCGTGCCGGTCGGGGGTGGCGGCAACAAGGGAGGCGTTGTGGCCGTCTGCGCCGGCGTCGGCGTCGGCTTGACAGGCGGCGCGTTCAGCGCCCCTTCGAGGTCGCTGCTAATCCAATAGGGCAACAGATAGATGTGCTCATCCCCCGCTACCTGGCCATAGTAAGCCGTGCGCGCCGCGTTGGGTGCGCCCAATTTCAGCACGAGGATCGTTTTATCCTGCAGCTCGATCTCTACCGAGATGGCGGGCGGATCCAGGTCATAATCAGCTGGCTTTCCGACATCCTCGGTCAGAACACGTTGTGGCCGCAGGGCCGCCAGCCCTTCCACCAGACGCGTCACGCGCCCCTGGTCCGCTTCCTCTTGAGTCGGAAAGGTGAGGTACCATTTGCCATCCTCTTCGCGTACCAGCTCCGTGCGTTGGCTCTGGTCAGACCTGGCCAGCCGCAAAGCGCGCACCTCAGCACTATTGTAGCTAAGGATAATAGGCATTGGCGTCGAGATCGCTGCCGTGCTCGGCATGCTGCCTGGCGTTGGGTTTTTCATTTCCACCAAGATCACATAGGCACCCAATGCCAGCAGGATGACCAGCAAGATCAGCGTATTGCGGAACTTCATGCTAACGTCGCCTCCACCACACTATGACGCCCGCTAAAAGCACCAGCAAAGGCAAAAACAGGATGTTCGAGTAGATGATGGTGCGCGCCTGCGGTGGGGTCAAGATGACTTGGCGCAGCTCGGTCTGCTTGGGCCGTATTGAGATCAGATCCTCTTCCTCCGCCAGCCAGTTCACCGCGTTCATGAACAAATCCAGGTTGCCCACGCCCTGCACGGTCTGCAGCACCAGGTTTTCCGCAAAGTTGGCATCACCGATAACCACTAAACGTCCCTTGCCGGCGCCTCGCTCTTTCGGCTCGATCACAGCTAACAGACCAAGCTGGCCTTTAAGCTCGGTATCATCGGGCTTGACTTGCTGTTCACGATAACTGGTCTCAGCCCAGCTGTTCTGGCTGGTATTGCCGAGGATTTGAACATCCCAACCTTCCGGCGGCGGCTCCACTTTAACCAGCGGCCGCGCCGTCGGGAAAAAGCTGCTCAAACCCGTGAGATCCTTCGTGATCTGGTGGAACTCGAAACGGTCTATGAGAGGAGAGGCGATGTCGCCGAAAAAGGCGCGCGCGGGATCTATGATAAGGCTATCCGGTAAC
>FWPV01012544.1_pt1 | contig 13040 bp, 6 predicted proteins | sample 2228371 | NCBI WGS metagenome assembly FWPV01 (sample SAMEA103939776, study PRJEB20133) | metagenome | reverse complement strand
AAACTGAAGCCGGGCGACAATAAAGCCACGGCGCTGGGCATTGGCGGAAGCTGCGTTGTAGCGACCAAAGCCGGCTGTTGTTCTGCCCGAGCTCGCCCAAGTTTGGGTGGCTATGGCATTGGTGCTCGTCAAGAGGCTGTCAACCAAAACCATACGGTTGAATATGTTGTTGAAGTCGGCCCGAATACTCAGAGTAACGCCCTCCTTGAAGCGAAAGATCCGTCCTATGCTCAGCCTTTCCTCAGGATGACGCGGGTATCGGTAGTCATTATAAAATGCCGGCGAGACGCTAAATTTACCCGCGGGTGGATCCTGCCAAGCCGCCGGATTCAAAACAAAATCGGTGAGCGGATCATATGCGCTTCTATCATTGAGGTCTTTTAGAGGTGTCTTGGTTATGGTTCCATCAGGATTTCTCACAGTCCTCAAAAACAACGGCTGGCCCGGAACCCGGTTGGCGAAGGTGTTTTGGAAAGTATAGTTGTAAATAACGCTAGTTGACGAAGCTCCCGGAACTTGAATCGGTCGGCCGCTCGAGTAAGTCATAACGGCGCCGATGGTCCAGTCGCGAATCACCTGTGACAACACCCTGTTTACTGCCAGCTTCGGCAGCGTATAGTTGAGCGAGGTGATCCATACAATCGGCCGCGAATAGGTAGAAATGTACTTGTTGACACGACGGTCAAAAACGTTGTTTACGACTCCGCCGGTTGCTCCGGTGATTGTGCCTACCAATTCCGATCCCATGGTCAACTCTTTTTGCCAGGTAAACGAACTGGTCAGGTCAAGCCCGTGGGAAAATCGCTTGGTTACTTTCATCTGTAGGGAGTCATACCAGGTCCTGCCGAGCGGCGCCCATCTATAATTGATGGTTGTGAAATGTGGGAACGGACGCAAAGATTGGGCGACGGTTTGACTGGTCGGGAAACCGGCATAAGGCGGAGTGCTGAACGGTAGACCAGTGATGGGGTTTATACGGCTTTTGGCCGCCGGACTATTCAATGTGCCGGCCAGCAGGGATCTATCGTCAGGATTGTCAAGGCTGAGCCCAAAGGATGCAAGACGCTCCGCCGATAACGCATTTATGTTGATGAGCTCATTGCCTTCCCACCAGGCGCCGCGGTTACCCACGTACGAGGCTTCCACCATCAGGTTCCTGGTAATCTCTCGCTGGAGACTGATGCTCCACTGTATCTGTCTGGGCGGCCGGCCCGCATTGCGATCAAAGGCATTTGGACTTGACGACAGGGGTGTGGGTGAAGTGTTCAGATAACCGGGATCCAGATTTGGCCACTCGTACCTTCCTGTTGTCGACTCCGGTGCTCCCTGGTTCAGAGTCCTCCATGCCGCCCCATAATAGGGAGCTGAGTATCCGATGGCGCTGCTGCCGGCAGTTGCCACTATACCGTTATCAGTAGGTGGATCCCCGTAGCTAATGCCCCATCCCGCGCGGAACACCGTCTTGGAAGTGATTTGGTAAGCCAATCCCAACCTCGGGCCGAACGCAAATGGATAGACATTAGCGAATTTCACGCCGTCTCTTTCAAAGATCATCGCCCCCGGCAGATTGCCTACCCTGGGATTCGGGGTGGTGGGAGAAAAATTCGGCAGCCGGCCGTAACTTTCCCTCAGATAGCCCTGGTAATCCCAGCGCAATCCGTAATCGAGAGTAAATCTGCGAGTTATCTTCCAGCTATCCTGAGCAAACAAAGCCCATGAAGACTTCCCTACGCGCGGAGTGGCCGCCGCGCCAATTGATACGCTATTGAAGTATCCCAGAAGGAAACTCGCATACGGAAATCCCACCGAAAGGGTTTTTACATACGCAGAATCGGGAATTCCCGTTTGCGTGTTGGAAAAGGTAAAACTGCCATAGGAGGGGTGCACTATATCGGCCAGAACTCCCTCGATGCGCGACTCGGCACCGAATTTGTAGGTATGGTTGGTTTTGACCCACGTTAAGCTGGCATTGGCGGTCGGCTTCCACAAATCCCGGCGGTAGTGCGTCGCCGGGCCCTGGCCGAGGCCGCCGCTGGTATTAAGGCCGCCGTAAGTTGCATTAAGTCCAAGAAGCCTGGGGAAGAGCTTGGCCTCTGCTCCCTTCGGTTGCGGCAGGCCGAGTTCCTTTTGCTGATCGAAGTACGGAAAGCTACTGTAGACGGGGAATTGCACGACATTAAGACCGGCGCCCAAATGCAATAGCTTTGTCGGTGTCAGCGAAAAGTCATAGTTCAAACGCACCGTATGCGCGGTATTACGGGTTAAAGAACAGAATGTAATGGGACTGATATTGTAAAGGCCATCGCAGTTAACATAATTGGCGTTGATGCGCGTTAGCGACCAATAGGCTGAAAGCTTTGAGCGGGTACCGAAATTGTGATCGATCTTTACACTCGGGATGGTCCTGTAATTGTATCTTTCCCATGGAACAAGGTAGTTGCTGGTTAGGTCGTTTTTGTACGGCCCCGTGGGTTCGGGAATCAGCTTTTGAATTGCGAGCGCACTGCTGTTAAGCGGATCGGTAATCACATTTCCCGGGTAGGGATCTCTCATTAGATAAGTCTTTCCGTCGCGACCGACGTAGCTATGTTCGGTACCAGGTCTATAAATGGTGTTTTGCCTGATGTTGGTAACTCCGTCAGCGGTAGTCACATAGGCTGAAGTCAATATCTCGCTGAAATCTCCCTGGCGCATTTTTAAGGTGGGAACCGTGTAGTAACTGGTCTTGTCAACAACCTTCTCCCGGAACTGCTCCCAGTTGAAAAAGAAAAATGTCTTGTCGTGACCGTCGTACAGTTTGGGAATATAGACCGGTCCCCCGAGTGTGAAACCGTAGTCGTGCCGGCGCTGACGGTCCTTTTGTCCGTAAGGCGAACTGGCGTTGAATACTTCGTTGTACCAGTAGTCGTACACGCTGCCACGCAGTTTATTGGTGCCGGATTTCATGGTTATATTAAATAAGCCGCCACCTGCTTGGCCGTACTCGGCGGCAAAGTTACTGGTCTGAATGGCAAACTCCTCGATCGCATCCACGCTCGGTTGGTTGTACGTCGTCCATGATGTAAACAATGAATTGGTTGCATCCTGGCCCTCGATACGCATAGCGTAGGTGTTCGCTGGAGCCCCGCCGATGCGCACCGTGTTGGCGCCATAGGTCGCGCCCGGGACCAATTGAGTCACGGCGAAGGGATCGCGAATAAACCCTGAAAATCCCAAAACCGGAAGCTCATTCAGAGTCTTTCCCGCGATATTGTGCGCTAACTCGCCGCTTTCCGTCCTTAAAAGCGGAGCATCGGCGTTGACTACGACCGTCTCCTTGATGTCGCCCACCTCGAGCATAATATCGATGCGCAAAGTCTGGGCCGCCAAAACCGTGATGCCGCTGCGCGAGAACTGCTTAAATCCGGGTACCGAGCACGACATCTGATATTTGCCGGCAGGCAGTTGGCCGAAAGTATAATTGCCGGTTGAAGAGCTTTCCGTTTGATACGCAGCTCCGGTATCAATATTCTTCAATTCAATCGCGGCGGCCGGCACAATGGCGCCTGCGGCATCGGTAACAGTTCCGGTAATCGTACCGCGACCGCTTTGCGCGAATGAAGTTGCGATAACCAAAAACAAGCAACAAATGGATGTGATTATTGTTGAACGCATTCGAGGTATCCTCCCCAAAAGCAGGTTGACGTAATCGCAAAAATCTGAAGCCTAAAATGGTACGTAGATGAGGTTAAGTTACTGCTTGTGATTTCTTGGTGTCAAGAAGAAAGTTACATAGATGTGACAATTATCCTGCTGATAACTGCTCGCTCAGGCCGTTACTGGAAAGCAACTCTATGCTTTTAAGATCCTGAGGTGCCTTGCAAGTGACTATGGTCGCGGTCCCCATATAGGAAGGGGCTGCCCAAGTTCTAAGGCTCCAAGATCCGGGGCCTTGCCGATGAAATCATCGTTAACGTTGGGAAGGATGCATCCGGCATCGACGGCCGGAGCATTGGGCCGAAGCCGGAAATCCAATTCGTCGCGCGTAAAAACCCTGGAAAAGTCTTTTAGATCCGCCTTTTTGACGTTTTGAAATATATCGTAATCTACCAGTATCCCATGGCACTCTTGGCCCAACGCCTTGCATAGCTGCTGGAGGGTTTTGAAGGAATGTACTTCCCTGGGATTCTTGTAGTCGCGCACAGCGCCGCCGGCAGGGGAAAGCCACATGAACTGAGCATCAAATCCTTCGTTGGGGCGGAAGCCGTTGTAATCAGAGGTTGTATAGGAGGTGTAGGTATCGACGAAGTAAATACCGCCGAAGTCCTTGCCGGTACGGTAATTTCTCATCGAGTCGGGGTTTTCTCCCAGCATGAGGTTATTGCGGAAATGCAAGTTTGAAACGCCTTCACGGCCGTTCAGGTTGGCCGAGGGTTGGCCGGCATAAACTTCGCTGCATAAGGTATTGTGGTAGAAAATCACGCCTGCCGGTCTGTCGTACATCTTTATGGCTCCGCGATCCGGGGCATGATAGACGATATTGCGTATGAAATACGCGGGTCCACCATAGACGGGCTGTGAGCTCAAGGCGGCGTGTCCACTGTTGAGGCAAAGGTTGCGCATGACACGGATATTGTGCGCGCCGGTGTCGGTTTCGAAAGGATTATCGTATACGTTGCAAATGTAGTTGTTGTAAAAGTCTATGTTGGCATGCGGTCCTCCTTGCTTTTCAGGAAGCGCACGACTGCCTGCTTGATCGGTGCATATTCCGTCCCAGAAATTCTCAACACGATTGTGGCATACAACGTGAACCTGCCCGGCTACCGTAACTGCATAATATGATCCATCGGGGCCGTTTATTTTCGGTGGCCAGCCGGGTAGTTTTTTGTAAGGAACCACGTCACTACCAATGTTCCCCATCAGTACTTTTGGATTAAATCGACCGATGAACACGTTGTCAGCTATGTAGTAGTTTTTTGATGCTTGATAGGTACCCCATATGCCCATGCATACGTTCTCAAAGCGGCATCTCTTAACGGTCAATCCGCTCGAACCAATCACGTTTTGCACACCGGTATAGATAGCCACATCGGTATTACGGAAGGTAAGGTCCTCGAAGTATATGTAATTCGCCCCCATGACATCGAACAGGATGGCACAGCCCCCACCGTCGAAAATGGCTTCGCCATCCCCGGCGCCCTTTATCACAATGGGCTTATCCGGTGTCCCGCTCTTGGTAAGCCTGGTGGTTCCAAACCCGTCTGATCCCATGCCGGTTCTCATAACGGAGTTGTATATAGTACGGTCGCTCTGATAAACGCCGGCATGCACAAGGATAGTATCGCCGGGTTCGGCAGCCCTAAAGGCGGATACCACTCCCATATAGGCACCCTTTTCCTTGGAGCCCTTGTAAGTTGCGGGGTACGCGTGCAAGATCCGCCCGCCCGGGTAAGGTTTTGGCTCAGGGCGCGTGCGCACGGTCACCATCTTCTCTCTCTTGCCAATCACGCCGTCGGGATCTGACATGTCAAACCGACACTCATACTCCGTGTCGGGCTCTAGATCTAATATGCTTCCGGCGAACATGTTCGGGGCCACGTAATCGCGCGTCAAACTCCCGCCGGCTTCCTCATTTTGGAGGCGAAGAAGCGGCAGTGCTTCTTTCCAGGACGTAGTTCCTTTTTTGCGATACTGGACTCGCACAGAGGCATTACGGTTGTCGTCGCCGTCAATGTTCCATTCAAATCCAAGGCAAATAAGAGTTGGATCTCCAATCACAAACTGGCCGGGCTTTACCTTGTTTTGATTTTTCCCCGGCGGGATACCGGTAGCAAGACTCGCTAAGGCTAAAAGAAACAGAAAGACAAGTAAAATCATGGTGTATAAGTCCCTTTTGCTTTTCATACCTCATCTCCTTTTGCCTAGTAGTTTATGAGCATAAAGTGTGAGCCGACCATTGGAGCCGCCTTCGCATCGAGTTGGCGCGAGACGGATTCAATTGGTTCGTATTCGGTGGAACAGTTGTTGGTGTGAATCGAGAATCGTGCGGTAATGTCTTTACCGGAGCGATTTCTGTTGGTCTCGTTCGCCATCATGATGAGGCTTATGGCATGGTTGCATGCATTTGCGGCTGTGTCCGTACAGGCTATGACTAGGAGCTACGGACACGCTGGTCACTGGATGCTAGAGATGTCAGGCATCCGGAATCCTCAAAATCGTCTGAAACACTAGGTGGTCAACAATATTTTATCCCAAGCCAAAAACGGACGGTCATAGGCTATCGCCTTTGCTGATTTATTGTCAAGGTGAATGTTGCAAAACGTGAAACATTAATATCGGTGACGTTGTGGCGGTTGTAGCGTCTGAAATGGCAATGCTGCGGGGCATCTTTACCGGCTCATCCGCTAACGGCGTATTCTGAGAGGAAAAGCCGTGCAGTTATCGAACAATTCCGTGATGTTGCCCCGGGCGGACGAGTTAGGAAAAGGGTTAAGCTGTGATGGTATCGGTTTTCAACAAGAAGGTGTGTGCTCTCTGTTAGGATATGGGCAGCAAGGCCGAGGGTGGCTAGGTCGAGGGAAGTAAGGCGGCCAAATTGGGGGCTGGGAGAGTCTTATGCTCTCCACGGCGGTATTGCGCACTAAAAGTATAAAGTTGCAAATGTGTAACAATAATCTTGACAGTAGCGAACTAAGCGTTTAATGTGTCGAACACGATACAGTGTGTTAGCGCATTCTACCGCATGCTTGGCATAGAAGAGGGGCAAGGTACGTGTGGGCTCTAAACAGGGGAAGCAAACCTCGCTCGCCATAGTTGGCTGTCCGGTGCGGTTCGGCAGTTGCGTGGGTGACTGTTAGTTCTGGGGAACCTAGCTAATGAGATGCTGTTAAAGCCGATAGGGGGCTCCTCATATGAGCTCATAAATAAATGCACGATGGTGCACTTCATAACCGCGGTTAGCTGGTAACGGGAGGGAGGATGGAAAAGCGAAGAAAAAGAAAACCAGGGCAGGGGAAGGCGAGCGGCAGGCTAGGAGGTGTGTCGCGGAGGGAGTTTATAAGGGATGCCGGGCTGGTGGTAGGGGTTCCTGCAGTTGGATCGATGGCAACACGGGGGGGAGCTGCGACGCAAGCCGCGGCAGCGGGACCCGGTGCCGGGACGGAACGGCGCGGAGCGGCATGCGCAACTGAAGTCATCGAGCTTACGGTAAATGGGGACAGGTACCGGTGCGATGTTGAACCGCACTGGAGCCTGCGCAGGCTGCTGCGCGACGAGCTAGGTTTTACCTCGATCAAGGATTGGTGTGGCGGGCAGGGAGCCTGTGGTTCTTGCACCGTCGTCATGAACGGTAGGCCGATTCTCTCGTGCCTGACCCTGGCGAGTGAGTGCGATGGGGCTAAGATAGAGACGGCGGAAGGCATTGCCAAGGCCAAGCACCCGATCATTCAAGCGTATATCAACAACAACGCTTTCCAGTGCGGTTACTGTACCCCCGGCTTTGTGTGCACGGCCAAGGCGCTGCTGGATAGAAACAAGGAGCCTGCGGAAGCTGAGGTGAGAGATGCCCTTAGCGGTAATCTCTGCCGTTGCGGTACATATCAGCAGCATCCTGTTGCGGTATTGGAAGCTGCCAGAAACCTTTAGGGAGGACGAATATGGCGGAAAGCTACCAGCCATGGACATGGAAAATCCCGGAATCGGATGAGAGCATTAAAAAAAACATGATTCCCCGGCAGGACGCCTATGAGAGAGTGAGCGGCCAAGCCGTTTACACCAGAGATATTTATCTTCCTGGAATGTTGTACGCGAAGATTCTTACTTCTCCGTACGCCCATGCAAAGATTGTAAGCATGGATACCAGCAAGGCCGAGGCACTCGTGGGCGTACGCGACATACTCAGGTACGATGACCCGGATATTATGAATGAAAACGATACCGGGATGAGTCAATACAATATTCTTACCCTTCCCCGCATTAGTGATTTTTACAACCATCCCATGGGAGCTGTGGTGGTTGCCGATAGCGAGGAAATATGCGACCGGGCGCTGCGGCTGATAAAAATAGAATGGGAAGAACGGCCTTTTATTTTGGACATGGAAGAATCTCTCAAGCCGGATGCGCCAAAGATTTACACCGAGGCGGTGCGTTTCCAGCCAACGGCCAAAGAGCCTAATACGTATATAACGCGTGAAGCGCAAGTTGGTGACGTCGAGAAGGGTTTCGCCGAAGCAGACAAGGTAATCGAATACACTATAAGAAGAGCTCCCAATACAACAGCGGGCGTCGAGGCTATGGTTTGTGTGGCACAGTGGAAGGGAGATTTCTTGGACGTTTGGGTGCACCACCAGAATAACCCGCAATCAAGTCTCAGTTCTCCCGGCAGCGGAAGGGGCGGCTCCGCGCGCGGCAAACCAAATCCCGCTTTAGCTCACTGGTCTAAAATAAGAATTACCATGCCTTATCAAGGCTCCTGGTTTGGGGGGTTAACTCATCTTCCTTTCTCCACTCTGTTTGTTCGCCTCACGGTCATATTGGCGCGCAGGGCGGCGGGCAAACCGGTGAAACTCCTGTATGACGAAAGCAACTTCTATCTCAACGGCGAAGAAACCGGCACCATCAAGTGCAAGGTAGGAGCCAAAAGAGATGGAACTATCACCGCTTACTAGTGGCATATGATAGGATCGAGGAATGCCAGCTTTGAGAAGACTTATGATTGCACCTGCATACCCAATATCCGCGGTACCCAGGAGACGGCTTTCACCAACATGGGGCACATTATATGTTTCCGGGACGGCACCTCGGGAAGCATCGGCCACCAAGTGATGTTTGACCGAGTAGCCGCAGAGTTCGGCCTCGATCCGACGGAGGTGGCGTTGAAGAACGACGGCTGCCGCGGACATTCCTGGGATTGGGTCACTCAATATCAGAAAGAGAATGGCTTTCCGCAGAGGTGGAGCCTTAAGGAGGTAATTGAAAAGGGCAAAAAGGCCATTGACTGGGATCGAAAATGGCATCCGCCGGGAACCAAGAGACTACCCAATGGAAGGATGCATGGCATGGGATTCATGTGGATTAATGAATGGGCATGCAGTGCGGGTAGCAGGCTGGCATGTTTAATGCTGCGGGACGGGAAGGTCGCCATCGTAGGGCTGCGTGCGGATCCGGGAATTGATTCAATATCCGGTTTTCGCCAGTGCGTAGCAGCGGCCATCGGATTGAAATACGAAGATACGGTTGTTCACCAACATCGCTCCGACAACAGCATGTACCGCTTTGCCGCGCCGGGCGGTTCGCTGGGGACCGTTACTACCGTTCCTCAATTGATAGTGGCCGCCAGGGAGCTAAGACAGAGAATCCTGGAAGCCGCTGTAACACCTCGCCCGAGCGCCATGATGCGTCCGGCACAGCCTGCTGCCTTCCCGGGCAAAAAGCCGGAAGACCTCGATATAAGAGACAGCATGGTGTTTGAAAAAGCAAATCCCAACAATAAGAAGTCGATAACCGAGGTGTTGGGCCCCTCGCTGGACATTGACAACTCGGGCATTGTGCATCCGCTTGCGGGTACGGTATCAGGTTTGACTTCGGGGGGGAAGCCGGACCAGACGAACTATTATATGAGCCGGCAAGCCCACTTTATAGAAGTGGAGGTAGACACCGAAACCGGGCTGGTTGAGATAACCAATGCGGTTTGCGTCAATGACGTGGGCCACTGCTTCAATCCTGCCGGTGCCATGGGACAGCAATATGGCGGTGCGGTGATGGGCTTTGGCCGAAGCTTAACCGAAGAGAAGGTGTTTTGTCCCAATACCGGGGTGGGCCTTAACTATGATCTCATTAACTACCACATAGGAACGATGAATGATTTTCCGCCCGTGCAATGCATACTTAACGAAAGTCATTTAGGATACTCTGCCTATGGCGCATGCGGCATTGGGGAAAACGTGGGCGCCAGTCTCTCCGCAATTACCTCTTCGGCCATATATAACGCAATAGGGAAATGGGTCCTTGACTTTCCTACTACTCCAGACAAAGTCCTTAAAGCTCTGGGAAAGATATAAGGGGAGCGCCGTGAAAACGTGGAGAGAATTTGCTCATGTGAATGCCAAGACAATCGAGGAGGCGGCTGCACTCATGCGGAAGGGTAATGCCGCACTGATTGCAGGCGGCACCGATTTACTGACCAGCTTGAGGTTCGAGATTCTCCCGAGCTACCCTGAAGTAGTGGTTAATCTCAAAAGTATTCCCGGGCTGGATTATATTAAGGAAGAGGGAGGCATGCTTAAGATAGGCGCCTTGACCCGGTTGGAAGATATTGCGAAAAGCCCTACCGTCAAGGTCAGGTACCAAGCACTGGCCGAGGCGGCTCACCGGACAGGCTCCCCTCATATCCGAGAGATGGGTACCATCGGCGGTAATATCTGCCAGCTCAACCGCTGCTGGTACTTCCGTACTCCCGACAATCGCTTTAATTGCATCCGCAAGGGAGGCAAGACATGCTTTGCCATGTCGGGCGAGAACCGATACCACTCTATCTTTGGTGCGGTTAAGATGTGCGTAGCCGTAAATCCCAGCGATACCGCGCCTGCGCTGGTAGCGCTTGATGCCAAGATTAAAACCAATCGCCGCACTATCGCCTGCGAGCAGTTTTGGGATATGGCCGTACCCGGATCAACCGTCCTGGCTGCCGGTGAGATCGTCACGGAGATTCAGGTGCCGACGCCGGAAGCAGGAGTCAAGAGCTGCTTTATCAAATTTGCTATGAGAAAGTCCATAGACTTTCCTATTGTCAATTGTGCAGCAGCCATAGGTAAGGGGAGTGCCCGGATATGCCTTAATGCCGTATACAACAAGCCATATCGGTCAATCGAAGCGGAGGAAGCCGTTAAGGGCAAAGCCATTAATGAATCAAATGCAGAAGCAGCCGGCGAGGCTGCAGTGGCGCGCGCCAGGTCGCTTCCCGGTGACAGAAATAAGTGGAAGATTCAGATCGCTAAAGTGATGGTAAAAAGGGCGATTCTTGGCTGCGCTTAACGGTAGTTGTCTTCTCAACGCGTTAGCGGTTTGTAGACGCTGACTTTGATTTTAGAGAACCAAGCCTCAAGGTGCAACGATCACAGATCTCCCGAGCTAATATGTTAAGAATCTTTTCTTTTTTCCTTGTACTAATACTAAGGCTCATCAGCACCAGCATCTTGGCCTGCAATGCATCCGAGAGTCAGGTACTTCGCAAGATCTCCGACTCCCTGGTATCGTCGACTCGATATTGGATTGAGCTGCAAGACTAAGTGAGGCTTCGGGATAAGTTTGCCCGGTCCATGAAACATGTTCACTAGTATTGATTAAAGGGGCACTCGCTTGACCGGCAAGAAGACCATGCTGCACAGCAAGTATGAAGTGCGAGCTATTAAAAAAGGGCTTCTAGATAAATCGGGAGATAGGAACAAATGAAAAATAAACTTTTGATGGTTTCTCTACTGTTAGTGCCTGCTTTGATCTTTTGCGGGTGCTCAGCAAAGCAGTCTACGGATGGAGAAGTAACCTTGGAGGTACTCAATCCCATGGGTGTGATCGAGCCGCCCAAGACTTTGGGATTGACGCCTCGCATTCCTGATCTGGTCGGAAAGAAGATTGCCTTGCTGCATAACAACAAGCCCGGGGTGACAAATCTATATGCCGCCCTGGAAGAGCTGCTGAAGCAAAGATACCCGAGCATAATTGTTCTACGCGGCTATCAGCCGGGGTCAGTAACCGAGCCGAGGGAAGAAGAGTTTCAAAAAATAGCAAAGGAATGCGATGCTTTTATTTTTGCCATAGGTGATTGAGGGACTTGTACGTGGTGGGGTGCCCGCCGCACGATGCAGATGGAAAAGTATGGAGCACCTGGGGTATACCTTGTCAGCTCCCAATTCCTTGCCGACGCCCGATCGGCAGCCGCTGATTGGGGCATGCCCTCAATACGGATAGTAACAATACCTTCCTATAAATGGTACAGGCTTCGGGGGACTGTAGAGGAGGTAAGACCTCTCGCCAAAGCCGCTTTTGATCCTATTATTGAGGCACTGACCAGGCCGTTGACGCCCGAGGAGGCCAGGCCCGAGCAAAAAGCCCCGGATGACTATCCACCCATTCGCATAACCGGTGCTAACTACGCAGACGCTGTGGAGAGATTTAACCAGTGGTTTCTTGAAAACAAAATGGGCGACGGATTGCCTCTGGTACCCCCGACCAGAGAAGCGGTTGCGCACATGCTAAAAGGAACGAGTCGATCTCCGAGCGAAGTAATAGGCAAAGTACCAATGAAATTCGGCATAGCCACAATTGAAAAGATTGCTATTAACGCCGTAATGGCAGGTGCAAAGCCTGAGTATCTTCCGGTGATAATTGCGGCGATGGAGGCCTTTTCGGCCGGAGGACAGTGGAGTATGGGATTCTGGCACATGATGGGTTCTTCGGGAGGTTTTACTCTGATCATCATGGTGAACGGTCCTATTGCTAAAGAAATCGATATGAATTCCGGAATCGGCTTTTTAGGCGATTGCTGGAGGGCCAATAGCACTATTGGGCGTGCTGTTCGCTTGGCTACGCGCAACATTGGCCACACTTGGCCTGCAATAAACGACATGGCTCTGGTCGGTCGACCGTCACCGCATACCTTTTACACCTTTGCCGAAAATGAGGAGATGAATCCGTGGGAGCCTTTTCATGTAAGCCTGGGTTTTGACAAGGAAGACAGCACTGTTACGGTGACCAAGGTCGGCTCCTACATTGGAGTCGTGGGCCAGAAGGTTGGGGGTGGAGCGGTGGCTACCTGGACGGAGCAGTCAATTTTGGATGCCATGGTGCAACACATGAGCAATCGCAGGGACGGTTATTGGTTGTGGTTTCATCCGGAAGCCGCGCAGGGTCTGAAAGGAATGGGCTTTGCCACCAAAAAGGATTTACAAGATTGGTTTGCTAGAAAGACCGGAGTGCCGGAGAAGAATATTTCCATTGCTGTGACCGGCGGTGTGCCGGGATACTCGATGATATGGGCATACGACATGGGTGCGCATGTCACCAAG
>FWPV01012539.1_pt1 | contig 13041 bp, 12 predicted proteins | sample 2228371 | NCBI WGS metagenome assembly FWPV01 (sample SAMEA103939776, study PRJEB20133) | metagenome | reverse complement strand
CTGGAACCCGGCAAGCTGTACTCGCTGAAGGTGGTGAGCGCTGACTATGGGGACCTGATGCAGGGCAAGTCCGCCGAGAAAAGGCACGCCATCTCCATCGCGCTCGAGAACGTCGAGCCTGTCCCCCAGAAGTGCTTCCAGTTCGCCATCCCCAACAACTACGCACACTGCTGGGGGCCTTTCAACGACAAGCAGAAGTTCTGGATGAACTACCACCACAGGGTCTTCCGGGCCAGGGGCCAGACCGCGCGGTTGAGCATCTCCGACTGGGCGAGCGGGGCAGAGCCCGGCGGTCCCGTTGGCCAGGAGCTGATGTTCAACTTCATCGAGTTGCAGCCGTACCTGGGCGAGTGATGCCTATGCCCGATGTTTCCGGCCACGGGAGCACTTGCCTGCGCCAACAGCCAGCGCCACAACGCTGCTCTGGGCCTGCCCGAATGACGCAAGTCCTTTCGACGCGCGAGATTAGCCCCAGGGAAGTAGCGTCGTGGCGTTTGCGACTTCTGCATGAGTAATGCAACTTCCAGGCTCGGGGGGACTTGGCTCGCGCAGCCCACTAAGTGGGCGACCCAGCCGTAGCCTAGGGCGACCGAAGGGAGCCCTGGGTTGCGCCGCGTTTCCCCCACGGAAGCCCCCGAAGGGGGCGCTTCTCGGAGGCTCAATTGCCCCCTTCGGGGGTTCCGGCATGGGTGGACCGTCCTACCCAGGGCTCCCTTCGGTCGCCCCTTCCGCTGCAAGAACCGCGCCGCCCGAGAGGGCGGCGCCCAAGCCGAGCGGCGGACGGCGCCGGCGGCATCCACAAGCGTGGGCCCCACCACAAGCGCTTGGGGGCACCCACAAAGAACACGGAAGAGCCTCTCATTTAGGAGGCCCCAGATGACGACGCTCGGGTGGTTGCAGTCGCGGCGGACCACGCCGAGGAGCGATTCGTCGTAGCGTTCGGCCATCCTCGGCGAATCGGCAAGGCACCACGAGGCGTATGCCTCCTCGTAGACCATCAGGCCGATCTCGCCAGCGACGTCGAGCTGGTAGCGTTTCGCAACGCCCGCGATGAAGCGGATGGCATTGAACCGCATCATCTTGGCGTTGATCAGGTCGCGCCGCAGCCAGTCGGGGTCAACCGGCAGCTCCAGGCCGACCGGGCAGCAGTTGCCCGTGTGCGAGCACCGCAGGTAGATGCGGCGGCCGTTGAGGCGGAAGTGTCCGTCCTCGAACCGGAAGTCCCGGAAGCCGCACCGAACCGACCTTCGTCTTCTTCGCCCCCGGTGCGGGCTTGGCCATCCACTGTTGCGCCCGCCCGACGTTATCCTTGTCGGGCGCGAGCAGCCACTCGCCATCGGGAGACAACACCGCCGTTGGAACCAGTTTCGCTTCTCCGGCCATTCCCATTGCTCCAATGAAGAGGAGCAGAAGCGCCCCACACATCGCCAGTCCAATTTCGCGGCGTCGCATGTCGGAAACGCCCTCCACAGAGGGTGAAATCACAGGGCAGGCCTCCTCCCGAAGGTTCCAATACCTTCGGGAGGGTAACGACTTGTCGCCCGGGACGAGGGTGTGTTCCGCTTACCCTCCCGAAGGTGAAGAAACCTTCGGGAGGGGGTGAGGGTTAGAGCTCCTTGATGCGGAGGTCTTTGAAGCGGAGCTTGAGCTCGTCGTGGGAGTGGACTTGGAGTCCGATGACGCCGCGGGTGCCGACGTTGGTCTTCTTGTGAAGCTCACTGTCGAGCACGCCGGTGCCGTCGTAGTCCACGGTCGTGACGCCGTTGAGGACCACCTTGATCCGCATCCCTTTCGCGGTGATCTCCATGTCGTTCCAGCCGTCGCCCTGGTCGGCGTAGAAGAACTTGAGGTCTTTCACCGGTTCGTTCGATAGCCAGCGATGGGGACCTGGGCCCTCGTTCCACAGTTTCCCCGTGAGCTGTGGGTTCGGCGGATTGATGTCCACCTGCGGCCCCTCCATCCAGCCCGTCCTGGCGTTGTAGCGGCTACGGATTTGCACCCCGCTGTTCCCAGTGACGCCGCGAGGAACTTGTAGTCGGAACCGCAGCACGAAATCGCCGTACTCCTTGTTCGTCGCCAGCAGGATGTAGAAGTGCTCCTTGTGCCCCATCGTATCGGCCACGAGGCAGCCCTGGTCAACCGTCCACGCCCTCGCCGCAAACTCCTTGTCCTTCGGCAGACAGTTGATCGTCCACCCCTCCAGTGACTTCCCATCGAAGATCGCAGTGAACCCCTCCTCGGCCTCCCCTGCCCCACCCGCCGTCCCTGCCAGCAGCGCACACAGGCATAGGAAACCACAAATCGCCCTCATCGCCTTCTCCTTTCGGGAATCCGACCAGTGGTCTCCCCTAGGGCTATGCGCGCCCTACCTGGAAAAAGCGGCAACCGAACACCCGGCTACCTTCGCTCACTGGCACGAGGAGTTGACCTTGGCGGCCTGGGAGCCGGGCATGTCCATGCGGGGCCTCTGCGCGAGCATGGCGCGGACGGGGTCGAAGCACTTGAGGAGGGCCTGGTAGTCAGGGTCGTCCTTTGAGGCGAAGACGGGCTTCTTGCACGATTCGCGGCCACCGGCAGCCCTGGCGAGAGGGGCAACGAGGAAGTCGTTGAGCTCGGGCTCGGTGATGCGGATGTAGCCGCGCTGGGGCACGCCCTTCTGGTGGCACTCGGCGCAGCGGCGCTGGGCGACCTCTGCGAGCTTGGCCTTGAGGTCCTTGGGCACCAGGCGGCGGCCGCCCTCGATGTCGGGATACGCCATTTCATAGGTCGAGTAGTAGGGGATGTTGAGGTCAATCCAGGTGAAGATGCGGCGGCGCTCGGCCTCGGTGAGGGTGAAGCGCGGCTTGCCATCCTTCTCCACGTGCGCGCCCATCAGAATCGGAGTGAGCTTGCTCGCGGGGCTGCCCCACGCCTTCGGGGTGATCCGAAGGATGTTGGCCTCCTGGCCGTTGCAGGTATTGATCCAGTTCACGTAGCCCTGGCTGAGGGTGTCGTAGGAGACGTTGAACCACTCGGTTTTGCCGCCGCTGAGGTCAACGCGCTTGGGCGGCTCGGGGCCGCTGTGGCACCTGACGCAGTGCTTGTCAAGGACGGGCTGGACTACGCGGGAGTAGTCGAAATGTTCCGTGCCCCATTCTGGTGGGGTGAGGGCCTCCGGCGGGCGGCTGATTGCGGCGGCCTGATGGGTGCGGGGGGTGGCGTTGCGCGGCTCGTGGCACCCGATGCAGCCGGTGCGCTGGCCAGGGACGAAGTGGGTGAAGCTCCGCATCCGTTGCACCGCCTGGCCGGTCGCGTCGAGGGCGAGGAAGTAGATGGGCACGTTTGTGGGCACCTTGAAGTGGGCCGAGCCATCGGCCTCGACTCTTGCGAAGCCCCAAACCTTCTTAGGGGCATACGTGGCGCCGCAGGAGATGACGGGCGTCTGGAAACCAAAGCCGCGGACGTTTGGGCGGATGGACTTGGCCAGCTCCTGAACGACGGCGAGTTGTTTCACCGAGCCGCGCTCGACGTGGGGCTGGAGCCCGGCGTAGACGTCGAGGATGTAGACCGTGGCTTCAGCGATTGCAGATTGCGGATCGCGGATTGCGGGTTGTTCGGGAGACTCAGCCATGCCGCTCAAGACAGGTGGGACAGGTCGGGAGCGGAGCGGCATGGGGTTGTAGAGGCCCAGGCGGCCTTCACGGGGCTTGACAACTGCCCACTTGCCGGCGCGCGAGCCGACGACGATGCTGCCCTTCTTGGAGACCAGGAAATGCTCGCAGTCGATGGGGTAGGGGTTCTCGTATGGGCCGCGGACGTGATTGCCGTCGCCGCGGTAGGCCTGGCCGATGCCGACCTCGGGCGTGAGGTTGAGCATGGCGCCCTGAGCGTCTAGGCCCTTGTTGCGGTCGATGATCCCCACGGCGCCGCGAATTGGGCCGTTGTGGGCAGTGAAGGTGGAGATGACCTCCGTGGTTCCAGGGATGCCGCGGACCTCCAGCATGCTGGCCGGGCTGAGCACGCCGTTGCCGTAGAAAACGTTCAGGTTTGTGCCGTTGGGGTGAATCGTCCACACGCTTTGGATGGGGATGGCCGGCTTGTCCACATATTCCCAGCGGGAATAGATGATGCGGCCATCGGGCAGGACGCTCGGCGTGAAGTCGTTCACGTAGTTTGCCGACAGCCGCTGCATGTTCCTCCCGTCACGGTCCATGCGATAGAGCGCTCCCGCGGGCGTCACCCAGCACAGGGGCACAATAGCTGCACGGGTCGAGATGAAGGCGATGCCGCCGTCGGGGAGCCAAGCGGCGTTGTAGTCGTGGCACTCGCCGTCGGTGAGCTGCGTCAGCCCCGTGCCGTCGGCGTTGACACGGTAGATGTGGTAGCCGAGATGCCCTTCCTTGCGCCAACTGAAGATTATCTCCTTGCCATCGTAGGAGACATCCAGGTCCAGAATCTGCCCCTTTGGCGAGGCCACAAGCTCCTTGAGCTGGCCGGTGGGCGATGGGGGCGAGAGGATGTACAGTCCGCCGCCCGGCGAGAAGCCTTCGGCACAGGCCGTGTAAACGTGCGAAGGGTTGAGTTCCTGGCGCTTGACGACGACCAGCTTGTCGAAGCCCAGCTTCCCCTCTGCCACCGCCTTGGCCAGCTCGGGCGACTCCTCGGGCACAACCGCAGCAGCCACGGAGTGGAGCCTTGCCAGCACCTCTTTCGGCGGACTTTCGGAGTAGACCTCGATTTCCGAAGCGCCGGGGTTGGGGCCGCCGTAGGAGCTGAGGAACTTGATGGTGATTTTCTTGACGGAGGCAGGCTGAACCTTGATGCGCTGGGGCTGGGGGTCCATTGCCAGCGTGCCCCTGGCAATGACGGCGGGCTTATCGTCGAAGAAAACCTCGTAGTCCTTCCAGCCCTCCTCCAGGAACCAGGCGGTTCGGGCGTAGTAGATGATCTCGGCGACCATGACGGGTTCGGGCCATTCCAGGGTGAATGTGGAGCCGTTGCGCTCTTTGTCGCCCTTGACCGCCCAGGCCTTCCCCACGTCCTCATGGCTCAGCGGTTCGGGCACGATGCCATCGGTGGCGAACTTCGCCAGGCATTGCGCCGAGTACTCGGTCGTGGCGCTGGCCTTCGCCCTTCGCGCCAGGTTCTCCGGGTTCGGCGGTGTGGCGGCGAAGGCGGGCGCGATGGCGAGTGAGAGGGCGAGAACCGCAATCCCCATCGTCAGCTCCTGCTTGAGGCACTACACCGCGTCGTGCTGCTATCGGGGACTGAACCCTAGGCTTGTGGTGGAGGAGCTTGTGAGTTGGTGCCTCCCACATTTCTCACCATCTGCTGGTGGCAGATGCGCGCTAGTCGCCCCTCAGGTCCTCAAGCCCTTGCTTTGTCTTGTCGGGCCTCGTGTCGGCCGCTGTCTTCGCTGGCTTGGGGTCGGCAGCGGCTCTGGTAGTGGTCCTGGTGCGCGGCTTCTCTCCGGGGAGGCGGAGGGCGGCCTCGTAGCTGTCGATCATCTCCTGCTCGGTGAGGGGCTTGCCGTCGAAGAGCTTCTGGCGATTTGAGACGTAGGCGGTCTCGATGCGGGAGCGGCGCAGGTCGGTCTTCTCGCGCACCTTCTTCTCCTCCGCAGCGATGGTGGCCTTGAGCTTGCTGGCGAGCTCCTTGGCCTTCTCGTAGTCGCGTTGGTCCTGGGCCAGATTGTCGTAACGCTCCAGGCGCTCGCGCTCGCTCATACGGGTGCGCCCGCTGGAGTCGGTGTAGGTGCGGGTGGACGCCTCCTGTCGCCGCTGGATCTTGTTCTGGATCGAGCGCTCGAGCCGCTGGATATCGCGCACACACTCCCGCACGCGGTCAATGTACCGCGTCCTCACCGCATCGTAGCCCTCCCCCTTCATCTCGTCGGCTGCATCGAGATATCCCTTGTAGAGCTCGCGGTTCTTCACGAGCGCCTGCCTTTGCTCCGCCGTCAGGTCCGCCTTCGTCTCCTCCTTCTTCTCCGTCTCCTCACGCTGCGCGCTCTTCATCGAGTCCATCGTCGTCGCAGTGTCGAAGGTGACGGACTCGATCTTGTCGCGGGTGACGGCTCGGAGGCCGCTCGGGGCCTCAAACATCAGGGAGACGAGTTTCCCCTCCACCTTGCCCTCGGTGCGGAGCTCGAAGGCGTCGGCGCCGTCCTTGCCGATGGTCAGCGCCGTCACCTCATCCCGCGGGTAGATGGTTTGCACGTCCTTGACCAGGATGGTCACGAGTTGCACCGTGCCGCGCAACTCCTCGCCGGTCCTCATCTTCAGGATGTCGGCGCCCGCCCACCGCCCGAGCACCAGCACGGCGTACGCAGCCAGCAGCCAGGTCCTGCACATCGTCGCAACTCCTTGCTCAACACCAAGACTCGCCCCAGAGTAGTTTACCACGAAGGCACGGGGTTTTTCCAGAGGAAAATGGCCCCCTCATTGGTTGAGCTCGAGCGCCCCGGTGAGGTCGCTTGCTCGCTCCACGCCCTGCTCGGCCAGGAGAGCCGCGAACTCCGCCAGCACACGGGAGCAGGCCGCTGCTTCGCGCAACAGCAGCGTGCCCACGAAGCACGCCGTTGCACCGGCCAGGATGAACTCAAGCACGTCCGACCCCGTCATGATCCCCCCGCCCCCTAGCACTGGCACGGCTGCCTCGCGGGCCACCTGGTAGGTCTCGTGCACTTTGAGGAGGGCCAGTGGCTTGATGGCCGGCCCCGACAGGCCGCCGAAGTTGGCGCCGATGAGTGGGCGGCGGCCCCGCGCGTCAATCGCCAGGGCGCGGAAGGTGTTGGCCACGCTGAGCGCGTTCACCCCCGCCGCGATACACGCGCGGGCGATGGGTGCAACGTCGGTAACGCTGGGCGTCAGCTTGGCGATCACCGGCTTGTCCGTGACGCCGCGGACCGCAGCCACCACGGCGCCGGCGGCGTCGGGGTCAATGCCGAACAGGATACCGCCCTTGTTGACGTTCGGGCAAGAGATGTTGACCTCGACGGCTTTGATGACGGGCGAGGCGCACAGCCGTTCCGCCGTCGCCGCATATTCGTCCACCGTGCTTCCTGCCACGTTGCCGATGACCACCGTTGGGGCGTCGGCCAGCCGCGGCAAGCAGTCGCGCACCAGCGCCTCCACGCCCGGGTTCTCCAGGCCGATGGAGTTGATGAGGCCGGCCCCGCCCGCGGTCTCCACGATGCGCGGCGTGGGGTTGCCTAGCCGCGGCTCGCGGGTGACGGACTTGAGGATGATAGCGCCAAGCTGGCTGTTGGAGAAGCCCTCGATCCGCTCCAGTTCCTCGCCCCACCCACAGGTGCCCGAGGCCGCGACCAGAGGGTTGCGCAGCTTCAGGCTGCCGAAGTCAACCGAAAGGTCCACCGCGCGCGCCATCGCTAATCCCCTGCATGGTTCCAGACCACTTCGGCGGCATCAAGCACCGGCCCATCGGTGCACAGCTTCTTGTGGCCGAGTGTGCCATCGGGCAGGCGAACCTCGACGACGCAGGAGTTGCATACGCCGATTCCGCAGGCCATGCGCTCCTCCATCGCCACCTGGCACGGGACACCGTGCTCGCGGGCCAGCTCGGCCACCCGCGCGAGCATGGCCCGCGGGCCACAGGCGTAGATGTGGACGGCGCCCGGCGCCCGCTTGCGGAGAAAGGCGGCAAGGAGGTCCGTCACAAGGCCGCCGTAGAGCCTGCCGCCCGACTCGGCGGCGAGTGCGACGACAATGCCGAGCGACTCGAGCTCCGGGGAGGTCAGGCACACATCAGGAAGGGCCTCCGCCAGCGCTGCGTGCCGCGTGCCGCGTGCCGCGTGGGCCTCCGTGGTCTCAAGGGGAAGGGTCTCGACCGTTTGGGCGCCGATGAAGGCATAGGTCGGGTGCCCCAGGCGGCGAAGCTCGCGGGCCAGCATCCCCAGGCTGGCCCAGCCACAGCCGCCGGCCACCAGGGCCGCCGCGGCGCCCGCGGGCGGCAGCCGAAAGCTGTTACCAAGCGGGCCAAGCACCTTCAGCGGCGTCCCGATGGGCAGCTCGCACAACCGCCGAGTCCCCTCCCCCACCACCTTCACCAGCAGGGCCAGCGTGCCAGGCAAGGGATTGCTCGACCCGCTCGACTCAATCGACTCAGTCGAATGAGTGGGATGTGTCGAATCGGCTGCATAGACGCGGGAGATGCTGAAAGGGCGCCGAATGAGAAATGGCCGCCCCACGGCCTCCTTCCAGGCATCGAGCAGCCGATAGCCGAAGTCGGGCGATGGCAGGAGGACGTTGACAAACTGCCCTGGCCGCGCGGCGGACGCGATGCGCGGGGCGCGGAGGTTCAACTCGAAGGTGTCAGCGGAGACCTGCTTGCGGGCAACGAGCAGCGCCGCCTCATCATAGACCTGCGCCGCTGCGGAGCCGCTTGCCATGCCGACCGCCTTCTCACCCGCTGAGCTTTGCGGCCTCGACGACGTTGCGGAGCAGGAGCGCGGTGGTCATCGGCCCCACCCCGCCAGGCACGGGGGTGATCCAGCCGGCGACCTCCTTGGCGCCCTCGAAGTCAACGTCGCCGCACGTGATCATGTCGGGCTTCCCCTTGGCGTTGAGCACCGGCTCGCCGTTCTCGTCCAGGGCCCTCGGCAGGCGGTTGATCGCAACGTCAATCACCACTGCGCCCGGCTTGATCATGTCGGCCTTCACCAGCGCGCTCAGGTCGGGCTTGTTCGGCTTCTTGGACTTCTCGGGGTTCTTCTGCCACTTCTTGAGCTTCGCGGAGTAGGCGTTCCACACAGCCTGCGGTTTGCCGGTGGCCACGACCAGGATGTCGCCCTGCCGCGTCATCTCGGCAAGGTTCGTCGTCGCAATGTGGCAGCAGCTCACCGTGCAGAAGTGGGCAAGGAGGAGAAGGACGATTGGCTTGCCCACGATCTCGCTGTGGCCCACGACCACCGCGTGCTTGCCGTACATGTCGATGCCGGTGGAGCGGATGAGCTCGACAGAGCCGACGGCGGTGCAGGGCGCCGGGGCGGGCATGTTCCAGGTGAGCGACTCTTTGAGCCACTGGTCGTAGTTGTCGGGCATCCCGCGGCGCATCAGCGCGGCCTGGCTGCATGCCAGCACCACACGCCCCACGTTCGCCGGGCACATGCCCTCGGCGTCCTTCGCGGGGTTGATGCGCGACTGAAGCACACGCGAGTCGCACCCCTCGGGCAGCGGCATCTGGATAATGATCCCGGTTACGTCCCGCATCGCGTTCAGCTCCTCGATCCGCTTCAGGAGCTGGTCTTGCGTCGAGTTGATCGGCTGCTCGTCCACGTCGTAGCGGATATTGATCTCTTCGCAGCTCTTCTTCTGGTTGGCCACGTAGATGCGCGAGCCGGGGTTGTCGTTGGCTTGAAGCGCCACCAGGTGGGGGGCCTTCCCGATGGACTTCAGGTACTCGACTTCCTTGGCGAGCTGCGCCTTGATCTGGGCGGCAATCGCCTCCCCATCAATGATCTGTGCTGACACTACGAGTCTCCTTTCTTCGGCCTCGTGAAGAACCCGGCCCGGGGACTGATTGGCACTATCATACCAGAGGCCCCGGCGTTTGCAAGCTGCGGCGCCTCAGCGCCCTCTTCGCCCGCACGAGCAGGAAGCCCAGCGCCGCGGCCCCGGCCACAAGGCCAATATCGGCGGGGTTCCCTTCGAACGCCCCGGCCGCGATGACCAGGGGCGTGAGGGCGATCCGCGTCGCCGCCCGAGCCCAGGGGCGCTCGGCAATCCAGGCCGCCATCGGCGGGCTGGCACAGTAGTAGAGGTCTACGAAGCCGCGGCCGACAGGGCTGGACATCAGGCAATCGTCCCGGAAGCTCCGCAGCGTCGCAACCTTCGGCTCCCACACCGTGCCGTAGGCTGCCGTGGCCACGAAGCAATCATCGTAGTAACGGTCGCGGTGGCGCGGGTACCAGTGCCCCGGCGGGCGGCCCGGCCGAGGATATAGCCAGCCCGCCCCGTTGCACTCCTTGCAAGGCTTCCAGCGGTTGTCGTCCCAGCGGTAGCCGGTGCCGTTGCACTTGTGACACCGCACGGCGCCTGGGGCCGGCTGGCTTGATGGCGGTGGCGGAGGCGGCGTTGGCGGCCGCGGCGCCCCAGCAACTGCCACCGAGCACAATGCCAACAACACAACCGCCCAGGCGCACAGCATTCTCGTCCTCATCCCGCATCTCCTGGCGCTCATTCCCTCACCACCTCCGCCCGACCCGCCCACACCCCAGTAATACCATGCCTGCGGTGCGGAGTCAATGTCGCTCCTCCGGTCCGCACGCGGCCGCCATGCGCCGCACGTTGGCTTCGTTGACCGGCGAAATGATGCCGCGCTCGGTGACGATGCCGGTGATGAGACGGGCGGGCGTTACGTCAAAGGCGGGGTTGTAGACCTTCACGCCATCTGGCGCGGTCTGTTTGCCGAAGCCGTGGGTGACTTCCTCGGCCTTGCGCTCCTCGATGGGGATGCCCTCCCCGTTCGCTAGCGAGAGGTCAAAGGTGGACACCGGCGCGGCGACGTAGAACGGCACGGCGTGCTCCCTGGCCAGGACGGCCACGCCGTAGGTGCCGATCTTGTTCGCCGTGTCGCCGTTGGCCGCGATGCGGTCGGCCCCGACAACCACCAGGTTCACCTTCCCCTGCCGCATCACTACGGCGGCCATGCTGTCGCAGATGAGGGTCACGTCAATCCCAGCCTGCATCAGCTCCCAGGTGGTAAGGCGCGCGCCCTGGAGGAGCGGGCGTGTCTCATCGGCAAACACCCTGAACCGCCTGCCCTGCTCGTGTGCGGCGAACATCACGGCGAGGGCCGTCCCATAGTCGGCGGTCGCCAGGCCGCCCGCGTTGCAGTGGGTTAGCACGCCGCCGCCCTCGGGGATGAGGTCGGCGCCGTGGCGGCCTATGGCGCGGCACACCGCCTTGTCCTCCTCCACGATGGCGAGCGCCTCGTCGAGCAATCGCTCCTTCAGGACCGGGATGGTCATGAAGCGGTTCTCGTCGGCCACCCGCTTGATGCGCTCGAGCGCCCAGAAGAGGTTCACCGCCGTCGGGCGCGCGGTGGCGAGGTAGTCGGTCACCTTGGCAAGGTGGCGGCGGAAGCTGTCGAACGTGGCGGCGTGGGACTCGCGTGCGCCGAGGACGGCCCCGAAGGCCGCCGCAATGCCGATAGCCGGCGCACCGCGCACGCGCAGCACCTTGATCGCCTCCCAGACTTCGGCCACAGTGTGGCACTCGGTCTGGCGGAACTCCGTCGGCAGCAGCGTCTGATCAATCAGCCGCACGCAGCCGTCAAGCCCGCCGACCCATTCGATTGTGGGAACCGGCATTGCACGGGCCCTCTCAAAGGCCGCAGACCAAGGCGATCGGCCGGATACGTCCGAGCCGACCTATGTCTTGCGCCCCAGGAACTCCGCCGCCAGGTCGCCCCGCATCTTCGCCAGATACTCCACGAGCGACGAAAGCGCGGAGAGGGTCGAGGCCCAGGCCAGGAACCACACAGCCTGCCAGGCGACGTCGGCGAGGGCGATTGGCACGAGGAGATAGAGCATGAAGGTCTTGAGCTTGCCGAACGTGGCGATGGGCAGCGGCTTGCCGCGCGTCGCCGCCACGACGCGGAGGAACAGCACGATGAGCTCCCGCGACGTGATGAGCCACGCGGCCCACGAGGGCGAGCGGCCCAAGGCGGCAAGCACGATGAGCATGGTGCACAGGAACACTTTGTCGCCTGTCATGTCCAGTAGCGCGCCGAGCGGTTTCGCGTCCCCAGCCCGCCGCGCGAGCGGGCCATCCACGAGATCACTCACCCCCACCAGCACCGCCAGCGCGATCGCCACCGGGCGCGTGGCCTCGCCCCACGACAGCAGCGCCACTGCCGGCGTCAGCACGTAGCGGGAAATCGAGAGTAGGTTGTGTAGCGGCAGCATCTTCAGGCCCGCGGCTCGCTCTCAAGCACGAACGTCACCGGCCCATCGTTGACGAGCTCGACTTGCATCATGGCGCCGAAGATGCCCGTCTCGACGCGGTAGCCCTGCTGTCGGAGGCGGCGGCAGAAGAACTCGTAGAGCCTTGTGGCCGTGGCGGGGTCGGCTGCGGCGTCGAAGCTGGGCCGCCGCCCCTTGCGGCAGTCGCCGCAGAGGGTGAACTGCGACACGACGAGCATCGCCCCCCCGGCCTCGCTCGCCGAAAGGTTCATCTTCCCCTCCGCGTCGCCGAACACCCGCAACCCACCGATCTTGTTGACCAGGAAATCGGCGTCCTGCTCGCTGTCCCCCTTCCGCACGCCCAGGAGCACGAGGAGCCCGCGGCCAATCTCGCCCGTCACGCGGCCCTCCACCGCCACGGAGGCCCGGCTGACCCGTTGGATGACGGCGATCATGCGAGCCCAAGCCTCTTGCGGATGTCCTCGGACGATTGCACGACCTTGGCGGCCATCTCGGCCTTGAGGTCGGCCAGCTTCTGCCGCAGCGTGGGGTCGGAACGAGCAAGAATCTGGGCGGCCAGCACGGCCGCATTCGCCGCCCCGCTCTTCCCCGTGCCCATCGTCGCCACGGGCACCCCCTGCGGCATCTGGACCATCGAGAGCAGCGAGTCGAGGCCGCCGGCGAGCCCCGTCTCCATCGGCACCCCGATGACGGGGAGAATCGTCTTTGAGGCGATGACGCCGGCAAGGTGCGCCGCCTTGCCCGCCGCCGCGATGAACACCTGGACGCCCTCCCCCTCCGCACGCGCCGCAAGGTCGGCCACCGCATCGGGCGACCGGTGCGCCGACAGCACGTGCAGGTCGTACCCGATGCCGAGCTTGGCGAGCTGGTCCAGGGCCACCGACATCGTGGCCAGGTCCGTCTCGCTGCCCATCACCACGGCAACTCGCTTGTCAGCCATTCGTCTTTCCCCTCACAGAAACGCCCTCCTCACTCGGAATATAGCACACCCCCGCCCCCCACGCAAGGTGGATGCAAGTGTCTTGTCCCCGTGCAGGCGGCAACTTGCCCCAACTGGGGGCCATACTCGCCTTTGGAGGTTGATCTCCAGGCACCAACCACTTATGATCCAATGC
>FWPV01012536.1_pt1 | contig 13044 bp, 13 predicted proteins | sample 2228371 | NCBI WGS metagenome assembly FWPV01 (sample SAMEA103939776, study PRJEB20133) | metagenome | reverse complement strand
CCATGAACGCACACCGCTTATCGCAGGGGCAGGAATTCGACGTGGCTGCACCAGTCCGCCGGGTCCGTGGCCTGCGCCAGCAGCACCAGGTCGGCGATGCACTGTTGCAGCGAGATTCGCAAGGGATGCGCGTAAATCAACCCGGCAAACGGTTCCCCCCTCCGCTGGCGTTGGGCCGCCTCGGCCAGCAAATCCGTGTCGTGGGTGAACAGAACACGGTTCAAGGTCCGCGCGCGGCTCAACAGTTGGTCGTCCGGGAGGCGCGCGGTGCCATCCGCCTGGGCGGTCAGCACGTCCACTCCCCGCACCCGCAACGCCTCGGTGATGGCCCGGCGAACGTGGACGTCCATGTACAAGGCCACGCTCACCTTAACAAACCCCGAGCACGCAGCTTGCGCCGGATCGGAGATTCCTGGCGAAGCGCCGCCCGGGCGTCCCAGTCCTCAAGCTCGGCCGCGAGGACGCGATCAAAGTGCTCCTGGTGATCGTAGTAGTAGGCCAGCGCGGCATGAATCTGGGCCAGGGTCAAATGTGGAAACTGACAACACAACTCCTCCGGACTGGAGCCGTGGGCCAACCAGTCCCGCACCACTTCGATTACCTTGACGTTGGTGTCGTCAATCCAGGCCCGTCCTTCGGCATCGGTGCGAATGTGATTAACAGCTTCCAAAACCGGCATGTGAAAACGCTAAAGCCTTCGTTGCACACGGGCAAGGAACAATGCCAGCTCCCCTTTTTCCCGGTGGCGGTGTTCCCGCTTGCGTGCCATCAAACGCTGGTACGACCCGCGCCGCGGCCAGCGGCGCACCGCAGTTTCCCGCCGGGTTTCTCAGCCGGCTTCCGCCCCAGCGCATCCGTCTCCACCTGGTCCGGGACACGGTGTTTCGCCCGGCATGAAACTCCCCTGCAATTCCGGAGAGCGTGGCTTGATCCGAGTTCTCGGCCGCGACTTTGGCCCCGGGGAAGTGCACCGGGGTGGCTCGCACGTCATTTGCCAGATCCTGGTTCTCCGGGGCCACCGCCTGGCCGCGCCCGGCCACATCAACCGGCGATTGGGCGCCTTGAACCCCACTTTACGTGCCGTAGCCAGGGCGAAAGGTCAGCCGAAAGCAGGCACTCTGAATCGGCTTCGCCCGGCAGCGCCGTCCGTCTCTTTTCCCGTCCGCTCCGGCTTTGCCCCGGCCACGACAGGGGTGCCGGTAAGCAGTCCCGGTTCCTCTGGGCCCTTCTGTGCGTGGGGTGCCTGACCTCCGCCTGTCAGCGCACACCACCCCCGCCCCCGCCCCCGGTGGTGCGGGTGGAGGTCGCCCGGCCCTGGCGGGAGGCCGAGCCGGACGCCGTGCAGACCTCCATCGGCCTGGTCCGGGCCGAAAACGAAACCGAACTCGGCTTCAAGGTCGGCGGCATCCTCGAACGGATCGGCCCCGAGCCGGGGCGGCACTGGGGCGAGGGCGACCGCTTCGACAAAGACCAGGTGCTCGCCCAACTGGTACAGGTGGACTTTGTGGCCGAGCGCGACTCCGCCGCCGCCCGCCGTGACCTGGCCGAAAGCCGCCTCGCCCGCGCCGAGCAACTGCGCCGCGACGGCGCCATCTCGCCCCAGGAATACGACACGCTCAAAGCGGCGCGGGACGAGGCCGTCGCCGCCTTCGAGCGCGCCCGGCAGGCGTGGATGGACTCGACCCTGCGGGCGCCCTTTGCCGGCCACGTGCTGGCCTTGGAAGCGGCCGTGCGGCGGCAACACCCCTCGGCGGTGAACACGGTGCAAATTGGGGTGGTGGCCCTGCTTTCGCCGGCGGTGGCGCTGGCCACGCCTTTCTCGCTCAAGTGGACGGCGGAGCTCGTGGTTGCCTTGGCCATCACCGGTGTGCTGGCCTCGGCTTTGGCTTTTGCTGCCATGGCGCGGGTGCTTTTGGTGCTGAAGGCCGGTGAAACCGGGGTCATCCTGGCGTTTGAGCCGGTGGCGGCCGCGGTGGTTTCGGTGCTTTTAGGCTACGAGCCGGTAACCACCAGCATGCTCTTTGGGGGTCTTCTGGTGGTCAGCGGGGTGGCGTTGGTGGCCGGCAGCGAGCGTTAGTCTTCAGCTACGGGTAGCGTCACCAGGGTTTTGGCGTCCACCGTGAGGTAGCGGTTGGCACCCAAATAAAGCACCGGCGCCATGGCCTCCACCCGCAAGGTGCCATCGGGGGCAAATACCGCGTCCCGCGCGGCCACCCGCAGGATTTCGCCCACGAACAGCGTTTGGTCGCCAAAGGAGTGGCGCTCGCTTACCTTGCATTCAGCGGCCACGTAGGCGTTGGCCAAAAAAGGCGCGGTGATCACCTCGCTTTCCGCCAGCTCCAGGGCAAAGGCCGCCACCTTGTCCACGTCCCTGCCGGAAACGGTGCCCAGCTTGGCCACCAGCTCCACGTCCTGCCAGGGCAAGAAGCTTAAGGAAAACTCGCCAGCTTGCAGCAGAAGCTGGTGGGAGTGCGTTTTTGGCGAGATGGAAACCCCAAAGAGGGGCGGGCGGGACGCCAACGGCCCGGCCCACGCCACCGGCACGAAGTTGGCTCTTTCCCTTTTGCTGTCCCAAACCCCCACCACACATAAAGGGCGCGGGTAGTAAAAATACGCAGCACCGGGTTGCAAGCTCTTGAAGTCCATCGTTGCGCTCCCTGGGGATGATAGCGAAATTTCCCGCTGGGCCCTAGCTGCCCCCCAACGCCAAGCCGCGGTCTACCCTTTTGACGTTCCCATCCTTGGACAGCACGAACACCCCGTCGGCGGTGAGAAACACCAGGCTTTCCCCCATGGGTACTACGTCAGCCGCCGGCTGCGGCAGCTTCATGAGGGTGACCGGCTCGCCGGTGGGGAGCTCGGCCCTCACCAGGGCTGGTGGGCAAGGGTGCCCCACGGCGGTCACCAGCTTCCCCCCGGCGCAGGCCAGGGCGCCACTGCAGGCCAAAGGGATGGCCCGGGATTCTTCCTGTTCCGGGCTCACCATGCGCACCTCGTGACCGTCCCCGGCCACCAGCAGCTCCTCGTATAGCCAGCAAAACCCGAATACCCCGGGCAGAGCTCGGCCGGCAGGCAAAAGCCGCAGCTCCCGGCTGGGCCAGGCCAGCGCTGCCAGAGTCTTCCCCGAAGGCGAAACCGCCAGAGCCCGGAAGTCCCCGGCCTGCACCTGTTCCACCCCCTCGCCGGTGAGCGACACCCGCCAAATGCCCTGGGAGTCCACAAATATCAGGTCCTCGCCGCTGGGGTCTAGCTGCGGGGCCAAAACCCACCGCGGCCAGAAAAGCAAGAGCTCCTCGCGCTCTCCGGTTTCCCAGACCACCGCAAAACCGGGAAGCTCGGGTTTGGCCAGGAGGAAGCCTTGCCCGCGCACCAAACCTGCCGGTGCGGGGGTGGGCAAGCCCTGACTGCGGCGGCGGGCCTGCCAGATGCGTACCGCTTCGGTCGGTGCTCCGGGCGGCAGCTCTTGCGAGGGCGGCAGGGCCCAGGCGGCGCGCAACGCTTCATCGCTGGCCAGCACGGTGCTGTCCTCATCCTCCGGTTTCTTGGCCAGACCGAAGTGGGCGGGCTCGGCCAGGGCGGCGCGCAAAAGGCGCGGCGGAGGTGGAAAGCGCTTGCCCCGATTTTCCGCCCACGCGCGCAGCAGCGCCATGGGCTCCCGCCTGGCTTGATCGGGTTGCCCAAAGGTTTCCACGAGAAAGGCGGCAGCCTGGGCCAGCTCCGGGCTGGCCCTTCCCGGAAGCGTGATTTCCCGCAGCCGCGCCCGCCGGATGCGGTAGGGCTCGCGGGAATCCAAGCTTTGGCGAAGGAAGGCCTCTAAAGCGGGGGCTACGGCCTTGGGCTCCACCCATTCGCCAATGGGGAGAAGCTCCGGAGGCGTACTGGCCAGGGCCAGGCTCCCCAACCACGCCAGGCTTTCGGCGACTCGCAGCACAAGCTCGCCCACTCCGGGTTGCGGGGCAGCGGGGCTTTTTTGCGCCAAAAGCCACGCTGTGGCCGCGGTTCTGGCGGCATCCACCGCAGTGGTTGGTGCGCTTTCCGGCAACAGCAGCAGCACGGTGTGAGCAAAAGCTGTAGCGGTAGCGGTGGGTTGGGGGGAGAAGCCATAAAAAACCCGTAGGCTTTCGGGCAGCTCGCTGCTGACCGCCGAAAGCAAGCGCTGCAAAGCCGACGTAAAAGCCGTCCCCTGCGGGGGCTGGACGGCGCTTTCGTTTTTGGGCACTGTCCCGCCGGCGAGCACCATGCACGCGGCAAGCTCCGGGTCTGAAAAGCGAACCGTTGGGAAGTCACCGCTGGGAACCGGGGCGAAATGGATTTTAAGCCCGTGGGGAGGCTTTTCTCGTAAAGGGGCCTGGCTTGGCGATGCGACGGCAGCGGGCCCAAAGAGGGTCGTGAGGGTAAGAATCCACGCGGGGACTTGACAAACCGCGTTCATGGCCCGAATAATACAACTAGAGGTCAACAAGGAAAGGAGGAGCAAGCATGAACAAGTCGGAACTAGCATTGAAACTTGCAAAGAAGGTGGGTCTTACCCAGGCCAAGGCGGCAGAGGTGGTGGATGCCATTTTCTCGCCGCACAAGGGCATTGTGGCCGTGGAGCTGGATGCCGGCCGCAAGGTCACGATCCCGGGCTTTGGCACGTTCTCCACTCGGAAGCGGGCTGCCCGTCAGGGTCGCAATCCGGCTACCGGTAAGACCATCACCATCCCGGCTCGCCACTATGTGGCCTTCAAGCCGGGCAAGACTTTGAAGGAAAAGCTGGCTAAGTAACGCCGGGAAAGGGAGGAGGAGGTCCCATGAACAAGTCTGAGTTGGTGGCAAAGTTGGCAAAGAAAACGGGTCTTACCCAGGCCAAGGCTGCCGAGGCCGTGGATGCCATCTTCAACCCATCCAAGGGCCTTTTGGTGGGTGAGCTGGCGGCCGGGAAGAAGGTCACGCTGCCGGGGTTTGGTAGCTTCTTCGTGCGCAAGCGCGCCGCCCGCAAGGGCCGGAACCCGGCTACCGGCAAGCAAATCACCATCCCGGCTCGCAAGTACCCGGCCTTTAAGGTGGGGAAGACGCTGAAGGAAAAAGTTTCCAAGTAGCTTTGTTGGCGGTTGTTGCTGCCCTCTAAGGGGTAGCACGCTCCGGGGGTTTCCCTCGAAACGGAGGGTGTCGGCTCCCCGGGGAGCAGCAGGAGGCGGCTTTCACCTTGAGGGCACGCGGGAGCGTGCCCTTTTCCTTTTCGCCTTTCAAGCCAAAAGTCCCAAAGCTTCCCATGCGGTTTGGCACGCTTTCCGAAAGAGAAGCGTTTTGCCGTTGAACATTCTTCACTCCTTTTTGAGATTAAGACGCTCGCACCCTCACCACAAGATATAGGGGTGTCTGGCCGAGAGAACCCCTACCTGTTGCGTAGGGCTCTTGACAAGCCGCCGAGGGCGTGCCCATACTTGGGTTGCCAAAGGAGGAAGGACGATGGCCGCGGAATCAAGCGCACTGTCCTCGCACGCTGTAAGTGTCTCGAAACCGCAGGGTTTGATCTTCACCCGTTACTTTACGGTGAAGGGCAAACACCCCTTTGATTTGGTGCGGTGGGAAAAGCGCACCGCCCGGATCACGGGAGCTGATGGCCGGGTGGTCTTCGAGCAGGAGGGCGTGGAGGTTCCGGATTTTTGGTCGCAAACCGCCACCAACATCGTGGCCCAAAAGTACTTTCATGGGCGGTTAGGGACTCCAGAACGGGAATACTCGGTTCGCCAGCTTATCTCCCGGGTGGTGGATACGCTCACCGCTTGGGGTCAGGAGGGTGGCTATTTCGCTGACGAAGAGTCCGCTGAGGCTTTTGCCGCCGAGCTTGCGCACCTCTTGCTGCACCAAATGGCGTCCTTCAACTCCCCGGTTTGGTTCAACGTGGGCGTTGAGCCCCACCCCCAGTGCTCCGCGTGCTTTATCAACTCCCTCAAGGACTCCATGGAGTCAATTTTGGACCTGGCCAAGATCGAAGGGATGCTCTTTAAGTACGGCTCCGGCACCGGCACCAACTTTTCCGTGCTGCGTTCCTCCAAGGAACCGCTGGCCGGCGGTGGGGTGGCTTCGGGTCCGGTTTCGTTCATGCGTGGCTTTGACTCCTTTGCCGGGGTCATTAAGAGCGGGGGCAAGACCAGGCGCGCTGCCAAGATGGTGATCCTCAACGTGGACCACCCGGACATCGTAGCGTTCATCAAGTGCAAAGCAGAAGAGGAGAAGAAGGCCCACGCCTTGATTGCCGCCGGCTTCCCGGCGGGGTTCGAGGTGGAGGGGGGCGCTTACGACTCGGTGCAGTACCAGAACGCCAACCATTCGGTGCGGGTCACCGACGACTTCATGCGGGCGGTGGAGGAAGACGGCTGGTGGGAAACCCGCGCGGTCACCACCGGTGAGGTAATGGGCCGCTACAAGGCCCGGGAGCTCATGCGCATGATGGCGGAAGCCGCCTGGGTTTGCGGGGACCCCGGGATCCAGTACGACACCACCATCAACCGCTGGCACACCTGCAAAACCTCCGGCCGCATCAACGCCTCCAACCCCTGTAGCGAGTACATGTTCTTAGACGACACCGCGTGCAACCTGGCCTCTTTAAACCTCATGAAGTTCGTGGACGAGGAGGGCAACTTCCAAACCGAAGCCTTCTGCCGGGCCGTGGACACCATGATCTTGGCCCAGGAAATCATCGTGGACTTTGCCCACTATCCCACCCCGAAGATTGCCGCCAACTCCCACGAGTACCGGACCCTGGGCTTGGGTTACGCCAACCTGGGGGCGTTGCTCATGTCCGAGGGCTTGCCCTACGACTCCGAGGAGGGGCGGGCGCTGGCCGCGGCCATCACCGCCCTCATGACCGGTGAGGCCTACCTGCAATCGGCGCGCATTGCCGAAAAGATGGGTCCCTTCCCCGGTTACGAGCCCAACCGCGAGCCCATGCTGGAGGTCATCGCCATGCACCGGGACGCCGCCCACCGCTTGCCGCTGCGGGGTATCCCCCAGGAGCTGCGGCAGGAGGCGGTGCGGGTGTGGGACGAAGCCCTGGCGCTGGGCGAAAAGGTGGGCTACCGCAACGCCCAAGTCACGGTGCTGGCGCCCACCGGTACCATCGGCTTCATGATGGACTGCGATACCACCGGCGTGGAGCCGGATTTGGCGCTGGTGAAGGTCAAGCGCCTGGTGGGGGGCGGCACCATCCGCATCGTCAACAACACCGTGCCCAAGGCCTTGGCGCGGCTCGGGTATAGCGAGGAGGAACGGAAAGCCATCCTCGAGCACATTGAAAAAACCGGCACCGCTGAAGGGGCGCCTTACCTCAAGGAGGAGCACCTCCCGGTGTTTGACTGCGCGTTCAAGGCGGTGGGTGGTACCCGCTTCATTTCCCCCATGGGGCACCTGCGCATGATGGGGGCGGTGCAGCCGTTCATTTCCGGCGCCATTTCCAAGACCGTGAACGTCCCGGAGGAAACCACCCCGGAGGAAATCGAGCGCCTCTACATCGAGGGGTGGAAGCTGGGGTTGAAGGCGGTGGCGGTGTACCGCGACAACTGCAAGGGCTCCCAGCCGCTGGCGGCGGGTGGTGCCACCACCGCCAAGCCTGCAGGCGAGCCCGAGTTTCGCCCGGTGCGGCGCAAGCTCCCCGACGAGCGCATGGCCATTACCCACAAGTTTTCGGTGGAAGGGCAAGAAGGCTACATCACCGTGGGCCTTTACGAGGATGGCACCCCCGGGGAGCTGTTCATTACCATGGCCAAGGAAGGCTCCACCCTCTCCGGGGTCATGGATGCCTTTGCCACCGCCATTTCCTTGACCCTCCAGTACGGTGTGCCCCTGGAGTTTCTGGTCAACAAGTTCTCCCACGTGCGCTTTGAGCCGTCGGGGTGGACCAACAACCCCCAGATCCCCTACGCCAAATCCATCATTGACTACATCTTCCGCTGGCTGGCCAGCAAGTTCCTGCCGCCCGAGCAGCAAGCGGCGGTGGGGGTGCAGCCGCTCCCGGCCGGCGAGGAAAAGCTCAAAGCCATCACCATCCCTCAGCAGCCGCGCCTCTTTGCTGCGGCCGGCGAGGAAGGGGGGCAGGTGTTTGTGAACCAGGCGGATGCGCCGCCCTGTCCATCCTGCGGCATGATGATGGTGCGGAACGGTGCTTGCTACAAGTGCTTGAACTGCGGCACCGTGCACGGGTGTTCCTAGCCCGCTTGGCGCTTGGGTGGGTCCGCCACTCGGATGGCCGTGCGGCGGGACTGCTGCGCCAGCCCACTGAGGCCAACGGCGTTTCCGGTGTGCGTTTCGCCCAATTGTGAAGCTAAGGCGAGGGAGCTTGCCAATCCCAGGGGGGTGCCCGGAGGCGGGCACCCCCGGTCTTTAGGATGCTGCAGGAGCCTTTTGCGAGAGGAACGCCAAAACTTTGGGGAAGAACTCTGGCTCCAGGTGCACGTCCGAATGCCCCCGCTGGGGCACCATCCACAGCTGGGCTCGTCCGTTGGCTCCAGCTAACAACCGCTGGGCGTGGGAGGGCGGCACCACGGTGTCGTTGGCACCGTGCACCAAAAGCACCGCCGGCACCTTGGCGATGTTCTTCTCCGGAGCCAGCTGGTCCAAGCGGGCTCCCACCCGCCACTCGATAAAGCGGAAGAGGATGGGGGCTATGGGGGCAAAGATAAACCGCCCAAACCCCAGCGCAATCATGGCGTCCCGGGGGTGAGCGAAGGCGCCCACCGTGACCACCGGCTGCAAGCGGGAATCCCGCGAGGCGGCGTAAATCGCCGCGCTGCCCCCAATGGACAACCCCAGCACCGCAAAGGGAGGCTTGTCCCCTCGGCTTTCCAAAAAGTCCGCGGCGGCCCGGATGTCCTCGGCAAACTTCTTCATGGAGGCAAAACCATCCCGGTCCGAAAGCCCATGGTGGCGGGCATCGAAGGCCAGGGTGGGAAAGCCGGCTTGCGAAAGCACGCGAATGTAGGGGAGCATGCGCTCGGCGTTGCGTCCCCAGCCGTGCACGAGAATCACCGGGCTACGGCCACTTTGATCACCCGGGGGGAATGTGAGCCACCCGTGCAGCCTTTTCCCGCCCACTGTGGCGAACCAAACCTCCTGGAAGTTCAAGCCCAGTTCCCCCGGGTTTTTCCGAGGGGGAACCCGGGGGTTGCGCCAAGCCACCCACGTGAACAGGAAGCCCAAGCCCAAATAGGCCGCGAAGCCTAAAGCTAACCAGGCAATCCACCCCATGGGCAGAGTTTACGCTCCGCGTGCCGAAGGTTTTTTCGGCTGCCGTTTGCAGCCGCTATTTGCCCAAAAGCCCAGCCTTGAGGTCCTCCGAAGGCGGCTTGGGTCCCAGCCACACCGAAAGCAAGGCATCGGCAAACTCCTTGCCCTCGATGGTGCCCACTTCCTTGCCGCCAAAGCTCACACTTGTGCCCTTGCCGGGGACGTAGGTCATGAGCACCTCTTCCCCTTCGGCCACATCCCGCCAGAACCCCAAGAAGCGCTCGATTTCCTTGGCAAGCTTGGTTTGGGCGGCAGGAGCGTTCCCGGCAAAACCCTCCTTCCAGGCTTCCACCAGCCGGTCCTTACCCACATCCCGCAAAAAATGCATGACCATCTGCCGGGGCTGATCGGCAGCCAAAATGGCGGCAGGGTCACTGCTCTTTTGGGTGAGGTACAAAGCCCCCACGTAAACCTTGAACACCGCCTTCTTCCTTAGGCCCATGCCGTTGAGCTGCAGCACCTGCCCGTTGACGTTTTTCCGCTCGGGCATGGTGACACCGGCCAGCTCACCGGCGGCCACCGCCGCCGCCACCCCGAAAGATGCAAGGACCAAAAGCGCTGTCTTCCTCATGTCCCCCTCCCGGCCCTAAAGGCCTTTGCAGTTCATAGCTAACTCTACCGAGCTCCGCCCGCTTCGGCAAGCGCTACACTCACCCTATGAGCGAACCCATGGAATTTTGCATGAAACCCATTGGCTATGTGGAAAGCCCCTACACTTCGGAAGAGCAAATTCCCAAAGGCCGGGGAGCTAAGCACGAGGCCGAAGGCACCTTGGTGGTTCACCCTGAGTTCGCCGAAGGGCTGCAGGACATTGAGGGTTTTTCCCATTTGTTCGTAATTTGGGTCTTCCACCGTTCCCAGGGTTTTTCCCTTTTATCCCATCCGCCAACCGCCGACCGGCCCCACGGGGTTTTTGCCACCCGCTCCCCCCGCCGGCCTAACCCCATTGGGCTCACCGTGGTGGAGCTTTTGGGCCGTGAAGGCAACCGCTTGCGGGTGAGACGCGTGGACATGCTGGACGGCACGCCCATTTTGGACATCAAGCCTTACCTTTCCTCGATCCCCGAAGAAAAGCTCCGCCGCGGCTGGATGGAGGAAGAAGGGGTCCGAAACTCGGGCCTTTAGTCCCTCGCCAAGCCAAGGCCCTCGCGGCAAGGCCTGCACTGGTGCCCGGGGACCAAACGTAAACTGCAACCAAGACTCGTTTGTGACATGACGAGCGCTTTGTCTTTGGGGGCTTGACATCTACGGAAACGTTATCGTATTTTTTCATCCAGAGGTCTTGAATGTTGACCACGACCACTCAGCACGCGCTTCGAGCCCTCACCACCCTGGCGGTTTTGCCCCCAGGCCAGAGGCTCTTGACCCGGGAGCTGGCGCGGATTACCCGGACGCCCGTCAACTATCTGGGGAAGATCCTGGTAACCCTCGAGCACGCGGGGTTGGTCTCCGGCAAACGCGGGTTGCACGGGGGATACTGCCTGGGAAAGCCTGCCCATGAGATTCCTCTTTCGTTGGTAGTGCAGGTCTTGGAGGGGCAGGGGGGGTTGCCGACTTGCTTGCTAGCGGGCTTTCGGGATTGTTCTGACGAAAACGGGTGTCCTGTCCATAGCCGTTTTCGCCACCTGCGCACCCAGTGGGAGCAGTTTTTGGCGGAGACCACGCTGGCCGATTTGGCCGAGGGTGCGGAGAAGGACGTGTCCAAGCACTTTTCCCTGTGGCATGAGGAGGGAGGCAAGGTGTGAGAACCGGTAAACCCTTGGCAGTTTTGATGGTTTTGTGGGCCAGCGGATTGGGAGCGGCAGAGGTCCCGGAGGCGGCCCAGGATTTTCGTCTCAACTGCATGAGCTGTCATACCATTGGCGGCGGGCGGCTCACCGGTCCCGACCTCAAAGACGTGGAAGCCCGCAAGGACCGGGCATGGCTGGTTCGCTTCATCCAAAACCCCAAGCAAATGTTAGATTCCGGTGATCCTTACGCTCTCCGCCTGCGAGACGAAGCCCGGGGGGTGATCATGCCCACGCTGCCGGGCATGACCAAAGAGCGGGCGGAGCGGCTCTTGGATTTGATTGCCGCCGAATCCAAGCTGGAGCGTTCCCAGTTTGCCGGCCTTATCATTCCCGAAACCCCCTTCACTCCTGAGGACGTGGCAAAGGGAAAGGCGCTTTTCTTAGGGAGCTCGCGCGCCCAAGAAGGAGGGCCCCCCTGTCTTTCGTGCCACTCGGTGGCGGGTCTATCCGGTTTTGGGGGTGGCCGTTTGGGCCCCGATTTGACCTTGGCCTTCGAACGGCTGGGCGGCCGAAAAGGGCTGGCCCAGTGGCTTTCGGCTCCGGCCACCCCCACCATGCAGTCCCTCTTCGCCAAAAAGCCCCTGGCTTCCCCCGAGGTGCTGGCGGTAGTGGCGTTTTTGGAAGATGCCGCCAAACGCGGAGGGCAGGTGCGCGCGGAAACGCCCTTGGAGTTCTTCCTTGTGGGCGTGGGTGGGGTGGTCCTGGTGCTTTGGGTTTTTGGGGCGGTGTGGCGCTTCCGCTTCCGGGCGGTGCGGACGCCTTTGGTGCGAAAAGCTTCCTTGCGAGGTGAGGCATGAGCAAAACCGGAAAGCATCCGTGGATTTCCGATGTGGTGCGTCCCAGCTTGCGGCAGTGGGAAGAGTTTTACCGCAACCGTTGGCAACACGATAAGGTGGTGCGCTCCACCCATGGGGTGAACTGCACCGGCGGCTGCTCCTGGCAAATTCACGTGAAAGACGGCATCGTCACCTGGGAAATGCAAGCCTTGGATTACCCCTCCCTGGAGGTGGGCCTTCCTCCTTACGAGCCCAGGGGGTGTCAGCGGGGTATTTCCTACTCCTGGTACCTCTACTCGCCGCTGCGGGTGCGTTACCCCTACCTGCGGGGGGCGCTTTTAGATCTTTGGCGGCAAGCCCGCAGCCGCTTTGCCGATCCGGTGGAAGCTTGGAAATCTTTGGTGGAGGACCCGGAAAAACGGCGCCGCTGGCAACGGGCAAGGGGTAAAGGGGGGTTCCGGCGGGTGAGCTGGGACGAGGTATTAGAGCTCATTGCTGCCGCCACGGTGTGGACCGTGAAGCGCTGGGGCCCCGATCGGGTAGCGGGGTTTTCCCCCATTCCTGCCATGTCCATGATTTCCTACGCTGCCGGTTCCCGCTTCTTGCAGCTCTTGGGGGGCGTAAGCCTTTCCTTTTATGACTGGTACTGCGATTTGCCCCCGGCTTCTCCGGAAACCTGGGGGGAGCAAACCGACGTTCACGAATCCGCCGATTGGTACAACGCCAAGCTCTTGGCGGTGATGGGCTCCAACCTCAACATGACGCGCACCCCTGACTGCCATTTTGCCGCCGAAGCCCGGCACAACGGCTCCAAGATGTGGGTGTTCTCCCCGGATTTTTCGCAAGTTTCCAAGTACGCCGATGAGTGGGTGCCGGTTTTGGCGGGGCAAGATGGGGCCTGGTGGATGGCGGTAAACCACGTGTTGCTTTCGGAGTTTCACCACCAGCGTCAGGTTCCTTACTTTTTGGACTACGTCACGCGCTACACCGATGCCCCGCTGCTGGTGGAGCTGCTCCCCACCGCCAACGCCTTTAAACCTGGCAAGCTCTTGCGAGCTGCGGAGCTGGCCAAGTACCAGGACCAGGAGCACGGGGAGTGGAAGTTCCTCATGTGGGATCGCCAGCAAGGGCCCAAGATGCCAGGGGGCACGGTTGGCTTTCGCTGGGGAAAGCAAAAGGGCCACTGGAACCTTAAGCTCCAGGACCCCACC
>FWPV01006526.1_pt1 | contig 13044 bp, 8 predicted proteins | sample 2228371 | NCBI WGS metagenome assembly FWPV01 (sample SAMEA103939776, study PRJEB20133) | metagenome | reverse complement strand
CTCCTCCATCATATGGAGCGCGTCCTGGCTGTCGGGATGAAGGCGGAGCACCTCTCTCAAGTCTTCTAAAGCTCCCCGCAAGTCGCCCATCTTCTTCCTCCCCAAGCTCCTGGCCATGTAAGCGGGATAGAAATCGCGATTCAGTATGAGGGCATGATCAAAATCACTCATAGCGTCATTCCAGGAATCCAGCAGAGCATAGCATAGACCTCTTTGATAGTATGCTTCCGCGAATCCGGGTTTCATCTTTATAGTTCTGGTTAGATCCGCAATGGCCCGGTTCTGAACGGGGTTTTCGTTATAGTCGATTTTTCTACGATAGGCCAGAGCCCTGAGGTAAAAAGCTTCAGGGAGACCCTGCTTTTGTTTGATTGCCGAACTAAGATCCTTGATGGCCCTGCTCCAAAAGCCAGTTTCCAAGAAAAATTTCCCTCTCAACAGAAGTAAGTTCCCGTCGTGAGGACTCTCATCGATAGCGTGATCAAGTTCCTCAAGGCGCCTCATGACCTCTATATACCTGGAGTTACTCTCTGGCTCTTCGTGAGCGTCGCTCTCCAGCATATCCATCACTATGGAAAACACTCGCCTGGAGTGTGGCATACCGAATCGGGTCACGAACCAGCCTAGTTCTATATTTTTCGAACCTTCTAAGATAGCGGTGCCCCTTGGTAACATCAGGAAGGCATATCGAGGGTAAATGGAATAATATTTCTGCATAACCTCCTGGTCTATCGGATCTTGCTGTAGCTCACGGATGAAAGATGAATGGGGAAAGGCTTGGCGAGCTGCCTTGAACAGCGCGAAGGCAGCGAGCCCATAAGTACCCTTCAGCGGGCTGGCCAGAAATACAGCTTTATGTAAGTAGGGCAGACCGCGAAGCTTTTCCATGGCGTAGCGCAAGATAATACCCCCCTCGTCCAGGCAGATGGCATTCATGTGGTTGGCGCCCAGGAGGATTTTTATCTCATCCATTTTCTTGACTAAAAGATCAGCGTTCTTCCTAAAATCCCCCATGGCCATGAAGGGAAGGGGTATATAATAGACCTCGAATTCATGGTCCTGAAGGTATTTACGCAAAGAGACAGATCTCAAGTTGCTATTGCCGAACCCGGAGATAACTGCTACGGGATATCGATGGAGCCTGTCTCTGCTGCAGACTTCCGTGAGATCGCTCTTTCTGGGTGCCTTCTGCGGCTTCTTCACTAAAAGATGGATGCTTTCCATAGGTCACACTTTGAAAAAGTCAACATTGGTCTTCAGCAATAATTTTAACATAGGTTTAGAAGGCTAAAAATGACAGTTGGTAAACTGTCATCGCGATCTTTCCTTGAGGAGTTCCAGACAACAATCGAGAAATCTCACGATTCAACAGTGTCGTTTCAGAGTCTTCACCATTAATTTTAGCGCGGGTTATGAGGGGTAATAAAAACTATTGGTAACCTATTATTTACGGTTTTAACCTGGAAAAATACCGGATAATAATTGCGATATCACTAAATCGGTACAATTGTTTTTCGGCGAAATAAAAAACCCGGAAACCTCGATGTTCTCTTCCAGGGACATCCATCAAATTATTGTGCCAACCGATGATGTGCGGTGGAGTATAATTCCAGAGCAAATTTGCCATTCCCATGGCGTAGACCAAGAAGTCTGATTTGTCCCAGCCTTTTCGCTTGTGCCAGTCATTCCTTGTCGATGAAGGCTATGGCATCGACTTCTAGCAGATGTCCTCCAGGTATTTGAGCTTGCACCGCAGTACGTGCAGGCAGTGGCGGCTGGAAAAATTCCTCGTATACTTCGTTGAATGCGGGCAGATCTTCCATTCTAGATAGATATACGGTGACTTTTAGCACATTTTCAAGGGATGAACCTGCTTCTTCGAGGATGTCTCTTATCTGTTTCAGCACCAGCAGCGCATCTTCTCTGATGTCCCTCTCTCCCCCGCTCCCGGTCGATTTGGAAGGAAGCTGCCCCGAGATGAAGACAAGTTTATCCCATACTATCGCAGGGGTATAGGGACGCTCGTAATTAATCCAGCCTTCGGGAATTATAGCCCACTTGTTCCCTTTCACCTGTCACCACCGAGCGCTTTAAAACTTTATTCATCTCTCTATGCGGCCGTAGCCTTTTCACGGTCATTTCAAGATTTTATATTCTTCTCACTGCCACACGCTTCTTATTTCCATGAACATCGCCATTAATTAGTCGGAGCAAGCTCGAGATAGTTGTTCCAGGAAGGATGAACTTCGCTTGCAGCGCTGATAATTCTTAGGTGCTGATGGGGCCGCTGAGGAACCCTTCTCAGGCGTAAGCTCGCTTCCTCGGGCAACTTGTTCTCTTTCTTACTGTTGCATTTTCGGCAGGCGGCGACCACGTTCTCCCAACAGTGAGTACCGCCTCTACTCCGAGGGATTACATGGTCAATACTTTCGGCTCGCGCACCGCAATACTGGCATGAGTAATTGTCACGGGCGAAAATCGTGCGCCGATCAAGGGGTACACCGTCCCGATAAGGCACTTTGACGAAATAGGCCAGCCGTACCACTGAGGGTATGGGCATGACCAACTTTTCCGACCTGAGGCTTCCCCCGTCCTCCTCGACTATCTCCGCTTTGTTCTTGAGAACAAGAATTACCGCCCTCTTGACGCTTACCACGTTGAGAGGCTGATAGGTTGCGTTCAGCACCAGAACCTTATTCATGCGCATATATTACCATGCAATTGCTTACGCTAGCAATGCGGGCAAGAGACGAGGCATGGCGATATTATAAGAACGATCAGGCATCCCAGTTCCCTTCCCCAATTCTGCGATTCCAATCATGCTCTTGCATTCCTAATCCTTAAAAACATCTTTGAACAATTTGTAAAATTCTTATCCTTGCTTACCTGATTATCCTGGTGCTCCCCGGCACGTTCATGATTGTGCGGAGCTCGTTTGACCAAGCTGTTTTTAAGGAAAGAGCGCCAAAGTGTCGAAATATAGATAAAATCGTTCTCTTGCGCATTTTCGGGAGAGTTGGAGAACGGCATTGCAAAGTCGGATAATATAGAAGGAAGTAAAGTTGGTGGGACTGGGAGGCTAAGGATGTTCTTCCAGAGGTTGCGAAAGTTGCATTTTGCCAGGATTTTATTGGTGCTCGTTATTTCTGCGGTGCTGCTTTCCCCTTCCTTTTACGGGAGTCAGCAGGTCGGGGCCGCTTCAAAAATGCTGGCTGGCTGGTCTTTCGTGGTCGATCCTGGGCATGGTGGAAGCGACAATGGGGCGGTTGGCCCCACTGGTTTCGCGGAAAAGGTGGTCAATCTTAACGTGGCCTTGAAGCTCAGGGACTTGCTGGAATCGGAAGGTGCCGTGGTCTATATGACCCGCACCACGGACACCTACGTAAGCATCAGGGATCGCTATACCCTGGCTAATAACCTGGGGGTAGACCGTTTCATAAGCGTTCATCACAATTCTTATTCTGATCCCAATGCCAACTATACGGTGACCTTGATATCCACCGCAGCAGGCGATGTCACCTATGACCTGGCCATCAAGGTGCAGAACGAGCTCCTCTGGGAACTGGGACTTCCCAGTGCCAATCCGCCAGTCTGGAGAGTCAATTACGTGGGAGTTTTGAACAATACCAATATGCCTGCCATCCTCACCGAAGCATCATTTATTTCCAATGCAGCGGAGGAGCAGAGGCTCAAAGACCCACACCATAACCAGCGGGAGGCAGAAGCTATCTTTCGGGGCGTGCTCCATCACTGCGGGGGACCCCACGCATACTTCATCGAGCCTGAAGACGGAGCCATGCTTTTTGGAACCGTCGATCTGAAACTCTCGGTATTGAACGCTAGTCAGGTGCAGCGGGTCAACTATTATGTTGACGGCCAACTGGAAGGCACGGAGACCGTATCACCCTATAGGCACCAGATGGATACCACGAAATACTCAGATGGAACTCACTTCCTCAAGGGGGAAGTGGTTTATAACGACGGGTTCCGCCTGGAGGCCAATACCAGTATATCCATCGCCAATAATGCCGCTAGAAAGTGGTATTTTGCGGAAGGGACCACTAGACCCGGCTTCGAGGAATGGGTTACAATTATCAACCCCAATGACGTCAGCATGGCCGCGACGGTTACCTATTGTTTTAACGAGGGTCAGCCGCTGATAAAACAATATTATGTGGGCAATAACTCCCGCATCAGCATTAACGTCAATGGCGAGGTGGGAGCGGGCAAGGATGTGGCCATCCAGATATCTACCCCCTATCCCGTGGTGGCAGAGAGGCCCATGTATGTAAAAACGGAGAGCGTGAGTGGCGGCCACACGGTTCTGGGAGTCAACAAGCCCTCTAACACGTGGTATTTCGCGGAAGGCTTTACCGGAGAGGGATTCGAGGAATGGCTTTGTCTATATAATCCCAATGATTATGACATCAGCGTTAACGCCGATTATCTCATGGAGGATAACGCCAACAACCTGAGCCGAGTTATCGATGTGCCGAAGAAGACCAGGGTCACCCAGAAAGTCAATCAAGTGGTGGGCCCGAATCGCGGGGTCTCCATCAGATTGAACACATCCAATCCCTCCCACACCCTGGTCGCAGAGCGTACCGTCAGTTTTAACTATTCTGGCAAATGGAAAGGGGTAAGTGCCGCCATGGGAGTAACCGCTCCTGCCACCTCGTGGTATTTCGCAGAAGGTTGCACCAGAAAGAATTTCGAGGAATGGTTATGCATCCAGAACCCGAACGATGTTGTCGCTAACGTGAAGGTAACTTATTACAATGTCGCTAGTGGTTCTCCCATTGAGAAAAACGTTCCGGTAGCCGCTAGGACTAGAAAAACTGTTTTCGTAAATAGCCACGTGGCGAATATGGACGTCTCTATCAAAGTGGAATCCGACCGGCCGGTGGTGGCGGAGCGTCCTATCTATTTCAATTATTCCAATGGCTGGGCTATAGGTGGGGATGTAGGTAGCGGTTCGACCTCTCTCTCCCCGGTCTGGTATTTCTCCGAGGGATGTAACACGTCTTCGTTTGAGGAATTTATCTGTATTCTCAACCCCCAAACCGTGGGGACCTGGGCAAAATTGGTGTTCTACCTGCCGGGTGGCGACATGGCCAAGGAAGAACTAGCCCTCCCACCCCGCTCCCGGGTGACCGTCGCCGTCAAGTACATGGTATATGCTTGGGGAAGCGTTTCCGTCTGCGTGCTGGCCGGTCAACCCGTCATGGTAGAGCGCCCCATCTATTTCAAGTACCAGCAATATTCCGGTGGCAGCAATTGTTGTGGATATTACCCGTTGGCGGAATAGGGTCCTGACATGGAGATAGGGGTTATATCCGATCATGTTGCCATTTCAATTCCTCAGCCGCAGCTGTATTAATAGGGTCCTGACATGGAGATAGGGGTTATATCCGATACTCATCTTTACAAACAACTTCTCCTCGCCAAAGTGCTCGACTTCTGGAGTGTACCTGGTATTGCATGCGGGCGATATCCTGGACATATAGATCATCCATGCTTTAGACGGGATTGCCCCTACCCTTGTCGTGGCTGGTAATATGAACTTAGAGGAAGTGAGGTAATCCCTGCCTGGAGAGTTTGCCCATTAAGTCTGCGGCTTCAGGTTCGAGCTGATCCCTAGATAGGGTGAACCGACGCATATAACTGAAGGGATCAGCTCGGATTTCGGAAAGGTGGTAGCCATCGTATTCGGCCATACTCATCAGGCTTATGTTGGGATAAAGGAAGCGTATATTATGGTATATATTTATTGAATCCCGGAAGTCTCTCGAATCGGATGTTTGCCGGTTTTGCTCCATAGGCATACTCTCGCTGATAGAAGAGATAGCTGGCCGAATGGTCATGCTCGACTTAGCGAGTATGGTATCTGAACCAGCTCGAGAACAGGAAAAAATCGTGTTCGCGCGGTGCCGAATCGATTTTTACCCACATTTCGCTTTGGTTTTGTGAATAAATATCCACTATTGGGGTATATAATATTTAATGTGCTTTATCCTTTTAATATGTTTGCGTTATAAAGTAAAGGAGCCTGTGACTTTATGATTGGAAGCTGCCAGGAAACGGTAATTTATTGACAGTATGTTAATTAGTGGAAGGAATTTGAGTCTTGTCTTTGGCTTTTCATTCGAATACCTCCCAGACGAGAAGGAAACATCGAGGCATTGTGGAAATTATTCTTGAAAGTTAGGTAATGAAAGGAGGATGAGATGAAGGGATTGTTCGGGAAAATCTTGATCGTCCTGGGTATACTGCTTATATTGGCTGCCATCCTTTGGTGGGCGATCGCCGTGGGGGCGCTGGTTAAATTCCCCACGGATCTAGATGTCACCGCTAAGTATGAAGGAACGGTCACCCTCTACATGGATCCGTTAGAGAAAAAGCTTCTGCCCCAACCCATGGAGTTACCCCTAAAGGTCGAGAGACATATACAGGTTATTGGCTCTGAGAGCACCTCCAACAAGGCGGTTGTCAGGGAAACACTGACTGCTACCGTAGAGACTCCGCAGGGAGCGCAGAAGTCGGTGGACGAGCACCAGTATGTTATCGACCGCAAGAACATGAAGAATGTTCAGGACAACATGAGCTGGGCTTTTGAAGAAGGTATCGTGGTGGATCGTTCAGGTACTTATTATGTCAATCTGCCTTTCGATACCAGCAAAGATGAGACCTATCCCATCTGGAACGATGAAATCGGTGGGTCTTATGATATAGCTAAGTTCACGGATATGGAGGAGAAAGAAGTAGAGGGGCTAAAACTCTACAATTTCGAGGGAAACATAGATAATGCGAATATAGCCGATTATTACAAAGAGGTGCTCAAGAAGGAAGGCTTTCCGATGGAGATCAGCTTCGATCAGCTGAAAGTTAACTTGAAAGCGCAGGGCGTGGATGTAGACCCGCTTATCGCTGCTCTTGTGCCGGTGATGTCCCCTGAGGACTTGGCTAATCTTCAGGCCGCCACCAGCCAGCCCATAAAACTCAACTACAAGTACTCACTTTCCATAAAAGCCTCCATCGAACCCAAGACTGGCTCGATGGTGGATCTTTGGGAGGCCAAGGACACTATGGCTTATGAGGTGGACATGACCGGGCTGATAGGCCTGATGGGCTTGATCCAGAAGTACCAGACCAATCCCCGGGTGGATGCGGAGTGGAAAAAGATAGCGCCCGCGATCACGCAACTACAGACCGCGCCTCCCCAGAAGATCCAGGAGGTGAGCTATCATCAGACCGAGGATTCCATCAAGGAGATGGCCCAGGAGGCCAAAGACAACATTGGGAAGCTCAACTTCGCCAAGGTATATATCCCCTGGATTTTCCTGATTGTGGGAGCCGTTATATTGATAGGTGGCCTGTTGATGGGTGGAACCCCTGCTGTTCCGGCCGAAGTTGGCGAGGAGAGAGAAGCGGAAAAAGAACCGGAGAAACAAGAGTAACTGGTAAGTTACAAGTTTCCAGGCAAAAGTTTCCAGGCGAGAAGAAGGTTCCCCGTCAGAGGGAGCCTTCTTCGTTCTTGGTGCGTCTAATAAATGTTTGCATTTGGAGGGATAGAGATGGAACGGAAATGCCCGGTTTGCGATGGCTCCACGGAAGTGCTGCTGGATGAGGACGTGGTTCTGTGCCTGCGCTGTGGAACCAAGGCTCGTTTCCAGGGTGAGGAGCTGGAGGCGCTGCTTATCCCCAATTTTCGGTTGCGTCTGATGGAATTGGAAAGGAGAAATATCGAGTTAACCGGGGAGATAGAACGTGAAGGTCGCAAAGGTTCGATGCGGGACTTGAGGATATTGCAGAGCCTGCATAGGGAGAGGCAGATGATTATATCCGAGTACAGCTACTTGAGCTACTTCGCCCAGTTCGTGGAGAAGTGGTGAAGAGTAAAGATGAGCGGAGGCTAGGTGAAAAATCCCCTGAAAATTGGGAAGGAGCCAATGTTGGATTTGGTATGGTGCAAAGTTGAAAGTGGACAGCCGAAAGGAGGTTCGCAAGGGAAACACTTTGTTCCTTGATATTCAAGAGATGTGTGGCGAAGATAAGAACAGCTCCAAGAGCTGGATGGAAGATCTATCTCTAAAGCATGATATGACAACTTGAATTATTCTAGACATTGCTAAAGCTTGATATGACAACTTGAATTATTCTAGACTATAAAGTTATATGAAATATGATTTCAGCAGGAAAACCAGGCAAAAATTGATCAATGAAAGCGTAGGCAGTAATTTTGCAGAGTAAGGATGGTTTTGCCGTAGGTACGGAAAAGAGGAAATACAAAAGATGACACCACGAAAGAGAAAGAGCCTTTCCAACTGGGAGAAGTTCAAGTCCTTCATAGTGCCTAGAAACAGGGTAAGGAGATCCTTTCTTCTGGTTGTGGGGATAGTTTTCATCCTCTTGATCATCACTTCCTCGGTGTTCGTATATGCGGATTCCTCCCATAAAGGGGAGATGTTCCCTCGCACCACCATCCTGGGAATTGATGTGACCGGCCTGAGTAAGGAGGAGGCGGTGACCAGGGTGGAGCAAGAGGCTCTGACCGCCTTGATGCAGCCAGTCACCCTTACCTTTAGGGACAAGAGTTGGAAGATAGAGCCCAAAGAACTGGGGCTGGACATAGATATAGACGCCATGGTAGAAGAAGCTTACCGCCAGGGATGGAATCGTTCCTGGCTGGAGAGGATTTACCGTCGTATCTTCAACAAACCGTTGGATATCCAGATAGGCCTCTCCTACTCCGTAAATAAAGACAGTTTTACCAAGAAGATCAGGGCCATAGCTAAGGAGATCAACCAGGAGGCCAAGAGCGCCTCGTTAAGTTTCGACTTCACCAATGGCAAGCTCACTTACGTTCATTCCCGCGAGGGGCGGGAGGTGGACGTGGAGGCGAGTATCGCTATCTTGGAACAGATCATGGTTTCCGGGGATCAGAGAACGGCGGAGTTAGCTGTGAAGATCAAGAAGCCGGACCTCTCCGACGACGATGTGCAGACCGTACTGGTAGTGGATATCATGGGGAATACACTGAAATGGTATAACAAGGACAAGCTGATCAAGACTTACCCCGTGGCCACTGGCCAGCCTAAGTATCCTACTCCTTTGGGAAAGTATTACATAATAAGGACAGAGAGAAACCCCGTGTGGATTAACCCCAACGTGGAATGGTCCAAAACCATGCCACCCCGCATCGAGCCTGGGCCAGATAACCCATTGGGAACCAGGGCGCTGGTCACCAGCGCTGCAGGTGGGACCGTGCTCATTCACGGGACCAAGAATCTCGTCCCGGGCCTGTATTCCCATGGATGCATCCGCATGGCCAACTGGGCTATCGAAGAGCTCTTCGAACACGTGACCGTGGGGACCCCCGTGTTCATCTGGACCTCCAAACCTATTCCCCCACCTCCTCCCAGCGAAGGACCAGCTCAAAACCCCGAGGACCCGGGCTTGGGCAATTGAGGATTTGATGCCTTCCGTCCACCATCATTCGCTATTGCATATTGAAGGAGCGTTTTAACGATCCACTCACCTTAACATGTAAAAGGATTTACCGGGCTGTTGACTACCCGCATAAACGAAACGAAACTGCCGAAGAAACGGTTTGCTAGCTAAAGTATTCAGGGAATGGTGACGGGGCTTGGTGCGGAACAAAACTTGCTGTAACGGGGAAGTTGCCGCGAAAATATATCGCAGATAAAAATGGTAAGCAACGACTCGGGAAGATACTTGCAAAAGGAGAATTTTGGCCGCCCGATTGCTATTTTCAAGAGCAAGCTGTGTATACCACCGTGGAAAATGCACGCGAGGGAGAAACTGGCGGCTAGGCGTGTTTTCAAGAGGAAACCCGCGGATGGTGGTCATGGGGGAGACACTTGAGAAGAAAGAGTTTTTCTTTCAGGACAATCCATGAGAAAAAATAGCCATACTTGAGAATGTCAAGGGCGTTTGTTTATCTAGATGCAGATGGGCGACAGCTAGTGAAAATGCCAGGAATAAAAGTGCAGTAAATATCCCTTGCTAAGCTTTTTGGTCGGTTTGATGGCCTGTATCATCCATTACTTGACCTATATACTATATACTGCAATCGATTGGTGGAGCGAAGTGGGCGCCAGGGACTGCTTACCGGACGGCGAACCGTGGGGAGAAACCCAACTGGCGCGTAAGAATTGCTACAGCGGGAGGAAACATGAGGATTTTAATAGCGGGAGGGGGCGCGGTGGGAGGGGTGGTTGCCCACATCTTTTCCGGGATCGGAGTGGAGATCACTCTCTTGGATAGGGATAAAGCGCACTTGAAAGCCATGAGAGAGGATGGGCTCAACGTAAAGGAAGGAAGCGAGATCCGGAAGGTGGATATAATCATTTCAGCGCCTGGCGAGCTGGAAGACCTATATGACGTGGTATTCCTGGCAGTAAAGGCTCCAAAGCTGGGGGATACTCTCCGAGAAATATCTCCCCACATGCACAAAGACACTTTTTTTATCTCTCTTCAACCCGGCTTTGCCATGGAACTGGTGGGAGATATGGTGGAATTGAAACGTGCGGTAGGCGGAGTCGCATTTTTCTCGGCTAGAAAAAGCGCCCCGGGATGGGTCGAGATTCTTCACCCCGGAACCCTTGTGCTGGGCGAGCTGGATGGAATCTTCTCCCCCCGATTGCAGGAGTTGAAGGAGATTTTGACACATGAGAAAAGGGATTTGCTGGAGATCACACAGAATATTAAGGGCCATCTGTGGTCCCACCTTTGCTTGAGCGCAAGCCTGGGTTCCGTAGGGGCTCTGACCGGTCAATTGCCCAGCAAAGACTTGGAATATGAGATGTTGGAGGAATTGATTGCTCCCCTGTGGAGAGAGGTTGTCCTGGTCTCAGCAGCGGAGGGAGCGAAATTAGAAGCTCTGGAACCGGGATTTGAGCCTCCCGTTAAGATAGAGGAGCAGGAGGAGATAGAGGCCTTGTTCAACTTGCTGACTAAGGGGGACAGAACTATTGCCGAGGCACGGTCTTATGCGGCATCGATGATAAACGATGTGGGGGAGAAGACGGCCACCGAGGTAGATTTTATCAATGGTCATGTAGTCTCGCATGGAAAGAAACTAGGCATAAAGACCCCATATAACTTCGCGCTACTTACCCTCATATGGGAGATGGAACGGGGAGAACGTTCTCCGGGTACGGAGAACCTGAGAGAGATGAAGAGAAGGGCGCAGGAAGAGGGCACCATGGGCCTGATGTGAAATTGACGTATTGTAAAATTATTATAATGATGTAAATAATGACCGTAACGGGAGATAGTTAAGTCGATGAACTTGTATCTGCGAAGCGAGGTGAGGCGGGGAAATGCCGGAACTGAACGAAGTGTACATTCTAGAATCTTCCTATGAAAAGGATCTGCTTCGCCGGCAAATGGAGGAGATACTGGCGGCATTTCCCCTTAACGTGAGGGGAAAAAAGGTCCTTGTTAAGCCCAACCTTCTGGGACCTTTTCCTCCAGAGAGCGCCATCGTTACCCATCCAATGATCATACGGGCCTTACTGGAAGCCCTGATGGAAAGGGGAGCCCATGTATATGTAGGGGATAACCCGGGAATCAGAGGTTACGGAAGGATAAGCAGGGTTGGCGAAGTCACGGGAATTAGGGAGGCGGTGGGGGAAAGCTTCGTGAACCTCTCGTCCTCCGCCACCCGTGTTCCGGTTAATTCCCGATTTGTGAGGGAGACAGTGATATCGTCGTTGGTGATGGAGGCAGACCTGGTCATCTCCGTGCCAAAATTCAAGACCCACGTCTCCACAGTTATTACCGGGGCCATCAAGAATAGTTTTGGCTTTCTGGTGGGAGGGGAGAAAGCCCGCATGCATGCCCTGGCTCCGGGGGCGCGGGACTTCGGAGAGTTACTGGTGGATATCTACCAGCTGAGACCCCCGGATCTGATCATCACCGATGCCATCACCGGGATAGAGGGAAACGGACCCTCGAGCAAGGACGTGGTTAAAGTGGGCAAGTTGCTGGCTTCCGCCAATGGCGTAGCCATGGACGCGGTGATCAGCGTGATGATGGGGGTAAGGCCGGAGAATGTGCCCATGCTCAGGGTGGCCGCGAAAAGAGGACTTGGCCCCATTGATATTGATGATATTGTGGTTAGAGGCAACCTCGAGAGGCTGGAAGGCTTTCGCCTCCCCTCAACCGTGCCTCGCTTTCCCCTCGTTTCTCCCTTTCTGCGCATGGTATTTTCCTGGATTAACAAACCCCGCCTGAGGGTAAATTCTCGCGCTTGTACGGGATGTGGAAGCTGCGCCAGGGCCTGCCCGGTCGGGGCGATAAGTGTGAAGACAACCCCCTCCTTCGACAGTTCCAAGTGTATACAATGCTACTGCTGTTACGAGTTATGCCCAGAGCAAGCTATATCCATAAACACTTTTATAGAGCTTCTTCGCCGTTAATGCCAGGGAGGCAGGGTTTTCTGAGATTATATGGTATGAGAGGCGAGAGAGAATCCGTTAATCTGCGCCGCCGAGCTCTAGCGCTCTCCTGGTTAACCGTGGGATATAATCTCCTGGAGGGATCGGCCTCGATAATTTTGGGAATAATAGCAAGGAGCGTGGCTTTGGCGAGTTTCGGCCTGGACAGTTTTATAGAATCTCTCTCCGGCGGGGTGATGGTATGGAGGTTCTCAAAGCGTGATACCCCATCCGAGGAAGAGGAGAGTAAGTTGGAGCGAAATGCGCTCAGGCTGGTGGGCCTCTCCCTGCTGATCCTGGGGATTTATGTCTTATACGAGTCGGCGAGAAAGCTATGGATGGGAGAGAAGCCTGAAGCACCTCTCATGGGCATGCTTATCTCCATGGCCTCGCTGCTGGTTATGCCCCTGCTTTATTATTTGAAGAGCAGGACGGCTTTGCGCATAGGCTCAAGTAGCCTGGCTGCGGATTCCAAACAGACCCTGGCTTGCATGTTCCTGTCCACCGCTCTACTTGCGGGGCTGCTCTTGAACCGCCTTGTTGGTTGGTGGCAAGCTGACCCTGTAGCCGCATTGTGCAT
>FWPV01012535.1_pt1 | contig 13045 bp, 11 predicted proteins | sample 2228371 | NCBI WGS metagenome assembly FWPV01 (sample SAMEA103939776, study PRJEB20133) | metagenome | reverse complement strand
CGACCGGGAAGCCGTAGCTAAACGGGCCATGCAGCAGGATTTTTCCTGGGATGGGCCGGCCCGCGAGTACCTGGCCCTCTACCGGCAACTGCTGGGCGGGTAGCTCCTACAACAGACCCCCTCTTTATAGGCGGATCCAGATAGCACATACAGGGGTTTCTTACAAGCCGATTGCAGGCTCTATTTTTGGTTACACAAGATCGGTTTCAAATGGAAAGAGCTCCCGCATAGCCCTATGCATAGCTGCCTGAGCCCGTTCAGCAAGGCTTTTTTCGCCAAGTGTGTTGTAAAGCTCCATCAGGCCGGCCCAAGCCTCGGTGTTGAAAGGCTCGAGGCAGGTCACTCGTTGATAGGCAGCAACCGCCTTATGCGGAGCACGAGTGGCATAAAAATCGGCCAGTAATCGCCAAAGTTTGGCCTTCCGGTGTTCCACAAATGCGCGCTCTTCATCGAACCAATCCGGAAAGTCTGGAAGCCAAGGTGCATCAAAGCGGGCTAGTTGGGCCTCGAGGCGGCCAATTTGGTTTGGATCGAGCAAGGGCTGTTTCAGGAATGGTTCGGTGCTCTTGGTAAAGTCCTCCAGGTCGGTTTGAACCGGAAAAGTCAGCCATACCTGGCCCTTATTACCCTCCATGATCGGCGCTTCGAACAGTTTTCTAAGCTCGGAGACCGCGGTGTTGAGAGAGGCCAGCGGACTGGAGGCATCGTTCCAAAACAGCTCGGCCAGTTTATCCCGGTTGTGCGCGCTGGGATGAAGGGCCATATATGTAAGCAACACCGCAGATTTGCGGGTCTTGAACCGGCTTAAGTCAAGCTTTGTACCCAATAACCGGGCCTCAAAAGAACCGAAAGTACCTATCTGCAACGGGAAAACGCTTCGCGCACCCTTATCGGCCAACACCAGAGGCCGCCAGAGGTGAGCATAATGTGGGTGGTGCAGCAACAAGCCATACTGGTATGTACGACTAAGCTCCAGTGCCTCTCGTAAAGAAGCCAAATCGCCCTTGCGAAGCAGAAGTTGGGCTAAATCGAACTTCATCCCTAGCCGACGTAGCTCGGCGATGGCTGTGTCGAGGTTGACCAGGCCCTGCCAACCCGACTCGGTGATGGCATGAACACTCCGCGCCACCTTATTCAGATGGGCTCGAGCCTGCTCGGTCTTGCCTTCCAGAAAAGCAATGCGGCTCAACAATAAATGCGCATCGTCCAGGACTTCCTGATCCTTGAAGTTGCTATACAAAACCTCCTCAACCAACTGTTTCGCCTCTGCATACCGCCCCTTCCATAAATACACCTCGCCCAAGCGTTTCTTGGTGACCAAATGGCTGCGAAGATCTCTTTTGGGGTCGGGTAGCTCGAGAAGGTGCTTTTCCGCATTTGAACTATCGCCGCACATTATCCAGGCCTTCGCCAGGTTTTCGGCTGTGAGATAGCTCTCGGCTGCCAGCTTATTCATGTAGGGTAGGGCACGCTCGAGGAGCGAAATTGCTTCCCGCGGGTTACCCAGGCAAAGCTCCACCGGAGCCAAGGTTGCCAGGGAAATGGCTTCTTGATCAAATAGCCCAAGTTGGCGATAAATGCTTGCTGCACGCAAAAGCGCATCTTGGGCCTGTGCAAATTTTCCGAGATGAAAAAACGCCACCCCCAGGTTATGAAAAACCTTTCCAGTGATCTCTTCTACCCTGGAACCGTTGGGTTCGAGGCACTCACGAAACTTTTCGATGGCCTCTTCATACCTGGCTTGCATGCCCAGAGAAACTCCATAGGCGTTGAGCACAAAGGGGCGAAGGTGGTCATCGGCCAAAGGCAACAACTCCACCAGCTCTTTTTCCATGAGAGTGGTATGGCCGGCGAAGCGGGCCAGATAGGTAGCCAGATAACGATAGACAGGCAAATCTCGGTACTTTGGTGGAACCAGAGCCAGCCGCTCGCGCAGATAGGCATTGCCATGAGCGGTCGAAAACGTCTCTGTCAAGAGCCGCAGGTACCGTTCCCATTCACCCTGCTCGGCCAGCAACTCCAGGACAGCCGTCGCATGACCACTGGCCAACAATGTTGTCTCGATGAACCGGGCCACTTCGGCAGAAATAGAACCCCGTAGGTAGAGCCGCAACAGCTTGGGCATGACCAAACCGGAACCCTGGGCATAAAGCAGGCCCCGGTCGTAGAGTTCAGCAACGGATGTGCCATCTAGACCTAGCAGCCCGTACAGCTCGGGAATCAGAAGTGGGCTTTGGGCCGCTTTGGCTAAAATTTCGCGGGGAATATCCTTGGGTAGCAGCGACCCCAGCCGAGCCACACAAAGGGGATGTCGTACCAACGACTCACCAGGCCGTAGGACAATTCGCTGCAACAGAGCCAGTGCCTCGGGCCAGCCGCCGGTCTCGGCGTAGGTTTGCTGCGCACCCACGGCCTGCTGCCATTCGTCGTGGCTGAAGAGTAGATCGGATTCCCGGAGAAAGAGAAAGTCTCGAGGGTCGCTCGAGTTCAGGCGCTCCAAGTCGGAGCGTCGTTGGGGCAAAATTAGGGTAGGTGCCAGACCGGAAAACTCGGCGGGGTCGCGCAAGATGCGGCGTCTGGTTTTGTGCGCCCAAGCCTCTAGATCGGCCTGGGCGAAGCCGATACCCACCGGGGCCACCACCACTGCCGGGGCGGTCGCGAGAAGCTCGAGGGCGCTGGGGCTCAGAACGGACATTGAGATCACATCCCTAAATAAACTCAACAGTGCCCGAGAAAATCCGAGGTTGGTCAGGCACTTGCGGCACAGCGATAACAGATAACATCCGTTAGCTTATTGCTGCTTTCATTACTTACTACATTTTGTAAAAAAAGAATCAAAGAATTTTTTTGCACAGAACAGTTAAAGAAATCATTAAGGTCGAGTATCCCGGCAGACAGGCTGGTTTTGCAGCCAGACCAGAGCACCCTGCAACACCTCATCTTTTTCGCTTTGGAAAAACCCCCATTCGGTAAAGAGGCTTTCATCGGGCTCGAGCTGCTGGTCGTAGGGCTGTCCTTCCCGGTCGGCAAAGAAAGCAACTGCAATGGCAATCCGTGCTCCGTCGGGCAGTTCGAACATCCGCAGGGCGGTGGTGAAGCCATAACTGGGTTCGCCAAAGAAGCGCGTGTTGGGGCGACCCTTGAAGGCAATCACCAGAGCCTCACCCGCGCTGGTGGTTTCGGGCCCCATCAGTACCGCCACCGGGCTATTAACTGTGCGCAGCTGGTAGGGCTGCTCGAGTTGCACCATTACCTTTGTAGCATCACCCGACCTAACCAGCACCTTGCCATCCTGATAAATCCATTGTTCTTTGGATTTTGGCCCCACCAGACCCCCCACATATCCTTCTCCAAGCAGCGGGCCCACCCCCAAAAGCATCGAGTAGAACAGTCCCCCGGCATTGTTGCGCAAGTCCACCACCCAGCCGCAGGGCTTCTGGGCATCCACCGCCCGGATGGCCTGCTGTACCTGGCGGGCATAGTCGAGCTGGCGGGCATCGGCCAGGCTGTGCCGGGGCAAATCCAGATAGCCAAACTTTTGGCCGAGGAGCCAAGCGGTAGGCTTGGGCGGTTGTAGCGGTTCGGTCAGGGAGAGCCGCACCGTCTTGCGCTGGTCGGTACGAGCACGGTACACCAAAAGTTCAATAGTCTGGCCTTGCCGATAGCTGAAAAGTTCTTCCGATAGGATCAAGGGTCTGCCGTTTACCATTTCGATCTGATCCCCTATCTCCAGACCCGCCTTCTGAGCCGGGCCGCCGGGGGTTAGCCGAATGATGAAGTTCTCCCCCCGCCGCAGCTCGAGCCCGCCCCCGTACATGGTACGGGCCTCACTCCCCTGGCCTGCCTGGGGTGCTGGGATGAAGTACATATGCCCCTCCCCTATCTCGGCCAACACCTGCTCAATGGCCAGGTAGGTGTCCGAGGGACGCTGGGCGTTGGCGGCTAGTTGGTACGCTTTTTGTCGCAGTTCAGTCCAGTTGATGGTGTCGCTACGTACGTAGTGCGTCTCGAGCAAGTCCAGTACGTTGTCCAGGTAGCTTTTGGCTTGAGATGTGATAGCTAGCGCTGGACACATCCAAAAAAGTAGTACGAACACAAGGGCTGGGCCAAAGCGCATATTTACTCCCTCCTTAGTTTTGGCCAAAACAAAGAACTCCATAAAACATATACCCAGATCGAATTCAAAAATATGCCTAAGAAAATGTTAGTGCCAGCAGCAAATCCAGGGAAAAACACGCCGATTTTGAAATGATTTAGCGCGACGTGCAAGAAAGCAGACATAGCTACCCCATGTCTTAGACCTACTAAAGTGAGAATGGCCCCAACAAATGCGGCTTGAATGGTTAGGGATAGATCAAACCCGTGTATCAAAGCAAAGCAGAATGAGGATAGAACCAAAGAAATAAATACCGAAGTACTTGGGGAGAAAAACTTGGTACTAACATAAAGTGCCAATAAATATATGCCTATTCTTGGCATATCTTCAAATAGGAGAAGTTTTAGAAATCGGAGGGTAAGCTCCAAAATACTAGCGGAACGATTCATGTCCAAAACGGGTAGGGCTAATGGCGGAGATACCTCTGAGTAGAGGTTAGCATTTACTGACGCCGCAAATATTGTGGTTTGACCCATCACAAAAAAAGAGACGGCTACAAGTAAAAAATTGGCTAAACTTCCGATTTGGAAGAAACTTTTAGGTTTCGGCAAATCTTCTAAGGAGTCTGACCAACAAACCAGCCAGCCTAGATATCCAACAATGACAAAAATGCCGTATAAAACTATATCCATTTATCATCCAAGAATATTGGGGTAAGTTGTTACTAGGTGGGCTATATTTACCAAGCCCACCTAGCATCACTCTATCTATAACCCTCTACTGCGCCAGATGGAGCTGTGTTTGTTGAAAAAACCCCGCTTCCATCATTACCATGTGCCCGAATGACTTCTCCATAGTACCATTGCGCTTCATTGTGGGCACGGATTTGTTCATCTCGACTTGCACCACTAATTTCTTTCGAGTACCCAATACCAATCTGACATCCCCAACCTCCCGGAATATTGAATCCACAAGAGATACCGATTTGCCATCCGTCTCCACCTGCTAGTTCAATAAGCTGCTTATCACTCAACTCTATTAGTTTCACAAGTTCCTCCTAACGAATAAGGTTTTACTCAACTATAAAGCCCCAACTTTTTACCTAATCAATGTCACTATCCCTCCTATTTCCTTGTTGCCTGAATCAAATTCTCTACTCCCGCTCCTCCGGCAGCTTGGGCGGAGGAACAATCCCCCTGCGAGGCCAGGGCTCCGGCAGCGCGGGAAGCTGGGTTATCGGCTTCAGCCATGGGCTGGGCTCGGTCGCACCGCCCACCACCTGCTCCATCTCCTCAGGCTCGAGCTCTCGAAGTTTCATCGGGTTCACCTCCTTTCCTGACACCTCCAATCTAGGCGGTTTCGACCTCGTGCGGAAGTGAAAAGTTACCGGTTTTTTGAAGGGTCGCCTTAATGATTGGTTCAGGGGCCAGACCAAAGTAGCGCAGTAGCACATCGGTGCAGGCCTGCGTTGGACTGCGCTCTAAGGGGTCTACTTACTGAAGACCAGGGGTGTGCGCAGATCCTGTAGCATCTTTTGTATTAGCTCTCGCAGCGCGGGGTACTCACCTGGCATGTATACGTCTTTGTTCAGAACCAGTTTTCTTTGCACCACTAACTCTGCGCCATCGATGGTATACGTAGCCGTATAGCTTCCTGCCGTCGTGCTGATCTCTACTGCGTTCGGCACTCGCAGCAAGCGATAACCCTCTGGCACAACCAACCGGTAACTGCGTTCGTCTGTCCGTGCTCCCAGTACCAGCGGATTTTTACGGGTAGGCAGAGCGACCAGCTCCTGAAAACGATTCAGGTAAAATAAAGCAATCCCCTGAGGCAGACCAAAGCTGAGTAAATCACCCACTTGCAAGAGGTTGGGGGTCTCCCAGTTGGCGGTAAACTTGTATTGCTGTGAGCTATCCAGCACGATTAGCGTGCCCGAGCCACCCTCGGCAAAGCGGGCTAGGATATTTCGGGCTGTGGCAGCCGGATCTGCCGTTACCAATCCCTTGAAGGCACGGGCCATGCCCCCTTCCACGCTTAACGTTGCGGTTCCTATCAGTGTTCCGTCGGGAGAGACTGAGTAACGGCTCTGCTGGCGGTAGATTTCGGATGACGCTTGCCCTGTTGGCGTGATGACCTGCCGGGGTTCCTCCCCCGCCAGCACAGCAAACTTACCCCGCGCCTCCGGCACCAGCGTCCCAAAGTGGTTCTGGCTGGTAGGATCTAGATAAAGATTAAATTCCGGTACGTACAGCATCGCATGATTGAACTGGGCGGGGGTAGGGCCAGGCAGACTTGTGTAGCCATCGTTGCCCAGGTAAACCAACACCGGCACGCTCTTGATTCCCCTGGCCGCCAGCAGGGCTTGGAGCAAGGTGGTGTAAGCTTTACAGTCACCATAGCGGGTGGACAAGGTTTCCTGTGCCGAGACCGGCACGTACCCCCCATCCCCTAAAAAAATGCCCACATAGCGAATATTTTGAACCACCCAGTTGTACAGGTTCTCTACCGCCTGCAGGCCGGTGGCCCCTGCAGCAGCTTCCTCGGCAATACGGCGCACCTCGGGGGTAACGGCAACTTTATCTTTTGCCCTAGCCCAGTACGCGGCCCCAACTTCCTCCCAAGAAGCAAAGGTGGAGGCCACTAAAAAGTTTGGGCTGCTATCCTGGTCGCCCGGCTGACCAGGTTCTTTGCTTATGAAGGGAAAATCCTCAAGCAATGCAGTAATCTCGCGTATCCCACCCGAGATCTTTTCACTTATTACATACCTACCACGGGCATAGACCTTGACAGGAAGGTTGGCAGGAAAACGGAATACCAACCGGTTGTACTCCACTTTCCGACAGCCGCAAACGTAGTCGCTAGTAAAAAAGTGCTTGGGAAAACTTGGTATCTTGACCACCTTCTCCCAAACTGCCACCGCCGTATCCCCTACCCCCACATTTGGGAATGTCACCTGGGCTATCTCGGTATCGTCGAAGATAGGCACCCCACTGCTGGCCTGGCGGGCTTGACGGAACACCTGATCGGGCCGGACAGGCAGTTTAGTGCCGTCTGTCTTTAGGGTGTAGGCCTCGATCAGCCGCACCTCTTCGCGACCCCTGGCGTAAATCTGAGCAGCCAGACGGGTGAACTCGTCCAGTTCCTCACGGGATTCGGCCACCTGGGCGATCTCGGTGCGAACAGTGTAGGTATAGTCAGGGTTGATGGTATAGGTCGCATCGAAGCGCTTGAGGGTGGGCGAGGCCCAGGCCGAAGAACTAAGAACTAAAAAAACCAGAACAAACCACGGAACTCTCTTCATCGGAACCCCTCCCAGGTTCAGCATGGATTACCTCTCCAACTAGCCTTCTATAGCCTAGGCAACTTGTCCAAACCACTTCACTCTTCTCAAAGGCCCGACTGATGCGCATCAAAATTCTTGCCTTGCTGTTATAACTGGTAAGATTGACCTAACGGTAGCCGAAATAAAATCCCGCAAAAAGCACAGCTCCGATTGTTAGGAGGCGTCTCAAAAAAACTTTTTCACTGCTACCTAGCGCTTCTTGCGCGCCGCTCAAAACGCCCAACAAAAGTCCTCCTACAACAAGATAAATATCTAAGTTAGCTTTTAGCAGAAAGTACTTGAGCAGCATCGCAAATACTCCATAAACTACAACGTTGATCAAAGAAAAAGTCTTAAACTTACTCACTATTTCAGCTCCTTTGCTTGAACATTAATTCACCTGGGCAAAGCTCCTAGAGAGTTTTACCCAGGTAAATGATTTGCATCCGGCTTAGGGCCAGCGATCGTACGGATCGCCATTACGAATTTCGTGACCGTCCATGTAAACACTTCGTGAATACACGGCCTTTATTTCACTAGGCGATAGTCTGTTGATATCAGGTTCTGTAGCCGGTTTACTATTCATCAAAGAATCGCAGTATGCAGCCATAACTGCACCACCCAAAATACCTCCGGCTGTGCCCGCAACAAGAGACCCAACGGCATAACCGACACCACCACAAAGTGTCGTTACAAAGGTTTGTCCAGGCTCGCCTCCAGCAACTTCAGATACCTCCTGAAGACTCAGTTCTCGTAACACTTTGAACACCTCCATATGCATCCAACTTAAGATCGTTCAAGCAATTATTTCCTCATTCCCGCTCCTCCGGCTGCTTGGGCGATGAAACAATCCCCCCGCGAGGCCAGGGCTCCGGCAGCGCGGGAAGCTGGGTTATCAGCTTCAGCCATGCGCTGGGCTCGGTCGCACCGCCCACCACCTACTCCATCTCCTCAGGCTCGAGCTCTCGAAGTTTCATCGGGTTCACCTCCTTTCCTGACATCTCCAATCTAGGCGGTTTCGACCTCGTGCAGAAGTGAAAAGTTACCGGTTTTTTGAAGGGTCGCCTTAATGATTGGCTCAGGGGCCAGACCAAAGTAGCGCAGTACCACATCGGCGCGGGTCTCGGCACCCAGTGCCCGCTTGACGGTGCTGACCAGGTTGGCCGTGCGACGCGGGCTGATGCCGAGATGGGCAGATATCGCATCGTTGCAAACACCGCCTACCAGTAGCCGCAGTACGGCGCGTTCCTTTCGTGTAAGACCAACCTCCCCAAGCCTGGGCAAGACCCTTTGCCCCTCCGAAACCTGCTGCAGCGTCCACCTGAGGAAGTCTAGACCCGCACCCTCCAATACCAGGCCAGCAGGGCCCAGTGCAACCAGGTCGGAAAGGTAGTAAGGTGAGTCCGAGGCAGTCTTGACCACGCAAGGCCCCTGTACGCCTGGAAGCAAGGCCAGGGCGCTGCCCAGGGGGTAGTCGGCTACCAGCACCACCGCACGGCGCAGGAGCAGGTTACCTAAGGCCAGGGTCAGGCTTTCCTGAATCAGCCTCGAGCCGCTCAATACCCGGATCATCCCCACGGGTTCACCCCCCGTACCCAGTCCCAGAGCAAGCTCAACGCGCTGCGCCTTGCCGCAACAATCCGCGCCTCGCCCAACATACCCGGAACGACCTGCCGGGTGCCCTCGGCACTGGAGAGAGTTAGCGAGGGCAGCGAAATCTCTATCTCGTATACGGCTTGGTTGTTGTAAACCACTGTGCTGGGGGATATGCGCTCAACCGTACCGCGGCTGGTTCCAAAGCGCTGGCGTGGGAAGGCGTTCCAGGCCACCTCGGCCTCGGCTTTTGCACGCAGTTTGGGCCGTTCCCGCTCGGGCAGGTAGGCCCTGAAGACCAGCGGTACGTCCTGGGGGAGTACCTCGGCCAGCACCTGCCCCGCCATCACCGGCTCGCCCGCCCGATGGCTCGAGAGCGTGAGTATACGTCCGGTCGCCGGGCTGTTTAGGTGAATGTTTCGTCGGCTTTTGAGGGTTTGGGCCTGGGCTCGCAGGGTGGTAACCCTGGCCTCGGCCACCCTGACGGCAGCCTCGGCTTGGCGCAGGTTTTCCAGGGCCTCGAGGTACTCCACACGCGCGATGGCTCCTACCTGATAAAGGCTGGTCTGGATTTGGGCGATGCGCCGACGCTGCGCGAGCTGTTCGCGTACCTGGGCCAGGGTTCGCACGGCTTCTTCGGCCTGGGCCATAGCGGTCTGAAGCTGTAAGCGGGCTTCCTCCGGGCTGCTGCCCAGGCCATCCAGGGTGTAAAGCCGCTGTCCTTTTTGCACGAGCTGGCCGGGCTGCACGCCTACATAGGCGAGCCGTCCGCCGGAAGGAGCCAGTACCCGCAGCACCTGGCCCCTGGGTTCCAGTGCGCCCGGCGCAAGGGCATACACCTGCACCGGTGTCAGCCAAGCCCCCACCACCAGGGTGCCCAGAATTAGGAGCAGCAGCCACAGCACCCAGCGGCTTTTGCGGGCAGGCGGGAGTTCCCACTCGAGACGGCCCTGGCTCATTGCCTACACCTCCTGCAACACCGGTTCGACCGGCTTCAGAACCCCATCCTGCAACGCGAAGACTTGATCGGCAGGCTCGAGCAGGGCAGGCCGGTGGGTGATCACCAGCAGGGTGCGCTCACCCTTCAAAGCCTTAAGCAGGGCGACAATTTGGCGCTCCTTATCGGGGTCGAGGGTAGCGGTGGGCTCGTCCAGAATTAGCAGGTCGGCAGGGCTTAGGAGGGCGCGGGCCACCCCCAGCAGTTGCCGCTCGCCGCTGCTGAAGCGGTAGAGGCTCTCGCCACCCACCACGGTGTCGAGCCCCTCGGGTAAGCGCCGTACCGCAGGCATGAGGCCCACCAGCTCCAGAACCCGCCAAAGTCTTTCCTCCGGCAGGGGGTGCCCCAGGCTCAGGTTTTCACGCAGGGTCGCGTAGAACAGAGGCACCTCCTGGCGCAAATACGCCACCCGCTCCCGTACCGCATCGGGGGAAAGCTCGGCCAGGTCGCGCCCATCCCAGCTAATACGACCCGATTGGGGCTCGAGCATCCGCGCCAGCAAACCCCCCAGGGTGCTCTTGCCCGCCCCATTGGGCCCTACAATCGCGGTGTAGCTCCCTTTGGGCAGTTCCAGGCACAGGTCTTTGAGCAGGGGGCGCTCGGGCAGGTAGCTAAAGCAGAGATGCTCGAGGGCAATGGCCCGCTCGAGGGGACGCAACACGGCGTTCTTTTGTTCCTGTTCGGGCTCGAGCTCAACCACCTCGGCCAGGCGGTCGGAGGCCACAATACCTTTCTGAATGGCCATTACAGTGCCGCTCAGGGTACCCAGGGCCGCCGTGACCCCCTGCACCAAACCGTAGGCGGCCACCAACTGGCCCACGGTCAGCTCGAGGCGCAAAACCAGTCCGGCGCCATACCACAGCAAAAATAGGCTAAATAGCCCGCCCAGCAAGGCCACCAAAGCCCCACCCCAGTTGGAGAGCAGAAATCCCTGCCAGAGAATGTCATTCAGACCGGCAATCTGGTCTCGGCCTCGGCTCAGCGCCCATCCCCCTCCTCGCAAGGCCTTGAGGGCCGCCACCCCTTCCAGACTCCCCAGCACGTAGCTATCAACCTCGGCACCTTTGCGCAGGCTCTGGCGGCTGTTCTCGCGCAAACGCGGGGCCAGCCAGAGCAGATACACCAGATGAATGGGAACCACCAGAAGCGCCACCCAGGCCAGTTTGGGGTTGTAGGTGAAAAGCAACACGAAACTCAACACCAGGGTGAGTAGGGTCGGGGGCAATCCCACCAACAGGTTGCGCAGGATGCTTTCCACCTGGCCCAGATCGCCGAACCGCGAGAGCAGGTCGCCAGGCAGCCGGGCCTCGAGCGTCCGCAGCGGCAAACGCAGCAGGTGGTGCAAGTAGCTTAGTTTGAGCCGGTAGTTGAGGCGCATCGAGAGCTGGGTGGCTAGGTGCGCCCGCAGGCTCGCCAGCAAGGTCTGGAAAAAGGTCAGAGTGAAAATCGCCACCAGCAGATAAGGCAGCAGACTCTCCTCACGGAAGGTCAGCACCCGGTCGAAGACCAGTTGGCTCAAGACAGGCCCACCCAAGCCCAGCAGGCTCAGGGCGATGGTGGCCAGGGTGAGCTCCAGCAGCACCCCACCCGTGCCGCGAAAATGTGCCAGGTGGGCCAGGAAGCCCTTGATTCCTCTCTTGCCCACAAAGTTGCCCCGTTCGAAGGCAGGCCCCGGCTTAAGCCACAACAGCTTGCCCCTCCACTTCTTTTGCAGTTCCTCGAGCCCAATCCAACGCAACCCCACCGCGGGATCGGCAATCTGAACCTTGCGCGGGGTGAGGCGAACCAGAACCACGTAGTGGTTGTACTCCCAGTGCAGCACCAGAGGGGGTTCTTAGGGTTCGGAGCCCTTCCAGATCCGCTTCCAGCGCCCGAACCTCGAGGCCGAGCTGCCTACCAGCACGCACCAAGCCCAGCATCGAGGTGCCCGACTGGGTGGTACCGGCTAATGTCCGTAGCCGGTACAGCAGTTCCTTCCGACCCCAGTACCCCAGCACCATGGCCAGGCAGGCCGGCCCACAGTCGGTGCGATCCACCTGGCGAACCAACTTCATCGCGCTCAGGGTAGAAATTCAGACTAAAAACTTTCTAAAACTAAGTTATGATTCGCACACCGGTTGCTCCATCCCGCTGGCTTCACTACCTGATAGCGTTGCTGGCGTTTCCACTTCCTTGGTTGGTAAGCCTTTGGTTGCCAGGTTGGCCGGTGGCAGAGGTTGGGTTTTCGCTGGCTTTTAGTCTGGCTGCAGGCGCCTTGCTTGGCATTGCTTTACACATAAAGCAGAGAGGTTTCTGGGGCCCCAAAAGTGCAGCTATCGTGTTTGGCTGGTGGGCCACAGCCACTATTCTGAATTTTTCCTCACAGGTGCTTCGGCAAAACGTTTTGTTGCTGGCCCTGATTCTTGTGGGGGTAGGCCTGGCGCTGATGTTTTTTGATCGGGGCCTCAACAAAGCACGTAAACACCCTAGCTAGTACAAACACCTGGGCTAAGAGGTTCCTATGCCTTCAAACTTCAGACTTAAGAGGTTTCTCCTCAACCTGGCAGTTGCGCTTTTTATGCTCCTTATGGCCGAGGTACTCAGCCCCTATTTCAGCCTGCCGGAGCGCGAGGCTTGGCTTGCGATTACGGCCGCTCTATTCGTTGGTATGGGCCTAGCTTTCAGGCTCGTGCCCAATATAGAGTCCTGGGGCGGATACCGCTATTTAGCTGGTTGGAACACGATGCTTTCGTTCCTGGGCGCACTCTGGCTGGTTCGCACGGTGGTGGTGTTTCAGCGGGATGGCCTCCCTATCTGGCCCTTGGTTAGATTTTCTGCGTTGGGTGTCTTGGTCGGTTTTGCGTTCAGTTGGTTTTTCCACAAAAACGAGTTATGCGAGTCCACCGAGTAAATCGGTATTGAAGTGACCTATAGGTGAGCCAGGAGCGGCTGTTGCGTTGCCTGGCTCACGGCTCGAGGGCCAGCCGCACCAGCCGGTCGAGCAGGTCGGGGTAGGCCAGGCCGGTGGCCTGCCAGAGCTTGGGGTACATGCTGGTGG
>FWPV01012182.1_pt1 | contig 13045 bp, 11 predicted proteins | sample 2228371 | NCBI WGS metagenome assembly FWPV01 (sample SAMEA103939776, study PRJEB20133) | metagenome | reverse complement strand
TCTATGAATGGCTCGGGAGCAGCCGGTATTCCTGCTTCTTCCCTTTGCACGCGCCGCCGAATTACCGTGGGTTTGATTCTTTGCTCCACCACACCCTCTTTGCGGGAGAGGCTTACCTGCGTCTTTACTCGCTGCACATCGGCATCATCAAGAGTGCTGTGGACGTTCTTAGCTGGAATCTCCATCTTCTCTAAAAGCTTCAGGAGATCTTTATTATCCATCTTCAATTCCTTAGCTAATTCATGTACTCTAACTTTAGCCACGCTCCTCTCCCCCTTCTAAATAATCCCTCTCTTCTCCCTTTTGGGTATAGGGAGCACTCTTATGTCTTCTTCTTTTCACCCTCATCGAAATGGGCCTTTGCCGCCTCAATGAGTTTCTCCGCCTTTTTAAGACCAATCCCTTCTATCTTAGATAACTGTTCTGGGGTAGCTTGGCAAAGATCAGCCACCGTAATATAGCCAGCGGCATTGAGTATTTGGGCTGTCTTTTCTCCTACACCTGCTATCTTTTCCACACCATCCATCCCGCGGGAAGCTATGGCATCCAGAGTGGGCATCTTAATTAGCGTCTTGGCTTCCGTGCGGATATCGATCTTCCAATCGGTTAATTTAGCAGCTAATCTTACATTTTGACCCCGCCGCCCGATGGCTAAAGAGAGCTGGTCATCTTCAACAATTACTTCCATAGATTTATTTTCTTGGTTGATTATAACTTTGGATATTTCCGCGGGCGCCAAAGCATTACAAACAAACTTCGCTGGATCATCGCTCCACGGAATAATGTCTATTTTTTCCCCCCGTAATTCTTGCACCACCGCTTGCACGCGCGAGCCCTTAAGGCCAACGCAGGCTCCTACTGGATCAATATCTGCGTCGCGTGAATAAACAGCTATTTTGGCCCTGCTGCCGGGTTCTCGAGCAGCGCTAATAATTTTTACAATCCCTTCGGCAATCTCGGGAACTTCCAACTCAAATAATTTGATAAGAAAATTGGGATTAGTGCGCGAAAGGATGATTTGCGGTCCCCGAGGAGTTTTGCGCACATCTAAAACATAAGCCCTAATCCGGTCCCCAGGTTTATAGGTTTCCCGGGGGATAAGTTCTTGCTGCGGAATTATCGCCTCGGTTCTACCCAAATTCACAATAATGGATCCCTTCTCAAAACGTTGCACTGTGCCAGAAATAACTTCTCCTTTGCGGTCTTTAAAATCCTCGTAGATATTTTCCCGCTCGGCATCTTTGACGCGCTGAATGATAACCTGCTTGGCTGTTTGGGCGGCAATTCTTCCAAACTCGGAAATATCGATTTTTGTCCCTAAGCTATCACCGATTTGCACGTCCGCATCTAATTCTTTAGCCTCTGCCAAAGAAATCTCTGTGGCCGGATTCTTAACTTCTTTTACCACAGTCTTAAATTGAAAGAGTTCAATCTCGCCTGCCTCCTCGTTATACTTCGCCTCAATTTCTTGTTTAGGACCAAATTTTTTCCGGGCTGCTGCCAATAGAGCCTGCTCTAAGGCCTCAATGATAATTTTCTTATCAATCCCTTTATCTTTGCCCACCTGGTCAATGATCCGGTTTAAATCTGATATCATATTTTTCATCCCCTTCTTTAAAAATCTATATCCAGGTTTGCTTTGGCAATGCTGGGAAAAGGAATCTCCATCACCTGATTGCCCAACTCCAAAATGACCTTTTCACCTTCCAACCCCTTGAGTCGTCCTCTAAAGCTTCTGCCACCTTTGCCAATTGCCTCCCAGGTTTTAATCTTGACTAACCGTCCGCGATAGCGGTTAAAATCTTCGAGCTTCTTTAATGGCCGAGTAAGTCCAGGAGAAGAAACTTCCAACGTATAGGCATTGGGAATAATGTCGTGCACATCTAAGAGAGTGCCTAATTCTCTATTTACTTCAGCACAATCTTCTATGTTTACTCCTCCCTGGCGATCTATGTAGATCCTTAGTACCCACCCTCCTCTTTCCCGTTGGTACTCAATATCCACTAATTCCAAATTTTGGGCCTGCAATACTGGTTCGGCTAACTGGCGCACTTCTTCAATAATTTTATCTATTTGCGTCACTGCTCCTTTTCCTTATGCCGTAAAAAAAAGTGGGCTTTAAAGCCCACTTTTTTCAAGCAGACTCATAAATAATTCCTCTTTTTATCTCCGAGTGTGATCCATACCTTTATAATGGAGCGGGCGACCAGATTCGAACTGGCGACGTCAAGCTTGGGAAGCTTGCATTCTACCCCTGAATTACGCCCGCCTTGATATTAATAGTAGCCAATAACCCTTGATCTGTCAATATCTTTTGCGGCCTTGCCCACCTTCACTTTTGGCTCCAAATTTTGGGCCGCTTAAGAGGCCAGGGGGTTCATTCAGGATCATAAGGCACTTTTACCCTATTTAACCCAGGCTCGTTTCAGCGAAAATTAGCTTGTCTCTTAAATCCGCCAACGCTCTGAGGCCTTTATCCTTATTCTCCATTCTCCTTTTTGGTTATCGCCCCCGTCTTCAAAAATTCCCAAGCTTCTTCCTTCGTTTGAATTAAACCCGCGTTTTCTGCTTCTCGCAGTCGCGCCAACATTTCCCCTACTTTTCGGCCAGGAAACAATCCAAAGGCCTGCATGATTTCTTGCCCATCAAGGAGTAATTCTTTCTTTTGCGGCTGGAAATCTTCATAATAATAGCGGATTAATTCTAAAACTAATCGAGTTACCCTTAGCAGATCATCTGGCGTATCCAAAGGGAGGGGCCACTGAAATTTGATTCGTCGAGCTGCCATTTTATCGGCTAAGCTCAAAAGAGCTACCTCTATTCCCCCTTTGCCCAGGGCGCGGAAAAATCTATATTTAGCTCGCGGAGTAATCTGCGCAAGTTGAGCGAGGCCTAAAATGCGCATATGCTGTTCCGTCATCTCCGCGATATGTCTAGCCGCTTGACGACTGAGTTTCAGGCGCTGGCAAACCTGCCAGTTAATTTTTTTGCCTTCTTGGTCATGATCAAGGAAGCGGGGAATTGTTGTTTCCGGCTGAAGGCTATAAGTAACTGGTTTCCCAGAATCATGAAAAAAAGCACCAAACTTAAAAAGAGCCTGGCGAGAAACTCCTTCTTCTATTAATTCTGCAAAATATTCCTTTAACCACTTGGCTTGAGCAGGTAAAATATGGGCCAAGTGGGCTAAAATAAACTCTGCCGCGGCCACAGTCTGGAAAGCATGTTCTAAAAGATAAAAATCATGGTGGGGCCCTTGAGGCAAGGCGATCCAACCTTTTATTTCCGGGAATAATTCTTCTAATAAGCCTACTTGGAAAAGCGACCTTAAAAAAAATGCCGCTCTCTTTTCATTTAATAAAGCAAAAAATTCCATCCGTATTCTTTCCGCTGCTGATTGGCGCAATAAATGTTTATTTTGCTTTATTAAATTAAGAGTATTATTTTCTATCTTTAGCTTGAGGCTGGCTGCTAAGCGAAAAGCACGCAACATGCGCAAAGGATCTTTAAGAAAAGTATCTTCCGCATTGGCGCGGAGGAGCCTCTGATTAAGATCCTGAAACCCATGAAGCGGGTCGATTACCGGTATTGCTGCTCTATCTGCTAAGTGGGTTAAGTCCAGGGCCATCGAATTTATGGTAAAATCTCTTTGGCGCAGATCAAGCTCAATATGGCCAGCCTGCATCGAAGAAAAGTCCATCATCCATTTTCTTCTTCCTCTTTTAAAGATTAAGCGCCAAATTCCTAAAGATTCATCCAGAGGGAAACAAGGGGCAGCTATTCTCTGAGCTAATTCCTCTACCAATCCCTTTGTCTCCCCTTCCACTAAGAAATCAATATCTTTACTCAGCGGTTTCCGCAAAAATATGTCTCTTAGGGCTCCCCCCACAAGGTAAACTTTTGCCTTGCGTCTTTGGGCTATTTCTTGGATTAATGGCCAGACCCCAAAGTCTGGCCAATTTTTAAAATCTCTTAAAGATAAAATATTTGCTTTCAGCATAAACAATTATTAAGCATTTATTTTAGTAAAACTCAAATGCCAAAGATCCGGGTAAAATTAGCTGAACCTTTAGGGTAATTATCTTGCCCCTTCCTTCCATTTTTTAATCCGCAAGCTCACCGCTTCTCCATGACCATCCAAGCCTTCCATTTTGGCCAAGATTTTAGCTTGAGCGGATAAATTTTGCAGGCCGGTAGGGGAAAGACAGATTAAATTTGATCTTTTTTGGAAATCGTAAACTCCTAAGGGAGAAGAAAAGCGGGCAGTTCCCCCCGTGGGTAGAACATGATTAGGCCCAGCAAGATAATCTCCGATAGCTTCTGGAGAACTTTGGCCTAAAAAGATGGCCCCTGCATGCTTGATCAGGTTTACAAGTCGAAAAGGGCTGGCTACGGCCAACTCCAAATGCTCGGGGGCTATGGCGTTGCAAATTTTTACTGCTTCGGCCACAGATTTTACGACTAAAATGGCCCCCCCTTTCTCTAGTGATTGAATAGCAATATCCCTTCTTGGCAAAATCGCCAGTTGACGATCTATTTCCTGGCGCACTTTTTCGGCCAGCCTCCGAGAAAAACAAATAAGAAAAGCCCGGGCCTGAGGATCATGCTCTGCTTGGGAGAGAAGATCAGCAGCAATAAAAGAGGGATCGCCGTGGCTATCGGCAATGATTAGAATTTCGCTTGGTCCAGCTACAGAATCAATAGCCACCTCTGCGGCCACTAACCTTTTGGCCGTGGCCACATAAATATTCCCTGGTCCTACTATCTTATCTACTTGAGGAACAAGCTTTGTTCCATAGGCCAAAGCTCCAATGGCTTGAGCTCCCCCTATTTTAAATATCTTCTTTACCCCGGCAATCGCCGCTGCCGCTAGGACGGCCGGTTTTATTTCCCCCTTATAAGCAGGAGTGACCATGATTATCTGGGGTACTCCTGCTATTTGCGCTGGAACAGCGTTCATTAAGACGCTGGAAGGATAAGCGGCTTTCCCACCAGGCACGTAGATCCCCACTCGTTCCAGAGGGCGAATTAATTCCCCTAATATGTTACCGTTGTCTTCGGCGAAGAGCCAAGTTTCCTTCTTCTGAAGATAATGAAATTTGGCTATTCGTTCTGCAGCCATCTCTAAGGTCTGCACTTCTTCGCGCCTTAAGCTCTTAAGCGCCTCTCTTATCTCGCGTGGGGACACCAAGATATTCTCTTTGGTCGCTGGCCATTGGTCGAATAAACGGGTAAACTTTAGCAGAGCCTGGTCACCTCTTTCTTTTACTCCCTGCAAAATCATCTTCGTCTGCCGCTCTACTTTTTTTTCGGCGGAGATTCGTTTATGAGCCAAACTTTTTAAAAATTCGAAAAATTCTTTTTGACCAGAAACTAATATTTTCATGATATTAATCTTTAATCTTTAGCGCGGGCAATCTTCGCTCCCAGCCGCGCCAATTTCTCATCTAATCTTTCATAGCCACGATCTAAATGATAGATGCGCGAAACTTCGGTTACTCCTTCAGCTGCTAAGCCAGCTAAAACTAAAGAGGCGCTGGCCCGCAAATCAGTAGCCATAACCGGTGCTCCGGTTAAATTAGGTAATCCCCGCACAATGGCATTCGGCCCTTCTATGCGAATATCCGCCCCCATTCGTCTAAGCTCGCTGACATGCATAAAACGGTTTTCAAATATAGTCTCGGTAATTACCGAAAGGCCATTGGCCACACACATTAAGGCCATAATCTGAGCTTGCATGTCCGTGGGAAATCCTGGATAGGGCATAGTTTTGACATCCACTGATTTGATGTTTACAGGCCCAATTACTCTTACGCCTTTTTCTTCCTCATAGATTTCTACTCCCGCTTCCCGTAATTTGGTAACCACTGCTTCCATGTGCCTTAAGTTGCAGTTGATTAGTTTTATATTTCCTTGCGTAATCCCCGCCGCTACCATGAGCGTTCCTGCTTCTATCCGATCGGGCATGATTTTGTGCTGGCAAGGTTTTAATTCTTTAACGCCATCAATGATAAGGACATCTGTACCGACGCCTTGGATTTTGGCCCCCATTTTGTTTAAAACTATTCCTAACTCGGCTACTTCTGGCTCGCGGGCGGCATTTTCGAGCACAGTCCTGCCTTTCGCCAAAACGGCAGCCATCATGATATTTTCAGTCCCGGTTACCGTGGGAATATCAAAATAAATTTTAGCTCCCTGAAGCTGATCGGCCCTTGCTTCCACATATCCATGTTTAATTTCTATATTCGCTCCTAAGGCCGCCAAGCCTTTTAAATGCAGATCAATAGGCCGCGCCCCAATGGCGCATCCTCCAGGTAGAGATACCCGTGCCCTCTTCCATTTAGCTAGCAGAGGTCCTAAAACCAAGACCGAGGCTCGCATGGTTTTAACTAATTCATAGGGAGCTTCGTAAGAGTACACTCCTGTGGCATCCAGGTGGACTGTGCCCCAGGTACCCTCAATTTTAACCCCCATACCTTGCAGAAGTTCGCTAATCGTTAAAATGTCAGCTAGGGCAGGCACGTTTTCTAAAGTATTCTTACCTTCTACCAACAAGGATGCCGCAAAAAGGGGTAAAGCCGAATTCTTCGCTCCACTCACGGCTACTTCCCCTACCAATCTATGGCCACCTTCAATAATCATCTTCTCCAAGGGCCGCTCCTTTATTCCACTCTCCTTACTTTAAATACCCTATTAATACCTGCTAAATCGCGTTCCCAAATACCCGGACTCAAATCATGGATTCCGCTAGCAATTTTTTTTATTTCTTCGTCTTGGCCCGCGCCAATCTCTGCCAGAAACCACCCCCGGGTTCGCAGATACTTGCTTACCAGGGGAAGAAGGCGCCGAAAAAAGTCTAAACCATCTTCCCCTCCATCCCAGGCCAAAGGGGGTTCAAAATAGCGCACTTCCGGGGGGAGCACGGAAAGGTCACGGCGAGGTATGTAAGGGGGATTAGTTACGATGAGATCATATGGTCCACCTTGAGACAGAAACAAATCCGCCTGCCTAAAATTAATCCGTTCGGCTACGCCATGGGTACGGGCATTTTCCCGCGCTACGGCCAAGGCTTTTGCGGATATTTCCGTAGCCTCTAAATAGGCACCGGGCAGTTCTTTAGCTAGGGCAATGGCTACGGCTCCGCTTCCCGTACCTATATCCAAAATTTTTAGGGGCCCGTTTTTTTTCCCTTCCTTGGCCAATATTTTTATGGCCTCTTCTACTAAAATCTCCGTTTCTGGCCGGGGAATAAATACGTCTGGCGTAACTTTAAAGGACATAGACCAAAATTCTTTCTTGCCAATAATATAGGCCAAGGGCTCTCTTTTTAAGCGCCGGCGCACCATTTCTTTGAAGCGGTTTAACTCTGCCGGGGCCAGAGGCTGATCAAAATTAATGTATAATCCGACTCGGTCTATACCCAAAGTCTCCGCTAATAAAACTTCTGCCTCCAGCCGGGCACAAGAAATACCTTCTTTCTTAAATCTCTCTTCTGTCCAACGAATAATTTTCAAGATGGTCCAGGAATTGGCGGGCAATTGTCTCTCTTCCTTTTTTAGCGGGACTTAAGAGCCTCAGCTTGGAAATGGGTGTGCAGGGCATCGAGTAACTCGTTTAGCTCTCCCTCCAAAATACTATCTAAGCGATGCAAAGTAAGTCCTAATCGATGGTCCGTAACTCGGTTCTGGGGGAAATTATAAGTACGAATTCGTTCACTGCGGTCTCCTGTCCCAACTTGACTTTTGCGCTCTTCCGAGATCTGGGCCCGTTGCTCTTCCATCATCTTGTCCCAAAGTCGGGCCCGGAGAACCTTCAAGGCCTTAGCCTTATTTTTGTGCTGGGATTTCTCATCTTGACAGGAGACCACGATACCGGTAGGTAGATGGGTGATGCGGACAGCAGAATCTGTAGTATTGACGCTTTGGCCCCCTGGACCAGAAGACCGAAAAACATCAATCCGCAAATCATTGGGATTAATTTCTACTTCCACTTCATCGGCTTCTGGCAAAATAGCCACGGTCACGGCCGAAGTATGGATCCGTCCCGAAGATTCCGTGATCGGTACACGTTGGACGCGGTGCACGCCACTCTCGTATTTTAAGCGGCTATATACTCCCTTGCCCTCGATCAGAGCTATTATTTCTCTAAAGCCTCCAAGACCAGTTGGGTTTTGGCTGACTACCTCAACCCGCCAGCGATTCATTTCAGCGTACTTGGCATACATCCGAAAAAGGTCGGCCGCAAAGAGAGCGGCCTCCTCTCCACCAGTTCCTGCCCGAATCTCTAAAAATATGTTCTTCTCATCCCTAGGATCGCGAGGCAAGAGAAGGATCTTTATTTCTTTCTCTAAATTAGCTAACTTTTCTTTTAAGGTTTGTAATTCCGCCCTGGCCAATTCCTTCAGTTCCTCTTCTTCAGCCTCGGCCAAGAGTTTTTGATTATCCGCGATCTCCTCTTTTACCTTTTTGTATTCCCGATAAGCCTCGACAATTTTAGAGATACTTGCTTTTTCCCGAGCATATTTTTGCATTTCCTTAGGATTCTGCAAAATTTTAGGATCAAAGAGAAGTCTCTCCAGTTCCATATAACGATTCTCAACTTCTTGGAGCTTCTCAAACATATTCTCTAATCTCTGGGCTATGGCCATGGGGATGTTAATATTTGTCAATTGGAAAATTGGAGTGATGGCCTATTTAAGACCGTATTTTTTCTGGAAACGTTCCACCCTACCCGCCGAATCTATGAGTTTCTGTTTCCCCGTAAAGAAAGGATGGCACCGCGAGCAGATTTCCACTGAAATTTCTTTCTTGATCGAACGCGTGCGAATCTCGTTACCACAAGCACATTTAATGACCGCCTCCACAAACTGGGGATGAATACCCTTCTTCATTGACTTAGCCTCCTCGGAAGTTTCTTTAATTTCTGTTAAATCAGCGGCTCATGGAGTCCAAAAACTCCGCGTTACTTTTAGTTCCCTTCATCTTATCCAAAAGGAATTCCATCGCATCTATAGAATTTAATGGCTGCAATAATTTACGTAAAATCCAGACTCTATTTAATTCATAAGGAGTCAAGAGCAACTCTTCTTTCCTGGTTCCAGATTTATTAATATCTATAGCAGGGAAAATGCGCCGATCAGCCAATTTTCGGTCCAGGACAATCTCCATATTCCCGGTTCCCTTAAATTCTTCAAAGATAACTTCATCCATCCTACTCCCCGTGTCAATTAGGGCAGTAGCAATAATAGTTAAGCTGCCACCTTCTTCTACATTCCGCGCTGCTCCAAAAAATCTCTTTGGTTTATGTAGGGCATTAGAGTCAACTCCTCCCGAGAGAATTTTCCCGCTTGGCGGGACTACGGCATTATAAGCTCGCGCTAATCTGGTGATACTATCCAAAAGGATAATCACATCTTTTTGATGTTCGACTAAGCGTTTAGCCTTTTCCAGAACCATTTCGGCTACTTGCACATGCCGTTGGGCCGGTTCATCGAAGGTGGAACTGATTACCTCTCCTTTTACCGAACGTTGCATATCCGTAACTTCTTCAGGCCGTTCATCAATTAAGAGCACGATCAAAATCATCTCTTTATGGTTAGCCGTAATACTATTCGCTATGGCCTGAAGGATCATGGTTTTTCCTGCTCGTGGAGGACTAACGATCAAACCTCTTTGACCTTTACCAATAGGAGTTAAGAGATCCATTATGCGCATGGACAAATTGTTTTCGCCAGGAACCTCTAATTTAATCCTTTCATCTGGATAAAGCGGCGTCAAATTGTCAAATAGAATTTTTTCCCGAGCTAAATCCGGCTCTTCATAATTCACTGCTTCTACTTTAAGGAGGGCAAAATATCTCTCTCCTTCCTTGGGTGGCCGAATCTGTCCAGCTATGGTATCCCCCGTTCTAAGATTAAATCGGCGGATTTGCGAAGGAGAAACATAGATATCATCAGGACCTGGCAAATAGTTAAAATCAGGGGAACGTAAGAAACCGAAACCGTCAGGAAGAATTTCTAATACACCCTCTCCATAAATCAGCCCATTTTTCTCGGTCTGAGCTTGCAGGATAGCGAAGATAAGGTCCTGCTTGCGCATGCTACTTGCGCCTTCTACGTTTAACTCCCTGGCTAATTTATTAAGTTCACTAATTTTTTTCTCTTTTAGCTCAACAATATTCATTGCCACTCCCTAAATATTTAAATTAAATCCCACCTTTTTTAGAAAGTAGGATTGAATTTCTAAGTTTTTTCAACTTCTAAGTTGGCATAAAGGATTATTTCTGAGCCCCAATAATATTTTCATTGGTGTGTAAATTTAACCCTATTTTCAGCTCCCGTGTGCATGAAGAACCTTTTGGGTTTCCTGAAAGGGATTAAATTCGGATTAGGTCTCAAGGCAGAATTTCTTGAGTATAATTGCCGTCCTTAACGGAAGGATTCATTTTTATTTTAAATATCACCCTCTTGATTGTCAAGATTTTTTTCGTCTGCTCATCTATCAGTTTTTTTCCCTCCATTATCGCCCACTCTCTTTCCTTCCGGCCTAAATTAGCCATCCATTTCAAAAGTGGGGTACGCTCAGCTTTTTCGTCTTTTTTATTTTCCTACAACCCCCTGCCTTGTTCACCTGCCTAAAGCAGACCTCGTTGATAGCTCCCCAGCATTGCTCTCCCCAACTAAGCTATCCAAGGCTATAGCTTAAGTCCAATGAAATTAATCATCCTTCCGGAAGTCTTCCTTTCCCCGCGATAAGAATAATACTCATTTAGTTGACAGGAAGGACAGGCCTGGAAAGAGAATACATTTTCTTCTTTTATCCCGCATGATTTAATCAACAAGAAATTTGCCCGATAAATATCCAGGAACCATTTGCCTCTTCCTTTATAAATAGCAATCTCTTCCCAAGGAAATGGAAACTCAGCAAAGGCCTCCCTGACTGGAGCATCTACTTCTAAGCAAGTCGAGCATATCCCTGGACCTATCCCAATTTGCATATCCTCTGCCGAGGATTTAAAAACCTCCTGCATCTTTTTTATAGCTTTGGCCACAACTCCTTTAGCTGTTCCCCGCCACCCCGCATGAACGATACCAACTGCTTCTTCTCTGGGATCAAAGATCAAGATCGGAAAACAATCAGCCGTGAAAACAGCTAAAGCATATCCCGGAATCTTAGTTAAAAGGGCATCGCCTTCTTTAGACCATAAATCTTTAGGAGCTTCTCCATTAAATATCGTCAACCCATCGCCGTGCTTTTGCCTTAAAGTCACCACTGGGTATTCTTTTCCTTCAATTTTTAAGGATTGGCCTAACCAGTCTCTCCTCTCTCTCCTCCCGCCATCACTTCTTGTGCCAAAACCATGGAAAATTTGGGGATGACTATGCCATTCTTCAAGGATGTGATAATTAAACGGTAAAATTCCTTCTGCCCAAATAAGGGCATCATTTTTCCTATCAGGTTTGATCATACTTCTCTAATATAGCAATAGCCTCCTGGATATCCGCGGGCAGCGGTGAAGTGAAAACTAATTTTTCCTCAGTCACGGGGTGGGTAAACCCTAAATAATAGGCATGCAGCGCTTGCCGTTTAAGGGAGGAAAGCCCCTTTTTAAGATCGGGGTCAAGGAGGTTCCACCCTTTCCTACCCCCATACAGGGGGTCACCCAATATCGGATGGCCCAGGGAAGAAAAATGTACTCTAATTTGATGGGTTCTTCCCGTAGCCAGAGTAAATTCTACCAAGCTAAAATGGCGAAAATACTTAATAACTTTCCAAAAAGTTCTAGCTTCTCGGCCTTGGCGGGGTTGGACAGACATTTTTTTCCGATCAATCGGGTGCCGGCCTATCAAGGTAGCTATATTTCCCTCCGGAGAAATGAGACCATAGACGAGGCCAATATATTTCCTTTCTACGGTATGCACCTTAAATTGTTCAGCCAACCCCCGATGAGTAATTTCATCTTTAGCGACTACTAAAATTCCCGAAGTACCTTTATCGAGGCGGTGGACAATTCCTGGACGGAGAACGCCACCAATTCCTGGTAGATTTGGACAATGGTACAAAAGAGCATTTACTAAAGTTCCTGAGAAATGGCCGGCCCCAGGATGAACGACCATACCTGCTGGCTTGTCCAGGACCAAAAGGTGGTCATCTTCAAACATAATATTTAGAGGGAGGGGTTCCGGAATGAGTTCCATCTTTTTGGGTTGAGGAAGTTTAATAGTTACTAGATCATTCTCTTGCAGACGCATTCCCGCTTTAGCTTTTTTCCCTTTAACTTCTACCTGTCCTGCCAGAATTAATCTTTTTATCTGGGAGCGGGATAAACGGGGATCTTTTTGCGATAAGAAAACATCCAAGCGTTGGCGCGGGTCACTGGCTTCTACTCGATAAGAAATAACCGACTCCGTCATCGCTCACTTATCTGCTTTCCTCGATGAGGATAATGGCCATCTTAAAATTTTCTTAATTTTTTTATTCTTTATAAGCTTTTTAATAATGGGTACCTTTAGCTTGGTGGCATTTATACCTACTTGCAAACAATGCTCAAAATGCCCAAAATCGGCCCAGTGGATGCTCGCTACGTCAGGAGAAATTACTATATCCGCTTCTTCGAGCTGCCAGACGCTTAGAGCGTAACGGCTGATTTCATAGGAACGGAGAAAAATGCCTAAACCAGTGGTTATATCCTCAACCTCGTCCAACCCTTCGGCCACATCCACCGCAATAATTAAATCAGCGCCCATTTCGCGCAGGGGGCGGATAGGCACTTTATCAATCCAGCCCCCATCAATTAGTTCTTTCCCTTCAAATTTAACAGGGGGCAATATTCCTGGTATGGCACAACTGGCACTTACGGCCTTTCTTAAAGATCCTTTTTTAATAACTATCTCTTCGCCACTTTTTAGGTCTAAGGCAATTACAGCTAAGGGAATTGTTGTATTTTGAATTTCTACATCCTCTAAAAGCATTTCAATATTTTGTTGAAAAATTTCTTCGGAGATGGCCGACTTCTTAGCCAAAGATTGGGAATAAAAAACTCCCTTTTT